>LSQX01170593.1_pt2 | contig 10317 bp, 7 predicted proteins | sample 654561 | NCBI WGS metagenome assembly LSQX01 (sample SAMN04489861, study PRJNA283612) | anaerobic digester metagenome | isolation source: 4 biogas reactors fed with cattle manure at either 37C or 55C with and... | place: Denmark: Kongens Lyngby | collected 2014
TGCCATCCTCCAGCAGCAGGTCGATCCCCCTCAACGCCGCCTTTATGCCTGCCGCATCGCCATCGTAGAGGAGGGTGATGTTCTCGGAGAAACGGTGAATCATACGGATCTGTCCGTAGGTGAGGGAAGTTCCCGAGGAGGAGACCACATTCTCGATCCCCGCCTGATGCATCGAGATGACGTCGGTATATCCTTCCACCAGGAAGCATTTATCCTGTTTCACGATGGCATTTTTGGCGAAATAGATCCCGTAGAGCTCCTTACTCTTGGAATAGATCTCGCTCTCGGGGGAGTTGAGGTACTTCCCCACATGCTCCACCTTTTTGAGGATACGCCCACCGAAGGCGACCACCTTGCCGGAGAGGGTATGTACCGGGAAGAGCACCCTCCCCCGGAAGCGGTCGTAAAGCGGCTGCCCCTCGTTGCCGGTGGAGAGCCCCGTTTTGAGGAGATATTCCCGTTTGTATCCCGCTCGCTGCGCTTCGGTGGAGAAGGCGTCGCGCTGCTCCAGGCTGTAGCCCAGCTGGAATTTTTTCACAATATCGTCGCGGAAGCCCCTCTCGCGGAAATAGGTCTGCCCCACCGCCCTCCCTTCGGCATGGGAGTGCAATATCCGCACGAAGTAGTCGCGGGCATACTCGTTGAGGATAAACATACTGTCGCGATCGCTCTGCGCCTGCTTCTCCTCATCGGTAAACTCCTTCTCCACCACCTCGATATGGTACTTGCGGGCAAGGTATTTCAGTGCTTCGTAATAGGAGAGCTGCTCATGCTTCATCACGAAGTGGACCGGCGCGCCCCCCTCGCCACAGGCGAAGCATTTGCAGATGTTCTTGGCGGGGGAGACGTAGAAGGAGGGGGTACGGTCGTCGTGGAACGGGCATAGCCCCACCCAGTTCACCCCGCGGCGGCGGAGGGTGACAAAATCGGACACCACCTCTACAATCTGTGCTGCATCCTGAATACGTCCTATAGTTATCTGGTCGATCATTTGGCAGCACGAAAATAGTGATTTTTCCTGTAAAAAAACAAATTGAAAAAATAAAACCCTATATTTGCAGGCTATTTAGTGGAATTGAACTACTGATAAAAGATAAGAGAATGGATGCAATCGACTGGTCGAATTTATCATTCGGCTACATGAAGACCGACTTTAATGTCCGCAGTTACTACCGCGACGGCAGTTGGAGCGATCCCCAACCGGAAAGGTCGGAACATATCAACCTGCATATGGCGGCTACCTGCCTCCATTACGGGCAGGAGGTTTTTGAAGGGTTGAAGGCCTTTCGCGGGCGAGATGGGAAGATCCGTATTTTCCGGATGCGGGAGAATGCGCTGCGCTTGCAATCCTCCTGCCACGGCATCATGATGGCGGAATTGCCGGTGGAGCTCTTCGAAGAGATGGTACTCTTAGTGGTAAGGAAGAATGAGCGTTTTGTGCCCCCCTATGAGAGTGGTGCTGCCCTCTATATCCGTCCGCTGCTGATCGGCACCTCTGCCCAGGTGGGTGTGAAGCCGGCTACCGAGTACACCTTCCTCATCTTCGTCACACCGGTAGGGCCCTATTTCAAGGAGGGTTTCAAACCGACACCGATGGTGATCATGCGTGAATATGACCGGGCGGCTCCCCTTGGCACCGGGACTTTCAAGGTGGGGGGCAACTATGCCGCCAGCCTCCGGTCGGGCGAGAAGGCGCACGAGATGGGCTACTCCGCGGTGCTTTATCTCGATGCGAAGGAGAAGAGATATATCGACGAATGTGGCCCTGCCAATTTCTTCGGCATAAAAAACAATACCTATATCACCCCGAAATCGGAATCGATCCTCCCCTCCATCACCAATAAGAGTTTGATGCAGCTGGCGGAGGAGATGGGGATGAAAGTGGAGCGCCGCCCGATATTGGAAGAGGAGCTGGCCACTTTCGAGGAGGCGGGTGCCTGCGGTACCGCCGCCGTGATCAGCCCCATCCTGCGGATCGACGACCTGACCGAGAAGCGGAGTTACCACTTCTCCAAAGATGGTGAAGCGGGACCTGTGAGCAAGAGGCTATACGAAAAATTACGCGCCATCCAGTATGGTGATGCGCCGGACAGGTATGGATGGGTGACCGTAGTGGAGTGAGTCACTCCCTCCCCCACTCCTTATAGGGATGGGTGGAGAGGGAGGAGTTGTAATAGCGCACATCGCCGGTCACCTCGTCCCCCAACCACCCGGGGGGGTCGAACGGCTCCCCCTCCTCTTTCAGCTCTACTTCGGCGACAACCAGCCCCGCATTGTCGCCAAAAAACTGATCGACTTCGAAGAGATGTCCTCCGTAATCGACCAGGTATCTTATTTTTTCCACGATCGGGCTTTCAGACAACAGCAGCATCTCTTCCGCATCCGCTACAGGGATCTCATACTCCCACTCATGCCGTTTTATCCCTCCTTCTGCCGGCGCACTTTTGACCGTAAGGAATCCTTTTTCGCCTTTGACCCGTACCCGTACCGCGCTGCTTTCCGATAGGGAGAGATATCCCTGCCTGAGGGGGAAATGGGTGAATGATTGCGATTTATAATCGCCTTCGACCAGGAATTTGCGTTCAATTTCGTAACCCATATGCGTTAGATATATGGTGATTATAACAAAGAAGGGGTGAAAGTGTTGACTGTGGAAGGGGTAAAAAAAATAACTATGTTTTTAAAAATGCGTAATCACTACGAAAAGATAAAAACATAGTTAAGATTTTGGTTGGATTAAAAAATCAATGCGCGTAATTCTATTTTTCAATGAATCCACAGCAAACATAGGAGTTCTTTTCCAACCGGCAGAGGTCTTTCGCCACCATTTCCCGAATCGGGGAAAATTTCCACATCTACCGATTTTGGCGGTAATAATATCACTGATTTCACAATAATTTGAAGCGTGGAATTGCTTATGACTTGGTTTTGGCGGTAATAATATCACTGATTTCCCGCCTGATCATAACTTTTGAAGCATATAATCCACAAAAGCAATAAAATAACTAAAAACCTTAGATATCCCATATTCCGCAGGCACGTTGCAGTTCGACCAGGGCGGCGGCGGCGGCAAAGAGCGTTTCGTGGTAGCTTACCTGCACCTCGTTAAAGGTGCGCTGCGCATTCAACACCTCCAGGATGGTGGTCTCTCCCCGCTCGTAGCTATACCGTTTCTTCCGGAAGATGGACTCTGCCTCCTGCAGCAATCCGCTGTCGAACTGCTCCACCCGGCGGCGGGCGGTCATATAGTGATGGTATGCCTGCAGCACGTCGGCACTGATCTGCTGCTGCACCGCTTCGTATTGCTTCTCCTGCTGCTCCGCGGCGAACCGGGCTGCCTTCAACGCTCCCTTGTTGCCATTGGAGAGCTTCAACGGGATGGTGACGCCCGCCATCACCCCCTTAAAAGCGGGTGCCGGCGCGATCTCATTCCTCACGATCGAGGAATAGGTGCCCCCTATGCTGATTCCCAGGTCGATGGCGCGGTTGGCTTTCGCCAGTCGCAGGTTATTTTGGGATACCTCATTGCTTTTGAGGGCTGCCTGCAGGTCGGCGCGTCTGTTTTGCGCCTCGACGATCAGGGTGGGCAGGTGGAACTCACGTGGTGAGTAGTTCAGGTTGCCGGCGATGGAATGGGGCAGTTCGCCATCCACACTCCCCTGTAGGAGTGCCAGTTGCACCATGGCATCCTGCAGCTCTCCCTCGCTTTCGTAGAGCTCGTTCAGCAGGGTGGCCGCTTCGAGTCGGGATTGGAGGGCATCCACTTCGGTGATCTCGCCCAACTTGAAGCGGATACTGTCCGCACGTGCCAGGCCGGCCATTTGCCGGTAGGATGAGTGTTGGATTTCGAGCAGCGACTGCTGTTTCAGCGCTTCGAAATAGGCGATGGTGGCATCTGCCCGCAGGTTGCGGAAATAATCTTCCAGCAACGCTTCGGTCATCTCCTTCTCGCTTTGCGCCAGCCGGAGACGTGCCTTCCGCTTTCCTCCCAATTCAAGGGTATAGCTCAATTCGGCATCTACACTGTATCCCATCTCCAGATCCCAGTTCTGGTTGTTTCCGTAGCTGACCGACAACTCGGGATCGGGAAAGACTTTCGCCGCTTTCAGCTCCGCATCGGCAATATTCACATTGTATTGCTCGGCCAGGTAGCTGATATTGGAGCTCTTGACATGCTCTATGTATTCACTGAATGTCAGCACCTTTTCTCCCTGTGGCTCTCTTTCCTGTGGCTCTCTCACCGCTACAGTTGCTGAGGCGTGCGCCCCTACTTGTTGTCCGTGGGGCGGCCTGTTCTCTCCCCGCATGGTGGCCGCCATCAGGCACAATATCGCCCCCAGGAGGGGTTTCAAAAAATATCTCTTCTTTGTCATTGGTTCTCGGTTTGAATGGGTTTTTCTCTCTCCATGATGTAATAGAGTGTCGGCAATATATAGAGTATAAGGATGGTTCCGAAGAGCAATCCATATACGATCACCGTCGCCAGCGGCCGCTGCACGTCGGAGCCGATGCCGGTGGACAATGAGGCCGGCAACAGTCCCAATACCGCCACAGTGGCGGTCATCAGCACCGGGCGCAGCCTGTGCGACGCGCCGGAGATCACCGCCTCTTTCAGTCCCGTTCCCCTTTTGCGCAATACATTGATATGGGAGATCATGATCACGCCGTTCTGGATAAATACCCCGAAGAGGGCGATAAATCCGACGGCCGACGACACATTGAAGCTCATCCCGCGTACCACCAGGGCAAGCATCCCTCCAAAGACCGCAAGCGGCAACAGGCCGATCAGGAGTCCTGCCTGTCGGAATTTTCCGAAAGCGAAGAAGAGCAGGAGGAACATCACGGACAACGTGATGGGCATGATCACCGCCAGCCGCCCATATGCCCGGTGCTGGTTCTCCAGCTGTCCCGCCCAGTGGAACTGGAATTTGGTATGGTCGTACTGCACCTCCCGCTCAATGGTGGAGCGCGCCTCCTTCACAAATGAAGTCAGGTCTCTACCCCTCAAATTCAAGCGGACGGTGGTGAAACGCTGGTTCATCTCACGCGAGATCATGCTGGGGCCGGTGGTGGTCTTCACCTCTGCCACCGTAGAGAGTGGCACCCTGGTGCCGGATGTCGAGGTGAGCATCAACGCTCCGATCTTCTCGGGGGTGTCGCGCGACTCCTCGCTATAGCGGCAGATCACGTCATAGACACGGCTGTTGATAAACACCTGGGAGATTGCTTTCCCGCCGATGGCCACCTCTATCAGCTCTGCCACGTCGGAGACATTCAACCCATACTGGGCGATCTTGTCGCGGTCGGCGACGATCTGCAGCTGCGGCAGGAAGGGCTCTTCCATAATTCCCACATCGGCCACGCCCGTCACCCCTTCGATCACCTTCACCATATCTTCGGCAATCCGTCGGCTCTCTATAAGGTCTTCCCCATAGATCTTGATGGCCAGGTCGCTATGTGCACCTGCGATCTGGTCCATCACCATATCGATGATCGGCTGTGAGAAGCCTACGCCATAGCCCGGCATGGTGGCGATCAGCTCCGCCATATCCTCCACCAGGTCCGATTTCTTACGCCCCCCTTTCCATTTCTTATAGGGCTTCAGTCCGATCATCACCTCGATATGGGAGAAGGAGAAGGGGCATACCCCTTCGTCGTCGCGGCCGGTCTGGGTCATCACATAGGTCACCTCGTCGAAATGTTTGAGTTCGTCCCGCAACACGGTAGCCATCTCGGATGATTTCTCGAGCGACATGCCGGGGGGGAGCTGCACCTGTATCCAGATACTCCCTTCATCGAGTGCCGGCATAAAGTCTTTCCCCACATGGATGGAGAGTGCGACCACTGCCGCCAGCACCGCGGCGACAGGTACGATCAGCTTTTTCGGCGCGGCGATAATTTTTGCCGTCCGGTGTTTATATACCTCGGTCAGCTTCTCCAGCCAACGGTTGCGGTACACCTTTTGCGGTTTTCTGTAAACCGCGAATGCCAATCCCGGAATCAGGATCATCGCCGAGGCGAGGGCACCCAGCAGGGCGAAGGTGAGGGTGAAAGCCATCGGCGTGAACAGCTTGCGCTCCACCCGGTCGAAGGCGAAGAGCGGCAGATAGGCCACGATGATGATGAGCGTGGCGAAGAGAATCGGTTTGCCCACTTCGGCAGCCCGTTTGGCGATGGTGGACTCCTTCAGTTCGATATCGGGATCATCCTCCCGTTTCTTGAGGATGGTCTCCATCATCACGATGGTACCATCTACGATGATGCCGAAATCGATCGCTCCCAAGGAGAGCAGGTTGGCGGGAATATCGGTGAGCCACATCAGGATAAAGGCGAAGAGCAGCGAGACAGGGATTGTGACGGTGGCCAGCAGTGCTCCCCTTGGGCTTCCGAGGAAGATGATCAATACCCCTATGACCAGCAGAATTCCGAATGAGAGTGTGTGAGAGATGGTGTGCAGCGTGGCCTCTACCAGCTCGGTCCGGTCGTAGAAGGTATGGATCTGCACATCTTTGGGCAGGATATGGTTGTTCAGGTCATCTACCGCCTCCTTGATCTCCTCGAGTACCCACGAAGGGTTCTGGTAGCGCAGCAGCTGCACCATCCCCTGTACTCCGTCCTCATAGTCGATCTCTTCATCCACATAGCCCATGATCCCTTTCCGCTCGAGGTTTCCATATTTCAATTCGCCCAGATCTTTCAGGAAGACGGGTGCGCCCGAGACGGTCTTGACGACGATATTTCCCATATCCTGCAGGTCCTGCACGAGTCCTACCGCGCGTACCACATAACTCAAGTCGCCCCGGATAAAGGTGCTTCCTCCCGCGTTGGAGTTGTTCCGCTCTATCGACTCGGTGACTTCACTGAGTGAGAGGTCGTATTTCACCAGCATATTGGGGTCGATCTCTATCTGGAACTGGGTGGTGATGCCACCGAAATTGGAGACGTCGGCGATGCCATGTATCTGTCTCAGCCGGGGGATGATCACCCAGTGGTTGAGTTCGGTCAGCTCCCGCAGGCTTCTCTCTCCTTTCACCACATAACGATAGACCTCTCCGGTGGGTGAGGTGAGCGGGTCGAGTCCCGGCTGGGCATCGAACGGGAGGTCGATATCGTTGATCCGTTCCAGGACCCTCTGCCGTGCCCAGTAGTCGTCGGTCCCATCTTCAAAGACCAGCGTGATCTTAGAGAGGCCGAAGAAGTTCTTGCTTCGCATCACCTTCAGCCGGGGGATGCCATTCAGCTCCCGTTCGAGTGGGATGGTGATCTGCTGCTCTATCTCGGTCACCGCCAATCCCGGCACTTGGGTGGCCACGCCGACCGACACGTCGGCAATATCGGGATAGGCGTCGATGGCGAGCTGCCGCCAGGCATACAAGCCGATCGCCGACAGGATAATAAAGAGGGTCAGCATCAGCCAGCGACGCTGAATGAGGGTGTTCATCAGTTTTTCCATCGACTTACATATTTAGATAGATTCCACCTTTGGCCACCACATTTTCACCTTCGTCGATACCCTTCAGGACCACCACCTGGTCGGTGCTGACCGTCTCGGTCTCCACCTTGCGGCGGAGGTATTTTCCTTTCGACGCCTCAACCAGCACATAATCACTCTCCTGTTCCTGCATGATGGCGGTGGCGGGCAGGAGGATCGATTTTGTGGGTGAGTTCAGAAAATGCACCTTGCAGAACATGCCCGGTTTCAGCTTCCTGTCGCCATTATCGCAGGTGATGATCACCTCCAGCGAGCGGGTCTCCGGATCCAGCATCTCGCCCACATGGTAGATGGTGCCCGGGATAGCCTGCCCGGGATGCGCGTCGGTAAACACCTCCACCTGCTCTCCCTTTTTGATGGCGCCGAAATTGCGCTCTTTCACCAGCGCGGTGACCCATACCGTAGATAGATCGGCGATGATGGCCAGCGGATCGGCATCCTCCTTCACATAGCTGCCGATGGTGAGGTCGTATTTCACCACCTCGCCGGCGATGGGTGACACCACTTTCAGCGCCTCCCCCATCTGCAGCGAGTTGGCATCGATATTGAAAATCCGCAGGGTTGCCTTTGCCTGTTCCCACTCCTGGGCGGCGATATGGGCTTCGCTGCGCGCCAGCTCCAGCTCTTTCTTCGAAGCCACCCCATTGGCTTCGAGCTCCATCTGGCGGTTATAATTGGTTTGCGCCACCTCATTGGCGGACCGGGCGGCGAAGTAGGTTTTCACCGCTTCAAAGAAGTCGGAGGAGCTCAGTGCGAAGAGCGGTGCGCCGGCGTTCACCTTCCTCCCCAACTCGACGAACGATTTGGTGATCCGTCCGGCGAAGGGGGGTGCGATCTCGGCATATTTGCCCGATACGGGGCGAATGGTTCCGACGCTCCTGAAGCCGGCGGAGAAGTCGCGTGGTTCAACGCGCTCGATCTGGAGATGTTGCAGAATGGGTGAGCTCTCTTTTACGACGATGGTATCGCCTTTATATTGTACTTCAGCACCTTCCTCTGTGCTGCTATTTTGGTTGCACGAAGCCAACAGGATGCATAGCCCCGCAAGTATGAATAGCTTATTCATATAGATAAAAAAGATATTAATTTGTGTATTGTAGGTGGTTCACGACAGCCATACGGAATCCATTCAATGGCATACAGTGAAGCTGTGCGCCTATAAAACAGGAAATCAGTACGGAATAATGTAAAAATGGATTAGATCAGGGATGGGGGTGCCCGCAAAGAGATGCAAGCCGCGGGCTCGGTGCAAATTTCCTCTTCGACGAATGGCAGGATAAAGAGCTGCAACAACAGCAGGATCCCCTGAATTTGGGGGGACATATCTGCAGCCAGTGTATGGAAAGCCGACAACGACGAGATCAGTTTTAACTCTACGTCGCTATGTGTATCTGTCTCGGCATGTTTTTTATTGTGTATATGCGAATGGACAATGGTGGTGCCATTGATGGTATGGCTATGGGAAAAGAAGCAGATATCCACATAGTAGAATGTGAAGATTACACACAGAATATAGGCGATTAATCGTTTACGCTTCCAGACCATTTTTCCTTTTTGATTTGCAAAAATAGCCTTTTTTATTGAATTGCACGCTTTTCCGGGATAAGAATCTCCTATTTGAAGATATTCATCTCCTCATCATAGATAGGTGTCTGCAGATGTAAAAAGTGCAAGACACTGTGAAAGACGTGGTATTGCGACAATAATTCATTTGCTTTCATCTCTCTTGTACTATCGGAGAGCCACACGATAAAGGGAATTTCATACTGCTCCTTCGGTGCCAGACTCATCGGCACTCCATGCATATACATATTGTTTTCACCCAACGACTCACCATGGTCGGAAAGATAGATCATCGCACTTTGGTATTCATGCAACTGCTTCAGCGCTTCGATGAGTTGGTATAGGATATAATCAGTATAGAGGATTGTATTGTCGTATGCGTTGATCAGCTCTTCCTGAGGGCACTCTGCCAATTCCACATTGTGGCAGACCGGTTTGAATATTTCGAAACGGGGTGGGTATTTCTTGCTATAGTTGGGGCCATGGCTTATGCTGGTATGTATCACCACCAGCACCTTATTCTTTTTGCTCGCCATTATCTGCTCTTTCAGTCCCGCCAGGAGAATTTCGTCCCAATCGGATTCCTCTCCCTTGTAGTATTGTTTCAATGAATCGCGGGTCTGGTATTGTTCAATATGGAGCGGCGGTTCACCGGAGTTGGTGGTTCGCCAGATCACTTCCACATTGTTCCTGTGCAGGTAGTTGGGTAAGATCTCATGGAAATCATCGTTTTTGTCGTGTTGTAGCATCGACTTCACGGTGGCGGTGGTAAAAGTGGCGGTAGAGATTGCCGGAAAATGAAATAGGTTCGCCGTTTGGGAAAGCAGCGGATTGGTATTTTTTCGGTACCCGTAGAGAGAGAAATTCTCTCGTCTTGCCGATTCACCGATCACCAGGACCACCACCGCTTTCTTCTCATCACCAATGGTGGCGTCGGGCAACAGGATCCCCTTTTTTTTGTCTCGCTGCTGGTGGTCGAAAAACCGGAAGGTGCTTATGGTATAGGACCAGGGCATCATAAGTCCCTGCAATTGCTTATAATTCTCATGGAACCAGGGCAACCTATTCATATTGGGAGCTACCAACAGACCGATGACCAACAGGGTAATCGATGCGGTAGCTACAAATTTTCTCCACCTCTCTTTTGTTATTTTTGTCTTGATGATATAGATGGCGGGGATCACTCCAAGCAGGATAATATACCACCACAACTTAAAAGAGAAAAAGGCGCTGGCCTCCCCATCTGTCTCTTATACACATCT
>LSQX01241769.1_pt1 | contig 10317 bp, 10 predicted proteins | sample 654561 | NCBI WGS metagenome assembly LSQX01 (sample SAMN04489861, study PRJNA283612) | anaerobic digester metagenome | isolation source: 4 biogas reactors fed with cattle manure at either 37C or 55C with and... | place: Denmark: Kongens Lyngby | collected 2014
CCGTCGGAGCAGACGTATTTGTAGCCGACGTTGCAGCGGCCGCATTTGCCGATGCCGCACTTCATGCGCATCTCCAGCGAGGTGAGGATGTTTTCTTTGGAAAAGCCCAGATCGAAAAACACCGGCAGTGTGAATTTGATCATGATCGGGGGGCCGCAGATGACGGCTACGGTGTTGTCGGGCGATGGCGCTGTGTCTTTGCAGATGGCGGGCACGAAGCCTTCACGGCCTTTCCAGCCGGCTTCACCTTTATCCACGGTGATGACGGTATTGATGTCGCCCAGCTTTTCCCATTGGGCCAGCTCATCTTTATACAAAAGCAGGCCGGGAGTACGCGCGCCGTAGATGACGGTGATGTCGCCGAAGCGCCTGCGGTTGTCTCCGTAGAGGATATAGCGGATAAGTGAGCGCAGTGTGGTGAAGGCAAAGCCCCCGCCCACGACGACGATATTTTTATTTTCCAGAAACTCGATCGGCCAGGAATTGCCCAGAGGCCCGCGCAGACCGATTTTCGCCCCTTCTTCCATGCCATGAAGCGCGGCCGTCACCAGGCCCGGCACAACCGCGCCTGCCTTTTGCACGGTGAATTCCACGTATCCTTCGTCGGTGGGTGAAGAGGCGATGCCGATGGGGGATTCCCCCTTGCCGTAAACGGAAAGCTCGGCAAACTGCCCCGGCAGATAGCGGAAGTTTTTCGCGTCTTCGGGATTGAGAAATCTCAGGCGAAACGTTTTCTGGTCGTGCGTGTCAACTTCGTCGATGATTTTTATAATCTCAACCGGCATGGGAATGTAGGGGTTATTTGAACACATATTGATCCTCAAAAGATTTAAGTTTTTATCTTTGCCGCAGCTAGGCCTTCAGTGCCTGGTCCACAATGGAAAAGATGTCTATGTTGACCGGGCAGGATCTCGTGCAGCGGCCGCAGCCGACGCAGGAGATCGGTCCGTATTTACGGATGTGATACGAATACTTGTGGCAAACCTTCTGACGCAGCCGCTGATATACTTTTGTACGCGGATTGTGGCCGCTGGCCTCCAGCGTAAAGTCCGTGAACATGCAGGCGTCCCAGACGCGGCGACGTGTGCCGCCGCCGAACAGGTTTTCATCGCAGATGTCAAAACAATAGCAGGTGGGGCAGACAAAGGTGCACACACCGCAGCTTAAACACCCGTCGGAAATTCTTTCCCAGAACTCTGTGTTGTGAAAAAGGTCTTCGAATTTTTTAGCGACACCGGGAGCGTCGATGTCCATGAAGCGGGTCTTGAACGAACGACCGGCTTCGACGGTATCGTCAAAATATTTGAGATCGTCCGCCGACGCTTCGGAAAGGGAATCGATTTCCGCAAGAATCTTCTCCCCCTTGGGGGTAATGGCTTTCAACAGCATTTCATCGCCTTTTTGGATCATAAAGACGTCGCTGCCTGTGGGGTCCGCCGCGCCGATGCCCAGTGCGGTATAAAAGTCAGCAGACTCGGCCGGTCTGTTCAAATCGAAGGCATAGCCGAAAATTGTTGTGGCCTGTCTTCTGTCCCTCCAGTAGGGGTCCGGCGCGCCTGTTTCGATGAAGTGGATGTCCATGATTTCGAAGCTTCTGACGTCACAGGGACGGACGCCGAAAAGAAATGTCGGCTTCAGGTTGAGTTCGACGCATTTCGCCTCTTGCACGGACTGTCCGCTTTCATACCGTATAAAATCTTCTTTCTGTGGTAAAAAGGCTGACTTGGGACTCAAAAGCGTATTGTAAAAATTTAAATCCACCTGCCCGGCATCGGAGATCTCGCGGAAATTGAATCCCGCTTCCTCCCGCACGGGGGCGATCAGTGTGCCTTTGCCCATCAGCCGGGCGGCGAGCTCTGATATTTTATCAATGGATGTTTTCTTCAACACAAAATTGCTCCTTATTCATGAGACTTGTTTATGCACTTGGAAGCGGTGCAAAGTAACCGGCTAAGTGTTCCCGCAGGCTTTGACGCGCATGGTTCCGATTTATCCTGTTTTTTGTTTCGGTGTCTCCTTCTGATGTCCGTTTCTTATTCCAGAATCGCGTCGGAATCGTCCATCCGGAAATCGACCAGCACCGGCTTGTTTTCAATGCTCATCCCGGCGGCCTGGCCGAACATTTCCTCACACTCTTTGGCCACTTTCTTGTGGAATAGATGCAAGGGGATGTCCACCGGACAGGCGCGGTAGCACTCGCCGCAGTCGATACAGCGACCGGCCAGGTGATGAAAACGGGTCAGGTGATACATCAGATTCCCGCCGGAGCCGGGTGCTTTTTCCCCCCAGCGGGGCTTGTCCAGGTCAATGAAACATGGGTCGCAGTAGCACATCGGGCAGGCTTTGCGGCAGGCGTAGCAGCGGATGCAGCGGTCCAGCTCTTTTTTCCAGAAAGCCCAGCGCTCTTCCTTATCCATGGCCTCGTACGGCGCCAGTACGTCATAGGGTGCCGCGGCCGGCTGGTCTTCGATTTCCTCGCCCAGCATGATGTCGCACAGCACCGGGTTATACAACCCGCCGGTGGTGGCGTTGTCGATCACTTCGTCCGTTTTGTGGTTTTTCATCCCGCAGACGGGAATGCCCAGGATGATCAGATCGTCACGTCTGACTTTGTCTTCCTGAATGAGAACAACCACGGCGCGGCTGTCGGCGGCTTTCGCGGCGATGGCTATTTTCGTGCCGCGTGGATGGCGCATCAGGTAGCGCGCCAGATTGGCGTTACAGTATTCATTGAAAATGATATTTTCCACGTCCGCCACGGATTTGGCGGTGTAGGGTAGAGGATGCTTTTCATCATATCCTCCGGTATAGGCCAAAACCAGCGCCACTCTTCCGGACTCCAGAAGTTTTCTGGCTTCGTTTTTCAGATTTTCCTCGATTTGTTTAAAGCTCGTTGCCATATTCTCTCCCGACGTTACTGTGTAATCGCAAACTTGGTCTGGGGCCCGAGATTGCGGATCTGTTCGGTGAATTCCCGGACGACTTCCGCAAATTTATTGCCCTCGGAGGCGGAGATCCATTCCACGCGGAAACGCCCCGGCTCCATTCCGGAAAATTCCAGAATTTTTTTGGTGACGGCCAGCCGCCGGCGCGCGTAAAGATTGCCCGTGTTGTAATGGCAGTCGCCCGGATGGCAGCCGCCCACCAGCACTCCGTCCGCTCCGAGCTGAAAGGCGCGGAAAATAAATGATGGGTTGATCCGGCTGGAGCACATCACCCGCACCACTCTTGTATTTTGCGGATACACAAGCCTGGTTGTTCCCGCCAGGTCCGCACCGGTGTAGGTGCACCAGTTGCAGGCAATGCCCAGGATTTTAGGTTCAAACGACATGAATGTTTCCTTTCTCCGTATCTAAAATTCCATTAATCCTTCCACTTCCGCCAGCACCTGCTCATTTGTAAAATGTCTGGCGACAATCGCCGAGGGCGGGCAGACGGAGGCGCAAAGGCCGCAGCCTTTGCACAGAGCTTCGTTGATTTCCGAAACGCCTTTATCTTCCTTGAAAAACGGCGCGCCATAGGGACAGACGCGCACGCAGTTCTGACAGCCGCAGCAAAGCGCCGGGTTGACCATCACGGTGGTCGCCTCCAGCTCCATCTTGTCTTTTTCCACAATGGTGAGCGCCTCGGCGGCCGCGCCGGTTGCCTGAGCGACCGTATCGGGAATGTCTTTAGGGCTTTGACACACGCCCGCGATGAACACGCCTTCCGACATGGTGGACAAAGGCGCCAGCTTCGGATGCCGTTCCATGAAGAAGCCGTACTTGTCTGTGCTCAGATTAAAAAGCCGCGCGATATCTTTGGCGTCTTCCCGCGGTTTCATCGCCGGCGAAAGAACGACCATGTCCACCGGCAGGCTGATGAATTTTCCGGTGATCGTGTCTTCCGCCTCTACAATCAGTCGGCCCGGCTCATCCGCGCTTTCGGCCACCCGCGCCCCTTTGCCGCGGATAAACTTTACGTCCTCTTCGACAATGCGGTTGTAGAATTCTTCATAGCCTTTGCCGGCCGCGCGCATGTCGATATAAAACTGATAGACATCGGCAGATGTTTTTTCCTTGAACAGGTGCGCGAATTTCAGCGAATACATACAGCACACACGGCTGCAGTGTTCGTAGTTGTTTTTATCGCGGCTGCCGATACAGTGCAAAATGGCGATGGCCTGCGGCTCGCTGCCGTCACGCAGCGTCACTTTGCCTGCGGTAGGACCCGAGGAATTGAAAAGCCGCTCCACCTCCAGCGCGTTATAGACGCCCGGATACCTGCCGTAGCCGTATTGCACCAGAGGCTTTGTATCCATCAGGTCATAACCGGTGGCTACAATCACGGCGCCGACTTTCACTGTAACAAATGTATCCTGCTGTTCGAAATCGATCGCCTTCTGCTCACAGACTTTTTCACACAGACGACACTTGCCCTTGAGGAAATAAGTGCAAACCTCCCGGTCGATAACCGGCTTTTGTGGAACGGCCTGCGGGAAGGGAATGTATATCGCTTTTCGCTTGACCAGGCCTTCATCCCATTCGGATATGCCTTTGCCCGGGCACTTCTGCATGCAGGCCATACACGCGTTGCACTTGTCATGATCGACGTAGCGGGCCTTCTGACGGATGGTGATGTCGAAGTTGCCGACAAAGCCTTTGACCTCGCTGACCTCGCAGGAGGTCAAAAGCTCTATGTTTTTATTTTGCAGCACACTGTCCATCTTCGGCGTCAGTATGCAAGCCGAGCAATCCAGCGTGGGGAAGGTTTTGTCAAATTGCGCCATGTGGCCGCCGATGGTCGAGTTCTTTTCGACCAGATAAACTTTTTTGCCCGTATTGGCCAGCTCCAGCGCGGCCTGGATACCGGCGATCCCGCCGCCGACGACCATCACATCCGGATTCACGTCAATCTCACGCGAGGTGAGCGGCGCCAGCAGTCTGGCCCGGTTGATTGCTCCGTTTAACAGGGCCTTGGCTTTGGCCGTCCCTACGTCAATATCATTTGTGACCCAGGAGACCTGCTCCCGGATATTCACAATGCTCAGCAGATATTGATTCAAACCGGAAGCCGCCAGCACCTTGCGGAAGGTCTGCTCATGCATAAGGGGCGAACAGGCGGTGACGATCACACGGTCCAGCCTGTGCTCTTTGATGTCATTGGCGATCATTTCCTGGCCGGGCGTGGAGCACATGAACTTGTAGTCCTTGGCGACGACGACATCCGGCAAAGTGGAGGCGAACTCGGCCAGTTCGCTCACCCTTACTGTTTTGGCTATATTCAAACCGCAGTGGCAAACAAAAACACCAATTCTGCTCATAGTATCTCCTGGCTATATGTCTTAAAAACTCATGTTCCTGCCGCCGGTGCTCTGCATCCGGCGGGAATATTCTTTCAGCCTATAAGGCGCATGTATCGACAACCGGTTCGTCCACGCTGATATTGAGGCTCTCCAAAAGAAGCTCGGTCACATCCCGTACTTTAATCTGTTCATCGACGTTGAGCGTCCGGACACTGTCTTCAAACATGGCGATGCAATAAGGACAGGCAGTCGCCAGAACCGCCGCGCCCGTGCCCATCGCTTCTTCCATGCGTACATCGCTGAGGCGCTCGCCTTTGGCCTTTTCCATCCATAACCCGCCACCGCCGCCGCCGCAGCACATGCTCTGCTCGCGCGTGCGTTCCATTTCGACGAAATCCAGACCCGGAATCGCTTTGAGAAGATCACGGGGCGCATCGTAAACGCCGCCGTGACGACCCAGGTAGCACGGGTCGTGATAGGTCACTTTCAGACCGCCAAAATCCTTCTGGGGCGTGATTTTTCCCTCGCTGATCAGTTTTGCGATCAGCTCGCTCAGATGAAGAACTTCACACTCCACACCGTAATCTTTTTTAAAGGACACCATGCAGTGAGGCGAGACGGTGATAATCTTGGAGGCGCCGACTGATTTGAAGTAGTCCAGATTTTTGTCGCGGAGGCGCTCGAAAAGTTCCATATCTCCCACTTTACGCAGGCTTTCACCGCAGCAGTTGACCTCCAACGAAGGAATGCCCCAGCTTACGCCGGCAAGATTGAGAATTTCCGCCGTCGCTTTGGCCAGTCTCGTGTTGCGCGGGTCGTAACAGATTGTGCAGCAGGTCCAAAACAGATAGTCCATGCCCTCCGTATAAAGCGGGTATTTTCCCTGCGCCCAGTCGTTGCGCTTGTCCTCATCGCCGGACCAGGGGTTGCCGCGGGCGGAAAGGGAGCCGACAAAAGCACGCAGGCTCTGCGGAAGCATGCCCCCGCCGCTGTAAACATTGCGGATGGCCGTGACGACATCGATGATTTCCACGCCCCGCGGGCAGCGATCCACGCAGAATTTGCATGTCGAGCAGCCCCACATGAACTCTTCAATGCCGTCGAGGCCCATCTGGCCGAAGCGGATAAGTTGACGGATGTTGAAATGCGTAATCGGCGTCCAGGGGCAGGTTCCCGAGCAGGTGCCGCACTGATAGCATTTTTTCAGCGCCTCACCGCCGGCCTCCATAATTGCCTGCGACATCTCCAGATAAGGTGTAACTGCTTGTGACATTTAACATCTCCCATGATAAAAATCATTAGTGCCTCTGCTAGCACATTCATATTCAATCGGCAAATCTAAATTTCAACCGCGCCGCCGTATGGCCGGCATAGTTTATCCGTGCTCTTGTCACGGTAATTCATCTAAAAACATATAGATTCATCCGGTTTCCTGGGCTTGCCAGTCCTGAAAAAAAGGGAACCAAAGGTTCCCTTGTATTTTTGAAGATTTGGCAATCGTTGATCAGTATTCCGGGGTGAGGGCATCGAGCTGTGCCAGCGAAAAAACCGGCCCGTCCTTGCAGACGTATTTGCTGCCGACGTTACACCGGCCGCACTTGCCGATGCCGCATTTCATGCGCATTTCCAACGAGGTGATGATGTTCTCCTTGGAAAATCCCAGCTCGAAGAAAACCGGTAAGGTAAACCGGATCATGACAGGCGGTCCGCAGATGAGAGCAACGGTGTTATCCTTGCCGGGCGCAACTTCCTTGCAGACGGCCGGCACGAATCCTTCACGCCCCTTCCAGGTTGCATCTCCCTTATCGACCGTCACATTCATGTTGATGTCGGAGCGCTGCGACCAGGCGTCGAGCTCGTCTTTGTAAAGCAGCAGCCCCGGCGTTCTCGCTCCGTAAATGACTGTGATATCGCCGAAGCGTTTGCGGTTGTCTTCGTGAAGAGCGTAGTTGATCATGGAGCGCAACGTGGTAAAAGCGAAACCGCCGCCCACGATAACGATGTTTTTGCCCTCCAGGTACTCCAGCGGCCAGGAATTTCCCAGCGGGCCGCGAAGGCCCATCATTTCACCCTCTTCCATTTCATGCAGCGCCGATGTCACGACGCCGGCTTTCATCACGGTGAATTCCACATAGCCTTTCTGCGTCGGGGAAGAAGCGATGCCGATGGGCGACTCACCTTTGCCGAAAATGGAAAGCTCGCCGAATTGGCCGGGAATGTAGGCGTATTTCTGTTCGTCCTCCGGGTTGACGAATTTGAAGCGGAACGTTTTAATGTCCTTGGTGTCGACCTCGGTAATGATTTTATCCACTACAACGGGATAAGGAATATACGGGTTTTGCATTACGAACTCCCTGATTATAATTTTGAAATATCGTCTACGATTTTTCGGATATCAATATTCACGGGGCAGTACATCACACACCTGCCGCAGCCCACACAGCCTATGGTATCGAACATGTCGATGTAGTATTTAAATTTGTGCATTGCACGCTGACGCCATCTCTCCTTTTGCGAGGGACGGGGGTTGTGCCCCGATGTCTCCTTCGTGAACAGCGGAAACATGCACGAATCCCAGGAACGCAGGCGGACGCCGTCGGCGCCGACCACTTCATCGCTGATATCGAAGCAGTGACAGGTGGGGCACAAATAGGTGCAGGTGCCGCAGGCCAGGCATTTGCGATGAATGGTATCCCAGAAAGGATGATCGAAATTCTTATCCAGAATCGGCTTCACTTCATGGGCGGGGATTTTTGCTTTGATCGCTTCTCTGGCCTTTGCCGCCGCTTCGGTTTTCTTTGCGTCGGCTTTCTCGTCCGCCTTCGTGTCGCCGAAATATCCGGCGAGCTTTTCGCCTTTCTCGGTCACAAATTCCACCAGATAATCACCGCCGATGTCGGTCAGAAGAATATCGGCTCCTTCTGGGGAAACCGGTTGTCCGTCCACCGAGGTGCAAAAGCAGGTGTCATATGGCGGCTGTACACAGGCCAGGGAAATGACCGTCGTGTTGAGCCTTTTGGCGATATAGTACTGGTCTTTATATTTTTCCTGGTCGAAGAGCTTGTCGAGGACAACAAAGCTGTGTGCGTCGCAGGGGCGCACACCGAATAAAACCGACTGGTCGGCCTTGTTGACCTCGGATGAAAACACCATGCCTTGAGGCGTGCGCGTGTATTTCATCATTGTTTCCGTATGCGGGAAGAAAATATTCTTCGGCGCGTTTTTGGAATTCAGGTAGGCAAAGAAAGGTTCGTCGTCGGACCCCATGGGCGCGAAAAGAACATTGTCTTCTTTTTTCAACGGCGCCCAAACCGTGAAGTCTCCGGCCATTTTTCTGGCGATGCCCGCCAGCGCGTCTTTTTTGATCAAGCGTTTTTCCATAATTGTCCCTAATTTATTATTTTATCCAACTGTTATGGTTTTCAAGCGTCGGTCTTTCCCTCTGTTTTAAATCAGCCGCAACTGATTCAAAAGCGGCTGCGGATCAATCAGGTGCGACTTGAACGTGTCTTTCGAACCGGGCAGGCCCATGGCCAGCGAAATCAGCTCGGTGAAATAGAACACGGGCATTTTCATGTTGCGGCTGGGACGCATCTCCAGATTGGCCATACACATCGGACAGGCAACGGCCACGCAGTTGGCATCCGCCTCGCGGGCCGCCTTCATCAGCTTGTCACACAACTGGGTGACAATGGGCGTCTTGCTGACCGACAAAGACCCGCCGCAGCAGTCCGTCTTGTAGGACCAGTTCTTCACGTCCGCACCGATTGCGCTCATGATCTTGTCGAGCATAAAGGGGTTTTCGTAATTTTCAAACTGGCAGACCTCCGGCGGACGCAAAAGCAGGCAGCCGTAATAGGATACTGGCTTGAGGCCGGTCATCGGTTTGACCACCTTCGCCGCCAGCGCCTCGAGGCCGATTTCATTGTAGATCACGTCAATCGGATTGCGGATGGAAATGCCTCCCTGGTATTTGGCGCCCAGCACCCCTTCGATGCGCGCTTTGAGGTCCTTGTTGGACTTCAGGTTATGCTCGGCCGTTTTGAAACGGTTGAAGCAGGCGGCACAGGGAACCATGACGTCCATCGCGTCCTTTTCCGCCGCGATCAGATTTCGCGCGGGCAGGGCCACCGACAGTTCAAAGTTCGTGTTGTGCGCGGCGGACGCCCCGCAACAGGACCAGTCGTCAATTTCCTTGAGTTCGATGTTGAGGGCTTGACTGACGGCCTTCATGGACTCGTCATATTCCTTTCCCATACCATGCAGTGAGCAGCCCGGGTAATATGAAACTTTCAAGAGAGTAGCCTCCTTCTATAACTTGATGCCCCGCGTAAGGCTCCCAGCCCGGCGCGCGGCATTTCATCATCAGTTTTGCGTCTTTTCAAAAATACTTTTCACCGACTTGAGGTCTTTGGTCCTGGGCGGCAGAAACGAGAGTTTCCCCTTGAGGAACAAAGACGGCGCGATGTCCACGTCTCCGAACAAATCCCCTGACTTGAGCTTGTAATGGACGGTCATCAGCATTTCATGCACGCGTCCGCCGAATTTTATGCTCGAGAGGAACGCTTCGTGGAATTTCAAAACGTTCGCTTCTTTCGCAGCCACGCCCTCTTCAATGGCCATCTGCCTCAGGACGTCCATCATCCGCGCGATATCCACGTTGTTGGGGCAGCGGGTGATGCAGGTCTCGCACGACATGCAAAGCCAGATGGTCGAGCTCGACAGCACCTTGTCCTTCTGCCCGTTTTGTATCATTTTGATGACCTTGTTTGGATTGTATTCCATGTAGGGCGCGCCGGGACAGCCGGCCGTACACTTGCGGCAGTGGTAACAGGCCTGCAGGGGCACTCCGTTTATTCTTTTGTTTACTTCGTCCAGAAAAGTTTCCATGTAAGCTCCATCGTCTTGTTCAATTACGGATTATAGAGAAAGTCTCCCTTATCGTGATCGTGATGCTCATCGAATTTACCCAGAGGCGGCATATCCTCCATACTCGAACCGGCGCGGTTGCCGAAAAAGTCCCAGCAGTCCTT
>LSQX01288303.1_pt1 | contig 10315 bp, 5 predicted proteins | sample 654561 | NCBI WGS metagenome assembly LSQX01 (sample SAMN04489861, study PRJNA283612) | anaerobic digester metagenome | isolation source: 4 biogas reactors fed with cattle manure at either 37C or 55C with and... | place: Denmark: Kongens Lyngby | collected 2014
GTTTCTGGATCATCCGGGAGATCTGCCGGTGACAGATCGAATCAGAGAAATTAATCGGTCCATGCTTCAATATTTGTCGGACGGTACCCTCGCCAGTGTCGGCTCGGGCTGGATCGTCATTGATCGCGAAACCGGTCGCCACACCAGTCGCAAAGGACTTCTGCTGGCGGTCGATCTGGACCGGTACGCCTTTGAACCGGGAAACCGGCAACCGATCCGCGCCACCGAAGAAACCGTTTTGGACCGTCTCCCGCCGAGACTGGAGATCCGGCGAGAGGCTCCATTGGAGCTTCCCCATGTGCAACTCCTGATCGATGATCCCGCAAAAACCGTGATTGAGCCTTTGTTTGATGCCCTGGCCGCCTTTTCACCGATCTACGATACGCCCCTGATGCTGGAGGGCGGACGTGTTCGCGGCTGGATGATTCCGGAGGATTCGCCGTTCATTCGCCAAGGGCTTCTGGCCATGGCCGATCTGGATTCCCTTCACCGGTACGGTCTGTTGTTTGCGGTTGGTGACGGCAACCATTCCTTGGCCACGGCCAAGGCGCACTGGCAGCAGATGCGCGATCAGGTTCCGGCCGATCATCCGGCTCGGTTTGCCTTGGTCGAGCTGATCAACATCCACGATGCCGGCCTAGATTTCCAGCCCATCCATCGGGTGGTTTTTGATCTCGATCCGGCTGTCTTTCTCGCCCGGGCAAAAAAATTCTTTGCCGGCCAGGATCTGGTTGTCAGCCAAGGTCGGCAGGACCTGCATTGGCCTGATAAGCATGGCTTTTCACTGCTCTGGCAAGAGCAAACATGGTCACTTGCCATCCGGAAGCCGAAACGCGGTTTGTCGGCCGGTTCATTGCAGGATTTTTTGGATCACTTGGTGCCGGAGGAGAACTGCCGGATTGATTACATCCACGGCACGGATGTCATCCAAGATCTGGCCCGGCAGGGGCACCTTGGCCTATTGCTGCCTTCCATCGAGAAATCGTCCTTTTTTGCCACCATCGCCCGGGGCGACATCCTGCCTCGCAAAACATTTTCCATGGGCGAGGCCGAGGAAAAACGTTATTATATGGAATGTCGGAAAATTTGCTGAGTTGAACCGACCGTACCTTAAAACAGGGATACCGACCGTACCTCAAAACAGGGATCCGGAGGCGGGCTTTTTGGAAAATACCGTAAAAAAGCAAATTGTCGTCATTGGCGCCGGTATAACCGGACTTGTCGCAGCGTACCGTTTGTTGCGGTCGGGCTTTTCGGTTGTTCTCCTCGAATCAACGCTGCAATTGGGGGGCATGGCCGCTTCCTTCCATCTGGGGGATCAACCCCTTGAATATCTGTACCATCATATTTTTACCAGTGACCGATACTTGATCGATCTGGCGGAGGAATTGGGCATTGATCATGAGCTTGCCTGGTACAGCAGTCGGGAGGCTCTCTATATCAATGAACGGTTGTACCCTTTCGTGACTCCGTTGGATCTTGTCCGTTTCAGAGAAATTCCGTTTTCCCAGCGAATCCGAACCGGACTTACGGTTCTGCACGCCGCCGGTTTGACCGAGTGGAAGGCCTTTGAATCTTGCACCGCCGCTGAGTGGCTGAGCCGCCAAGGCGGCAGGCAGGCCTATGAAAAAATTTGGCAGCCCCTCCTTTTTGCAAAATTTGAAGATGACGCCGAAAAGGTCTCGGCGGTTTGGATCTGGAACAAATTTAAACTGCGCGGCCATTCACGGGAAAAGACAGGCGGCCGGTCGAAGCTGGGCTATATGGCGGGCGGTTTTGGCACCTTGGTGACAAAATTAGCCGACCGGATTTTGGCTATGGGCGGCCGGATTTATCTCGGTCACACCGCAACCGACATCCTCCATACACCCGACGAGGATCGGCGGTTTACCGTCAGTTGCATCCTCGGCAACTGTCACATGGTTCAATTTAACGCAGACGGTGTGATCGCCACGATCGCCGGTCGGCAGTTTGCCAACATAACCGGAAATCTGAAGCTGTCAAAAGCTTATGCTCAGCAGGTTTTCGACCTTCGCTACAAAGGCAATCTGTGTGTCGTTCTCCGCCTGAAAAAAAGCCTTTCGCCTTACTACTGGACCACGGTCTGCGACCGTCTTCCCTTTGTTGTGGTGGTCGAACACACCAATCTGACCGGACCCGAACGATATGGCGGTCATGTGGTCTATCTCTCGCGCTACCTGGACGCCGCCAGTCCACTTTGGACCGAGCCCGACGGTGAAATATTTCGCTTGTTTACTCAGGCGCTAAGTCGGATTTTTCCGGATTTTACCCCGGACGATGTTCTCGATTGGCGACTGCGCCGTACCCGTTACGCTCAACCGGTCATCGGCCGCGAATACTCGAAACATATGCCGGCAATGGATACAACGATTCCTTTTCTCAAGCTGGCCGGCATGGCCCAGATCTATCCTGAAGACCGTGGCATGAACTATGCGGTACGGCTGGGCCAGCAGGCAGCCGAGGCCATGAAGCGGGATTGCATGGCGGAAGGTAACCCATGACCAATAAACTTTGGCTTTTATTACCCTTGCTGATCATTCCGGCGGCTTTTGGAATTCTGGGTTCGGATGCACTTTGCTTTTTGATCTGGTGGCTCGGATTTCTATTCATCGGCCTTCTGGTCTGGCCGATCGCCGCTAGGCTTTTCCCCGGCGGTGACGCAGGCTATCTTTTGGCCAAGCCTTTGGGGCTGGGTCTTTCCTCTTTACTGCTTTGGACGCTCTCCTATCTGAAAATTTTGCCTTTCCATCGCTGGGCAATTCTGTTTTGTCTTTTTGCGCTCGGCGCGGCAGCTTGGTCGGTCAAGGACGGCTGGCGAAAAATCACCGCCGATCCTGATCGCGACGGTCGTTGGCGACGTGTGGCTTTCGGTGAGCTGCTCTTTGCGGCGGCTCTGTTGTTCTGGACCTTTGCACGGGGCCTGAAGCCGGAAATCGATGGTCTGGAAAAATTTATGGATGTCGGGTTCATGAATACCCTTTGGCGAACCGATTATCTGCCGGCTTTGGATATGTGGCTGGCCGGTGAAAAAATCAACTACTATTATTTCGGTCAATACGTTTATACCTTTTTAGCCAAGCTGGTCCGAATCCGACCGGAAATCTCTTATAACCTGGGCATGGCCACAACTTTTGCCCTGACATTTACTCTGGCCTATGCCGCGGTCAGTCAGATGATCGGCTTGCTCCGGCGCAATTTGCCATCCGTTCCCGCTTTCATACCGGCGGCCGGTGGCTTGCTGGCCGCATTCCTGACCTCTCTCGCCGGTAACGGCCACAGTTTTCTCTATGATCCGAACAGCCCTTTGCATGGATGGGCAAAAAAGCTCAATGATTCCGGCCTTATCGGCGGTTATGTCGGCAACCCCTTTTGGTTCGCCGACTCCACCCGGTTTATCGGCTACAACCCGGACACAACCGACAAAACCATTCATGAGTTTCCTTATTACTCTTTTCTGGTCGCCGATCTGCATGCCCATGTGATCAATCTGGCTTTTGTCCTGTTGCTGATCGCCCTGTTGGTTCGTTTGTTGAGCCATGACCGCCTGCTCCGATCGGCCCGAAAATGCCGACAATCACAGATCGATCTTGTGAACAGCGCCGACCAGGTGTGGCATCGGATGGAATTGCGCCAAGTGGTCGGGCGTTTGCGAACGACGGCATCAAACGGACCGTTGCTGGTCATCATCATGCTGCTATCCATTTCGATGATGGGCAATTTCTGGGATTTTGCCGTCTATTTTGCGGTTACGGCCTTGGTTTTGCTCATTCTCAATCTGAAAGGTTACGGCGGCATCCGGGCGACGGGAATTGTCTTTTTTGCACTGCAATGCGTCTTGATCCTGGTACCGTTTCTGATCATGGAAAACCCGCTGATCGCATTGATTTTCTACGCTGTCGCGATGGCCGCCAATCATTACATGACTTTGATAGCCGGAGATGCCCTGACATTAACCGGTGCCCAGATGAGCTGGATATTTTTTCTTGCCCATTTGCTGACCTTGCCTTTTAACATCTCCTTTGATCCCATTTCCAAACGCATCGCACAGACCGTCGCCCAAACTCCTTTCTGGCAACTGCTTGTGCTCTGGGGGCCTCATGTGCTGTCAGCCATTCTGTTGTTCGCTTTGGTGTTGATGGTTAAAAAAATCAGCAAACAAAAGATCCCTCCCGCCGATTGGCTGGCTGTCGCCTTGGGTTTTGCCGGAATCGCTTTGATCATCTTACCTGAGCTGGTTTATGTTGTTGATATTTACAGCGGCGAATTCAAAAGAGCCAATACCATGTTCAAATTCACCTATCAGGCTTTCGTGCTTCTATCCTTGGCCTGGTCTTATGCTTTGGCGCGAGCCGCCGCGCTCAGCATATCCTTGCGGAAAACCGGCGCGAAACGCAAATGGCCGGTGAACGTGGTTTTGTTTTTGCTGCTCATCGGTTTGCTGTCACCGGCTTGGTATCCGATTCCGGCCACCCGGCAGTGGCTTTTATCCTTCAAATTAAGTCGATATGCCGGATTGGACGGCCTGAAACAAATGGCGACCAAAAACAGCGCGGAAATTGCCGGTGATCAACCGGATGAACTGGCCGCTGACTATGCCGCCATCCAATGGTTCAACGAGCATGTGACCGGACAACCGGTTGTTTTGGAGGCCGCCGGGAAAAGCTATACCGATTTTGGCCGAATATCGGCTTTCACCGGACTACCAACTGTGATGGGATGGGAAACGCATCAGTGGCTCTGGCGAACAAGCAAGTCGACCCCCGAAGCCTACAGCCAAGTGGTCTGGCCACGCCAGCAGGATGTCCGGCAAATTTATACGACTTCGGATCAGGGCGAACGACAAAGCCTTCTGGAAAAATACCACGTTGAGTACATTGTTTTGGGAAACCTTGAACGAAGCGAATACAGCCAAGAAGATGAAGACGGGGTCCATACCTGTCTGGTGCAGGAAGAGCTGCTGGTGCAGTCCGGAACCATTGTTTTTCAAAAAGGCCGACTGGTGGTCATCAAGGTCAACCGGCCAACGCAAGCTTACGGATAAAGCGACCGGAACAAAAACGTCCGTCGGGTGATCATCGACGGACGTTCTTTGCGATTATTATGCGCTCTCACCAATATTCATGCATATGCTAAGGCTTGGGCGGGATTTTAAGTACGTCTCCGGGCTTAATATCATCGCTGGTAAGATTATTGGCATTTTTAATCAGTTGAACAAGCTCGGTACTGCTCATGCCGTAGAATTTTTCACAGATACCCCACAGTGTGTCCTTGGATTTAACGGTGTAGGTCTGTTCCCCGGCCGGCGGTGCGGTCGTGGTCGTGGTCGATGACACATCGGTTGTCGGTTCTGTGGATTCGGTGCTTTCGCCCGGCGAAGGCTTCGGATCGGTCGGAGCCGTTGATTCGATGTTCGTTGAGGTGGATGAATGCGCGGGCGGAGTCGGGTTGTCACTGCCTTTCAACATGCTGTAAATGGCGAAGATACAGGCGATACAAACCGCCGCGATGACCAAATAAAAGGCAACCCGCCGGCCGCGTCCACGACGCTCAAAATCGTCATCATAGTCCAAGAAAGGGTCTTCGGAATCGTCCAAGGGCGGTTGCTCCATTGGATCCAGCGGTTCTGAGTACCCGCGATCCACCACCGGCGAAATGAATTCCACCTTACCGTCATCGTCATCATCAAAATCATCAAGAACCGGTGGCATTGGATACGGTGTTTCGGTTGTCGGAGATTCCATTGTTGCCCGATCGGCACCGCGACCGGTCAAAATACCGCCCGAAGAGCCGGAGAAACCATGATCGGTTGAAAAGCGGCCGGTACCGAAGCGGCCGGTTCGATTGGCCGGCGAAATACTTTCGACGAAACCGATCAAAAACTGCATCGGAACACCCGGTAATTTCGCCGCGGCGGCAGTAATGATCAATCCGGCGGCATCGGCCTGATCCTCGGCTTCGTAAAGGAGGCGCAAGACATCCCGCTGACCTAATGCGTCCATCACTTCCTTGTTGCAGACAATCAGGCAATCGTCAGGTTGAAGCTGGGCAATATTGGAGTACCGGACAGTACCGGCCACGCCGGCACAGTAGACATCGATGTCCTGAACCGATTTGCCGTTGCCGTCGATGGCTTCGATGGGATAGTCGTCGGTGGTCAGCGGATAAAGCACATCGCCGCGATAAAGATAGGCGCAGCCGCCGCCCATCGTAACGGCGGCCAACTCGGCGTCTTTAACCACAATGCCGGCAAAATAAGGCTGGCGGACACCATCGTGTTGCAATGAGATCCGCCCGACAACCGACACGGCGCAATCCGCCAACTCGCTGATTTCACTATCAATATTGCGGGAGGAATGATGAACATCGTTGTATATTTTTTCAAAAGATCGGCGGATTTTATTTTGCTCAGCGTCATCGGAGACACTGCCGCCGAGATGAGCGTAAACGGAATAAAAAAAGCCTCTGGCTTCGCGATCCAGCGTAATATCCGCTGCACGATGTTCCCGCCGGCCGGACAGACGGCCATCCAGGTAGAAGCCATCGGCGGCCCCGGACGAAGGGTAATACCGTGCTGTGACGGTTGCCGCAATACGTGTCTGGGTGGCACGAGGTAACTTTGCCATACATCGACCTCCTGTTATCAAACCGGCATCACACCCTGACGGGTCCTGACTTGGTTGTTGATTAAATTCCCACGAGTTATTATATCACACTTAAATAGCAACAATTATGACAGCTTGGTTTCATTTCTTGTGCGGTTTATCCGTTGATGAGCGCCAAGACAAGGCAATGGCCATCAGCTCAGCCGGTTGATTTAAAAGGGGCTCCTGAATTGTCCGGGATAAGAGCCGCTGAAGAACATTGCCCAGAACCGGTCCGTCGGGGCAGCCGGCCAGTCGCAGCTGACGGCCGCTCAATGCCAGTTCTTCCAAAGTCAGCGGCACCGCCCTGCAGGCATCCAGGCTCAAGTCCGAACCCGGAAGGGCTGTGCCGAGGCTGAGTTGCAAAAGGCGGGCGGCCATCTCAATCGGCGCGCGCAGTTCTTCTCTTTTCAGATTCCCGTGCCGTGCCAGCAAGCGAAACAAACGGCACCGGGTAACCACGGATAACGGTTGATCCAGCGGCAACAACAGCCGGAGATAGCAGAGATACAAAATGGCTTGGGCATCCCGGGCCAGGTGACGCGGTAATCGGGCTTCACGTACGAACAAATCCTGTACCGCCCTGTCGGATGAACGGATAAAAAACCGACCCAAGGCACGGCGCAGGCCGGCCGCCTGAAGGTCAAGAGCGGTCGAGCAAAGATAGAAAAGAGGCAGGCGCAGGGCTTCCGGAAGATCCGGCTGAACAAGTCGGCTCAGGTTATGGCAAAGCACCTGATCATCGGTCCGAACGGCAAAGAAAAGTCGGGCGGTTTCGGCCATAATGTCGCTGCCGGCAAATGATTTCAGTTGATGAGCATGGGGAGCACCCAGGATCACGATCATCTCGGCAATGATCCTTTCCCGGCTGAGTTGCCCAAGGTTTTGGGCGTGTTCGGCTGCGGCTTGAACCAAATCCGGAACCGGAGTCAAGTTGTAAGTCACCGAGAAACGAACCGCGCGCAACAGACGCAGAAGGTCATCGCCAAATCGGGCTTGGGCGTCACCGACCGTACGCAGCACACCTTGTCGGAGATCAGACAACCCGCCGTAAAGATCAAGCAGTCCGCGATCCGAACGCCAAGCCAAGCTGTTCATCGTAAAATCACGCCTTGCCAAATCCTCGGCGATCGTGCTGCGAAAAATGACCTGATCCGGGTGGCGGGCATCGGAATAGGCGCTTTCGGAACGAAAAGTGGTTATTTCAAACGACATGCCTTGCCAAAGAACCGTTACCGTTCCATGCTTCGCACCGGTCAAAAAATGACGTGTGAAAAGCTTTTGAATTTGCTCGGGTCGAGCGTTGGTCGCCAAATCGAAGTCTTTGGGGGTCAGCCCCAAACAAAGATCTCGAACACAACCACCGACCAGCCAAGCTTCGTAGCCTGCCCGGTCCAACTTACCAATGATTGTCCGAACCGCTCCCGGTATTTTCTCACAATCCAACAGCATGCCCGTTAATTCCCCTTGATGTCTGATCTCGGTCGCCGCAAATGCTGTGCCCAAATTTGCCAATCCATCCCGCTCTGGTGTATGATATGGAAACCAATTTGAACAAACTCTTGATACGATCATAACATCCGGATAATTCCGGAGCAAACATCTGATTTTACCCAGCGAGGAAGGTTGTTCCATGCTCGGTTCGATGCCTAAATCCAAGCGTCTGCGTCATTTCGTTCCGGCTTTTTTGCTGGCTCTGTTTACTTTTTTTATTGCTTCGGACCATTTGGCGGCTGTTCAAATACCGGTTGCTCAGGCGCGCTTGTCGCCGAACAAGGTTGCGGCCCGCTTATCGGCCGGTCTGCTGCACAGCGCCCTGATCAATTACGATCAAAAGCTTTACGTTTGGGGCGACAATACTTATGGTCAACTGGGTTTGACCGGTGATGATTATTATGACTGTCCGCAATGGCTGGATTTTCCCACCGGGGTCGTTGAGGTCAGCTTGGGCGGCTATCATTCGTTGGTTCTTCTCGAAGATGGCTCTGTGTGGTCTTTCGGCCGCAACGCCTATGGTCAGCTTGGCAATGGCGAAACGGCCAACTCGTTTGCCCCGGTTGAAATTAAGGATCTGCCACGAATCAAGGCCATTGCGGCGGGCTTTATGCACTCGTTGGCCTTGGACGTCAATGGCACCGTTTGGGGTTGGGGCGACAACACCAATAATCAGATCGGACAGGTCCAAGACGAGGAGATATTCAACAGCAGCGGCACCCTCCTCGGCCGCCGCTGCCTCACCCCGAAAATGATTGTGGGCGGCACCGCCGTCGCCATTGCCGCCGGCGGACAGCACTCCTTGTATCTCAACCGCAACGGTCAGGTTTACGCCTGGGGAGATAACAGCAAAGGTCAGCTCGGCAACGGAAACAACCAACCCCAAGCCACGCCGGCCCTAGTTCCGGGGCTGGCATCGGTCAGCCAGATTGTTGCCGGCTACCAGCACAATCTGGCGGTCATCCGTTTTCCGGACCGGGATGCCGTAATGGTTTGGGGAGATGACTCACTAGGACAACTCGGTCTAGCGTCCGGCTTTATTGCTGACGCATCCCGGAATATACCGATCCGGGCGGATCTGACCGGCGATGACAATCCGCAAAACGACCGGGTCATTGATCTGGTGGCTGGTTACGCGCAAACCGCCGCCTTGGTTCCAGCGGTCAACGAGCAGGGCTTGATGGAAAATAATCGCCAGACTCTGTTGGTTTGGGGCAGCAATTCCAACGGACAGTTGGCTCTGGGAGCAACCACAAGCCAAAATCGTCCAACCGCGGTGGCTCAATTGCTGGATGGTTGGTACGGCGATGATTATCTGCCCTTTGACGCTCTGGCCGTTGGAGGCGGCCATCTGCTGTTGCTGAGCAGCACCGGTCAATTGGGTGCGGCCGGTCGTGGCGATCGCGGCCAATTGGGCAATCTGTCGATATTGGATCGCAACCGGCTGACTCCGGTTTTGTTCCCCGATGCCATCCGACCGGCTTGGGTCGATGGCGCCGGTCTGTCTTCGACTTGGAACGCGCAGAGCCTGACCATCCGTTGGCCTTCGGCTCAAGACAATCGGGAGGTTGTGGGTTATCGAGTTCAATTGCGCACCCCGGAGGATCGCACCGTCACCTACCAAACCGACCCCACCCGAACATCTTTGACCATACAAGATGTGGATCCGGCTGTGGCCTATGAAATTACCGTCACGGCCTACGATGATGAATCGGCAACGGCGGATCACCACGCCTTAAGCTATCTGGTCAGCTATGTGTTGCCGCAAGACAGCGGACCTGATGCCCAGCCGACTGATTTTTTCGAGCAACTGACCGAATCCATTTATCAGATTGATGCCGAGCAGAACAACTGGCGACCGGATCCACAGAACATGATCCGGCCCCTATCGGTTCCTTGGCCACGGGTAACGGCCCAAAACAGCCACAGGTTTGTATTCCCCGCCGATCGATCCGGTTTTTATCGGACGGCGTTGATCACGTCCGCTCTGATCATTTTGATGCTCGTTGATATTATTCGCCGCAGAAAAAAGACCGCAGCATCAGCGATATCGAAAGATCAACGCAAGCAAAGCGGGACGGCTGAAAATAGGGCACACAGCCCCGAAATACAGTAGATTTTGAAGATTTTGAAGACAGCTAAAACGGCCCCGCCGGCCC
>LSQX01406474.1_pt1 | contig 10315 bp, 8 predicted proteins | sample 654561 | NCBI WGS metagenome assembly LSQX01 (sample SAMN04489861, study PRJNA283612) | anaerobic digester metagenome | isolation source: 4 biogas reactors fed with cattle manure at either 37C or 55C with and... | place: Denmark: Kongens Lyngby | collected 2014
GTACCAAGAAGTCTATTCTTACGATTAATAAAGCCGTTTTTGTAACATTCATAGAGTTTTTCAACCCATTTACCAACAGCAAGTTCAATGTAATTCATTTGTTCACAGCCAACCTTAATATTAGGAACTGCGGTCGATAATACTGTTTGCACTCCATTTGATGCACATTCCAACAAGCTTAGGGGCATGCCTTCATGTATTGATGGCAAAAGGCAAACGTCAAAAGCAGAGTAATACTTTTCTAAACCATTAAAAATAGGTCCTGTAAAAATAACATCATTGGAGATTCGCGAACCATCAACGTATTCAAATGGCTTACTATCCATTTTTTTGCCAACGAAAATAAGCTTTGATTTAATATCCGGATAAGTTTCAACAAATTTTTCAAAAACCCTAATTGAAAAGAGTTGGTTTTTCTCATAAGATATTCTTCCAATTTGCCCAATAACAAAACAATCGTCAGTAATTAAAAGATCGTGTCTGATTTCTTTTCTAGAATTTTCATTAAACGAAAACTTGTCACAAGGTATCCCATTATCAATAAAAATGGTTTTTGCTCTTTTTGCAAACATGAATTTAGTTACATCATCACTAATTGTTACATTCAAAGCAAAACTGCTAAAAATTCTTCTATTTATGAAATGAGCTAGCGTTAGTTTTCCTTCAACCCTAGTGTAATGTCCCACTATTATCGTTTTAATCTTTGATTTTTTACATGCCCTAAATAAAAAGTAATTTCTAAACGAACATATATTAAGTTGCAAAACCGATGTTTTTGCTTTTTCTCTAAGAATTTGAAGCAATTCCTTATAAAATTTAAGAGGTGACTTGTGGGGGTTTGGTAAAACAACTATTTTGCATCCAAGGCTCTCAAATAACGCCCTATAAGAAAAATTTTCTACAGTTACGAGCAAGGTGAAATGAAAATCTGATTTTTGTTTCAAAATAGACTGGATCAAATTCTTAGCAAAATTTTCTAAACCACCATTGTTCTCATAGATGCCAAAATATAATATTTCCATATCATCCGCAAATCCTTTCGATTAGTTTTAGTGCACAGTCAATAGTATCTTGCATATCAAAATACTTATATAATCCGAGTCTGCCTCCAAAAAAGATGTTTTTAGTTGAACCTGCTAATTCACAATAACGTGAATAAAGCGAATTGTTTTTGGAATCGTTAACGGGATAATAAGGATAATCTCCTTTTTTCCATTGCGATGGATACTCAAACGAAACAACAGTTTTATTAGAATTGCAATTTTCAAAATATTTATGTTCAATACTACGAGTATATGGAATATCGGAATCGCTATAGTTAAAAACTGCATTCCCTTGATAATTATTCATTGTTAATACTTTATGTTTAAAAACAAGGCCTCTATACTCAAGAGTTCCAAAACAATAATCGAAGAATTCATCAATTGGACCAGTATATATAATCTTATTTGCTAGTTTTATGTAATGTTCTTTGTTGGCGTTAAAATCTGTATTAAGAAGGACCTCACAACCACTAAGCATTTTTTCAAAAATTTGAGTATACCCACCAATAGGTATGCCTTGATAATCTGCATTGTAGTAATTATTGTCATAAGTGAATCTCAGAGGGATTCTTCTGATGATATCGGAAGGAAGTTCACTACATTTCTTTCCCCATTGTTTCTCAGTATATTCTTTGATAAACATTTGATAAATAGTATTGCCTGCCAAGCTTATCGCCTGCTCTTCAAGGTTTTTAGGATTAACAATTCCACTATTTGCAATCTCTTTATTAATGATTTCCATTGCTTCATCAGGTTTTGTTATTTCCCAAATTCTCGTAAAAGTGTTCATGTTGAATGGCAAGTTGTAAGCTTTCCCTTTGTGGACAGCAATTGGCGAATTGATGAAATTATTAAAAGAACAAAACTTTCTCAAGTAGTCATAAACTGCTTTATTATCTGTCCTGAAAATATGCGCACCATATTTATGGACATTAATGCCTTCAATATTCTCAGTGTAACAAGTTCCACCAATATGATTCTTTTTTTCAATTACCAAAACTGAAAAACCTTTATTAATAAGTCTTTCGGCACAAACACACCCAAATAAACCAGCACCAACAATCAAAAAGTCATATTTCTTCATAATTCATACTCCTTCAATCATTTTTCTATATGTTTCAAAAACACAATCTGGATTAAATTTATCTGATAATTTTTGCCCATTTTTAGACAGATTTTCAGCGAATTCATCATTATCTAACACAAGCCTCAAAGCTTGCGATAATTGATCCACACTATTTTTTTCAATTATAATCCCAGAAACATTGTTTTCTATAATATCATCAACCCCGTTCCAGTTTGTGCTAATTGATGGAATTCCAATTAAGACCGACTCAATTAAAGCGTTTGATAAACCCTCAAAGTCCGAACATAAAACAAAACATTTGCTGTTGCGAATACATTCGAGCACATTTAAAACCGGTTTATGAAAGATGACCTTTTTTTCTATTCCTAATTTTTTGCAGAGATCTATATTCTTGTTTAAATCCGGTCCTTCACCATAAAACTCAAGAATAATGTTTTGATAGTCGTCACAAATCATAGAAAAAGCTTTAATGAGTAAATCGTGTCTTTTGGCAAAATTATCTATTCTACCTAAAGTGACAATTGAATCATTGGTTCCATCCCTAATTATTCCATTAACAGAAACGGGATTTGGAACAACAACTCCTTTCTTCTTTAAATAAAGGGGATAACATGATTTTTCCCATTCAGTTTGGAAGATAACACCATCCACTTTGTTTTTACAAAGCAAAAAGCAAATGCGATTTGACAATGGTGATCGAGCTTTTGATTTAGGATCACTCATTTCTCTCATTACTAGTCTCATTGCCTTGTCGCGTTTAGCCAGACTGCAAAGAGAAGCAATCTTGAGAGACATAGCAACTACAATTGATGGAGAATAGGACTTAAATAATTTTTTCAAATACCTAATCCAAGCAATGGTGTTTAGTATCTTAATTTTTTTTCTTTTTTTGTCTTTACAAAAATATCTAACTTCTATAGAGACATGAATCTTTTGAAATAAATCGCTACCATCACTCAACAAACAAACGATAACGACTTTTATTTTTTTTCTTGCATAAAAATTTGCAAGGTTCGCAACAATCTTTTCCAAACCTCCAGAAGATAAAGAACCAGTGACGAATAGCATTGTATTGTTCTTCATAGATTCTTCTTATACCACTCAATGGCCTCGGAAAGGCCTTCTTCAAAACAATAATCTGGGTCGTAACCTAATAATTGTTTTGCCTTGGATATGTCTGCATTGCTATGCTTAATATCTCCTTTTCTATCTGGGCCAAATTTTGGCTCGATATTTTTGTTCAATATTTTAGTTAAAGAATGATAAATACCAATAAGATATTCTCTTCCACCATAAGCAATATTAAAGGCTTGGCCTGCAGCTTCATGAGGAGCTAAACAAGCTTTAAGATTGGCCTCAATAACATTTTCAATATAGGTAAAGTCACGGGATTGTTTACCATCCCCATTAATCGTGGGTTGTTCATCATTTAATAATTGTTTAATAAACTTCGGAATCACCGCGGCATATGCACCATTAGGATCTTGCCTACGGCCAAAGACATTAAAGTATCTAAGACCATATGTATCTAGACCATAATGCATTGTGTATTGTTTGCCCCATTCTTCATCGCATCTTTTAGTTAATGCATATGGGGAGAGCAAGTTTCCTTCTCTGCCTTCTGTCTTTGGAAGATTTGGTTCATCACCATAAACAGAAGAGGAAGAAGCATACACAAATTTCTTAACGCCACATTGTCTAGCGGCTTCCATCATATTTAATGTGCCTAAAATATTGTTCACACAATAGAATTGGGGCATTTCAATGCTTCTAGGAACGCTACCCCAAGCAGCTTGATTTAAAACAAAGTCAACACCTTCACAGGCCTTTAGACATGTCTCGAAATCTTTAATGTCACCTTTGATGAATTCATAATTTGGATTATTGATAAATAAATCAACATTAGTTTGCTTTCCGGTAGATAAATCATCTAAGCATCTCACTCTATAGCCAAGCTTTAAAATAGCCTCGCATAAGTTGGAGCCAATAAAACCAGCACCACCGGTGACTAAGAACAATGTATCTTTTGGAAATTTTAAATCTTTATATCCCATAGGAATTATAATCTCCAGTATTTATAGCCAAGGGCTTCAAGTTCTTTTTTATTTCTTGCACCTTTAACATCGATAATGATGTCCTTGGCGTTATCTTTATCTTTAAACATCTTTTGGATGTCATCATTAGATAATTCTTTAAATTGTTTGTGCATAACAGCAATGATCAAACAATCTAAATCTTTGAACTCAGAGATATCCACTAAATCGACACCATATAATTTTTTGGCGTCAGGTGCATCTGCAACAGGATCACAAACGATTGGGTTAATTCCATATTCTCTAAGTTCTTTTAAGATATCGTTAACTTTAGAGTTTCTGGCATCTGGGCAATCTTCTTTAAAGGTGATACCTAAACAACCAACTTTTGCGCTCTTAATGGATTTGTCCACTTTAATGAGTTGCTTAACAGTTTGTTCAGCAACATATTTGCCCATATCATCATTAATTCTTCTACCAGAAAGAATAATTTGGGAATGGTAGCCGAATTGCTCCGCTCTATAAGTGAGATAATATGGGTCAATACCAATACAGTGACCACCAACTAAACCTGGTCTAAAAGGTAAGAAGTTCCATTTTGTTCCTGCGGCTTCTAAAACTTCTAATGTATCAATACCCATCTTATTAAAGATAATGGATAATTCGTTCATGAAAGCGATGTTGATATCTCTTTGAGAATTTTCAATAACTTTCGCGGCTTCTGCAACCTTAATGGAACTTGCTCTATGGACACCAGCAGCCACGACTATTTCATAAACATGAGCGATTTCATCTAGGGATTCTTCATCCATACCAGAAACAATCTTTTTAATCGTTGTTAATCTATGCACTTTATCACCTGGATTAATTCTCTCTGGTGAGTAGCCCACTTTAAAATCAACGCCACACTTTAATCCGGATTCTCTTTCTAAGACTGGAATACAAGTTTCTTCAGTAACTCCAGGATAAACTGTGGATTCATAAACCACGATTGATCCTTTAGTTAAATTTCTACCAACAATTTCGCTTGAACCAATGACTGGTGTTAAATCTGGGGTAGTATCATCATTTACAGGTGTTGGCACTGCCACGATAATAAATTTGGCTTCTCTTAATCTCTTTTCATCACTAGTCCAATCGACTTTAGAGGCTTTAATTCCTTCATCACCCACTTCTTGTGTGGGGTCTTCACCTCTTTTATAAGCTTCCACTTTAGCTTTATTGATATCAAAACCAATGACATCAACATGCTTGGAAAATTCCACAGCGATGGGCATGCCAACATAGCCCAATCCCACTAAAGCAAGTTTTACATCTTTTTTTAGGATTTTTTCATAAAGTTTCATTTTTTTCTCCTTATTATTTTATTTAAATAATCAATCCAATATTTATAAATATTATCAATTTTAACAAAATTATAGAAAGATTCGTCATACGTGTCGTCGACATAATGCTTCGAAACATCGATCATTGTGGCAACGAGGGATTCTGTATCATTGCAATTAACAAGATGTAATCTAGTTGAATGAGAGCTAATAAATTTAGGGCCACCGATTCTGCAATCAGTAGAAATGGATGGCAAACCAATCGACAGCGACTCCAGCAAAGCATTGGGCATGCCCTCAAAGTTACTGGTCAAGACATAGAAATGTGAATCGAATGACTCTTGCTGCCAAGTTTTTGAATTACCTTTCAATATAATTTGCTCATCAAGTCCTGCCAAATGTATATGAGTTTCAATTTCTTTTTTGAGAGGTCCGTCTCCATAAATGTTAAGCGTATAACCTTTTACAACTTTATTAAATTTGGAAAACGCGTCAATTAAAAGATAATAGTTTTTTGTTTTAATCAAACGACCCACAGCAACAATTTGTTTTTTGCGAAGTATTTTTGTGGGCGGAACAAAATCTAATTTAACAGGATTAACAATTACTATACCTTTCTTTGCAATCTTTTTGCCATAAAACCGCATAGCATTCGGTGTCTGAAAAACACATCCGTTCGCCTTTTTAAAGGACATTTTTAGTAAGAATCTATAAATGAGTGAGTATGAGGCGGGATCTGTTCTTTCACAAAGCACAACTGGGATTCTCATCAATGTATTCATAATTTCCCTCCGTTAAATAGCTGCAAATATTCTTTGCAAGTTCTTTCAATCGAAACATTTTCTGCGTTTGAATGATAGTTTCTATCTAGCATGTTATTAATTCCATCAATGTGTGCTTTGCAATATGACATTGATTCTATAAGTTTTGATTTCAATTGTTCATCAAAATCAATTAACATACCATTATTATCGTTAATAACATCGGGTATTCCACCAACTTTTGTTGCTAGAACAAAACACTTAGAGGCAATAGCTTCATTTATTACAATAGGATTACCCTCATATTCGGAAGCGAGAATTAACACCTTAGAATTCGATAAATAACTAGATACATCATTAACAAAGCCAGTAAAAATTACATTAGATATTTTTTCTTTATTCGCAATCTCTTTGCACAAAGGTAACAGCTCGCCTTCCCCAACAAATATCATCGATGATTTTGGATAAGATTTGCAAAAATCAATAAAAGATAAAAGTATAATATCTGGATTTTTAATTTTAATAAATCTTCCAATAAAAACAAAATCATACGCCCTTTCTTCTAAAGGTTTATTAGATGAAAAAAAGCAAACCGGTACGCCATTATAAATAGTTTGAATAAAATTATCCGTTAAACCATAATATGAAGAAATTGACTTCTTTATAGATTTAGAAATCGCAACAGGTGTTACCATACTTTTTTTGAACATATGTTTGTATAAAAGATTTTTGGGATTTGTTTTTTTGCCTACTACATTTTCTATAATTAGAGTGTGAAAAGTGTAAAAAACGTTATATTTCCTATAAATTTTAGATAAATAGATTGTTAAAAGAGAGTCTAAGTGAGCATGAACAACATCTGGATTGATTTCGCTGATTATTTTTTTTAAACGCTTGGCACAGCTGAAATCGACACCTTTCTTTTTATTAAGAAATATAATGCGAATCCCTTTGTTTTTAAGTTCGTCCACAACCATATTGTTTTCGTTTGAATATAACGATATTAAAACTACACTATGATTGTTGTTCAAGAAAGATTCAGTCAAATTACAAACGAGTCTTTCTGCACCGCCAACAGGAAATAATGAAGGAATAATTTCGACAATATTCATTTAAATAAACACCTCATAATAAGAATTTTGTTCAATTGTTTTTGGATGAAAAAGTTTTGGAAGCTTATCGTTGTTTGATAAAACGAATGCTAAAGGCAGAAGGATAGATTCAATTTTTGAATTGAACACAACAAGGAAAAATTGAACCAAGAAAATATAAATGCAAATTAGAATCACAAAAATTGTTGCTTTTTTATTACAATCTCTTCGCACAAAAAGCGGATAAGTTATTATTACTTCCTCGAAAAGAAGAGCAAACATTCCATAATCTGCACCAATCTCAGCAATATTGTTATGAGCCATAATTTTATAATTTCCGACAACACTGTTAAATCCGTTGCCAAATAATGGAGAATCCAAAAACAACCTAAATCCATAAAGGGCAGCACTGAATCTCCCAGTTGTTGATGAATCGATTCCATAATCTCCAATCCCGAACAGCGAAGAAATAATCGATAGAATTCTATTTTTGGTTGATGACAAAGCAGGAATCGCGAAAACTAAAACCACCAAGATTATTACAAAGGAGATTGAAGCCAGGATTATAAATGGCCTTGCCTTTTTCTTCGATATAATGGTCGCAAAAATTACCAAAACAACAGTAAGCAAAAGTAAATTTGAAATAGAGCCGGTTAAAAACACAAAATAAAATGAAACAACGGACAATATAGAAGAAAGAATTATTAACAACTTATTTTTGAATGAATAAATGTAATAGCAGTTGATTGCAAAAGCAAAAACCAAATGTCTTGCAACATCGTTTTGATTACCCAAGGAAGACCCAATTCTGATGGAAAAATTTGGATGTATAATTGAAGAAAATTCCGATACAAAAAATGTAATCAAGAACAGATAAGACGCAATTAATAAACCAAATAAATAAAAATTTAGTATTTTCCTATTAGCATCGAACCAGAGATAGACGAAAAATGAAAGAACACACATAAGCAACGGTGTTTTTGGAAAAGAATTAAATCCATTTGCAACAAAACTAATTAACATGCAAGCTATAATTCCAACGACACAAATTGTAAAAATGGATAATCTAGGTTTAATTTTATTAACAACCAAAAAAGCAAGTGTTGTAAATATAAAAAAACCCACCAAAATGATATTTATTTTGTTGAATGGTGAGACAACATCCAAAGCAAAAGAAATGAAACAAATCATTACAAAAGAGATGAAGTTAATAATGGCTAAAATATGGTTTGTAAAAGTTAGGGAAAAATACTTTTCAAATGTTTTTTTAACATTCATGGCCTTTTCCCCGCTTTCTAAATTTAATCGAACAAATAATTATAATCAATGTAAGCACCGTAACAATACATGCAAGAGCAGAAAATGGATTGAAAAATAAATACAAGCCAGTGTTAAAAGGAAAACACTTTTTTAAAACAAATGAGACAATCAAAAAAGTGATGTGCACAAAAAATAATAAAACATACATTAAAATATCGCGTTTAAGTCCAAATAATTCGAAATAAGATAAAAACGCTATAATCAAACTTACCATAAAAGTTACTACGCCAATAAAAACATGCCAACTTGCATTTGTTCTATAAAAGTAAGCATCAGACAATTGATTTGAATTTGAGCATTTCTTCAAACCGTTTGAAGAGTAAAAATAAATGTGTGCGCTTCCTTTGTTTGCCTTATAGAAAGTTTTATAATTTCCGGCCAGATTAAGAAACTCATCAAGCTCATATTTTTTGGGTTCGGCCTCAAAAACAACCGAGGTAAAAAGCCCTTCGTCCAATTCTGAAAAATGACTGTAATTAGATACGAAACAAAAGTCATTAAAGAATGTGTTTAATTTATATCCAGTATCATAGTCGTTATAAAATATATCAATTCCATCGGTGAATTTTTCTTGAAATCCAGAAACGTGGAAAATATTGGCAATTTTATAACGAAAACTTCTATCCCCTTTTGATAAAGCGATAACATTAGTATCGCTCTCTAAAAGATCCATGTATGTAGAGCCGATTACTGAGTTGTTTTCAAGTAAATAGTCAGCATAATAATCTGGAATATACATAAAACCATCATACAATTCCCGATTATAGTTGCGTTCTACTTGGCTTTCACGAAACAGCAATAAATTAATACAAACGGTTTCAAAACGAACCAAATCTCTATTATTAGAATAGTTAATTCCGCTGACAACAGATGTTTCAAAAGGTATTTGCACTCCATTAAAGGTGGTACTAAAACTAGCAACTCCGTTATCATCCGAAACAGACAAAATTCTAGTAGATGTTTTTGAAAAATTATTAGAATATGTATTTAAAAATAATTGTTCATGAATGTTATTTTTTTCGGATTCGGATATGCAAACGTTCGCAAAATAATAGTCAGCTTTTGCTTTTTTACATTCATTTTGAAAAATGTTTAACTCAGCAGTTTTTACGACAAACGAACTATGCTGAAGCAAAAATGATCCAGCAATCAAGGACGCTAACGATATTAAGCATGAAATGATGCGAATCCAAAAAAGTCCCTTACCATTTTTCATCTTTCTACCCTCTTAGCAAAATTCGATATTTTTTTATAAAAACCAACTATTATTCCATCGATTTTATTTTTTTCATCACGATCTAAACCAAATATGCACATCAAAACTAAATAAATAGCAGTAATAATCATTACCTTCAAAGCAAAAACAATCCATGAAAGGTTTGGAAATAGATGGTTTAAAATAAGTGCACTAGCTATTGTTAAAACAGCTGGCACAATGAAAGAAAAATATGATTTAAAATAAAAGACAAAAGGTTGTAACCTAAGATATTTTTTAAAAAATAAATTAAAGAGAATTGTTCTTAAAATAAAGCCAACGCAGATGCCAATAGATACTCCAATTGAACCAAAGGCAAAGGCAAGACCAATAGAAGCGCCAATTCCTATGATTACTGAAATAATTGTCGAAATTGCACAGTATTTAATCTTTTCTATTG
>LSQX01063273.1_pt1 | contig 10314 bp, 8 predicted proteins | sample 654561 | NCBI WGS metagenome assembly LSQX01 (sample SAMN04489861, study PRJNA283612) | anaerobic digester metagenome | isolation source: 4 biogas reactors fed with cattle manure at either 37C or 55C with and... | place: Denmark: Kongens Lyngby | collected 2014
CTCGCTATGTCAGTGAATCGTTTCACGATAGCACAAACCTTATCCCCTGCACCACAATAACATCACTGTTACCAGATACCCATGGTCTTCCTTACCACTGAGCGAACCGTTGGCCACCGCTCTCACACCGCACCCGTATGACCCACCCCCCGACCCCTGGCATATCCACGGGCAAACACAATCTTCCGTCCTCAGCCGAGAGGGGCAGTCGCCTCCCCGTGACTGCATCCGTGGCAGAGTATCTGCCTTCCGGCAGCGACAACTCGAGCGTGCCCCGGCTCGGGCCGAAGAAGCTGACCGGAAACAGATACAGCTCCCGTTCGTCCTTGATCTGCATCGAGACGTCAAACAGCGCACGCGGCCCCGTTCCGCCCTCGCCCTCGGCGTCAGCCACAGACGCAGCCGGGACGAAACGATAGCGCTCCTGCAACCCCGCCTTCTCCTGGAGCAGCGACTTCCACCAGGCGACCGCGTTAGGGTCCGGGTAGTTCCCGATATGGCTGCGCCCCAGGTTAGTCAGGCAGGCCACCATGCGCCCCCTGCCCACCGGCACCTCCACGACCGCCGGGTTGCCATAAGAGTCCTTGAAGAGGACTTCCCCTTTCGTCAGCTTGAGATTTACGGGTGTTCCCCGGCTGGCAATAGCCACCCCCAGGTGACTCCGCACGGCGAGTTGAGGGTTACTGGGGTCGGAGTCCGCGGGAAGCTTCATTACCTCCTCCGGAGAGAGGGCATAGTTGAACAGCCGCAGCTCGTCGAGCACGCCTGCGAAGGGGGCCCCGCCTACCGAACTCATGCACCCCAGACGGCCCGGCCAATCGGCCTGCAGTTCGACAGGCCGGAAGGCGCCCTGTCGTTCCTGGACTCGCTCGCCGTTGACGTACAGAGCTGCCCCTATGCGGGAGTCCCAGGTCATCGCCAGGTGCGTCCATTCCCCTCTCCGGAGGGGGTTGGGGTGCTCCATACGGAAGATGGTCAGCGCGGGCGAGGCCACGAGCTGGTCACCGACGGCGTAGATGACCGCCTCGTGACCATCAATGGCGGAATTGCCGGACTTCTTCATCAAGTCAATGATCACCCGCGCGGACTTGTCTGCCGCCGGATCGAACTCCGGTTTCACCCACACGGCCACCGTCCCCCGCTCGGCCTGTTCTCCGAAGAAACCCGCCGGGTCGGCCAGGTATAGGCCGTTGCCTCCCTCACCCGGAAGAACCAATCCGCCTCCTACCTTGCCCTCGCCGGCCGTGGCCTTCTGCACCGTATCTTCCCGTGTCTGCCCCACTGACTGCCCCAGGGTCTGCTCAGAATCGAAACGGTACCAGGCGCTGTGCGCAGTCGGACCCGTTTCGGGGTCCAGGATCAACCGGTTGGGCCGGTCCTCATAACCGTCAAAGGTCATGCCCAGCGTGGAACTGAAGGTCTCCCCACCCGGCAGGACAGCATAGGGCTGGTAGTGCTCACTGTAGAGTCCCACCGGGCCGTCCAGGATCACGGTGCCGCCGCGACGGGCGAAGTCCACGATCCTCTCGATAGACTGCGGGCGAATGACGTGCGCCCAGGGCACGATCAGCGCCCGCTTCCCCGCCAGCCAGTCGAAGCGGTCATCGTTGAGGAAATCCACCGCGAAACCGGCTCGTTCGGTCAGCCAGTACGCGCCGTTATGCCCGTGCACCCCGGCGGCATCCCAGGTGGCTCCTGCCGTCTCGAGGGCACTGGCGCGGGAGACGTCATCTCCCATAAACAGCGCCACCTGGGCCCGCTCACGCCTCAGTCTCTCTATTCCCGGCAAGTTGCGGAAAGTTCGTAGATCGCGGCAGAAGCGCTGAAACGAGGGGTGCGCGGGGTACGGCTGGCCCTCCTTATCGAACATGCCGAAGATGAGGGGCAGCTTGTTTCTAACCCCCTCGTAGTAGTAGTCGTAGGTGAAGTAGTTGAGATTGCCGTAGCCTCGCCCGGTCAGCCACCAGCCTTGGGCCTCCGCCTCACCCGCGGGTGAGTTATCCTGGATATACAGCTCGTTGAGCGCCACCGGCTTGCCTTCAGCGTGGAAGGCGCGCTGGTTCATATCGAAGTTGAGGAACAACTCCGCCGGATAACCCAGGGTCGTCGGACCGGTGCCGGGCAGGTACAGGTCCTGCCCCCCGATGTCATTGACCCGGGCCGCCGCAAACAGATTCTGGCTGTTCATGTTTGCCCAGCAGGGCTGTTCTCCCGCCGGAGGCGTCCATTTGTGATCGCCTCGATAGGCTTCCTGGAAGTCAGCGTAGAACCCGATGAGCTTGGCGTCCTGCCACTTGCGCCAGGCCATCGCCCGTCCCTTGTCCATTTCGAATAGCGCCCGCCAGCGCTTCGTATGGTCCGCGGGCAGCGCCAGGTCAATGCGCATGAGCTGGAGACTCTCGGCTCTGGCGTCCAGGTCCTCCGGGCTACCGAGCTGCTGAACTTCGGACCAGTCCCTGTATTTAGCCCCCCAGGCAGCGTTCATCGCCTCCAGCGATCCGTACTCCTGCCGCAGCCAATCCTGGAAACCCGCCGTGCAATGTTCGCAATAGCACGTGGGAGCCGAGGCGGCCTCCCCGGCGATGGTCACCATGATGACCGCCGGGTTCGTTGCCAGCAAGCGCCCGAGGTTCCGCGCGTACTGCCGCATCTCCACACGCCGCTCCGGATTGAGGCACACGTCGGGGTAGTACCGGGAGGACATGATTAGCAGCTTCCGGCCCCGGGAGAGCACCAGGTCGGCATCTTGCTGAAAGATATGGTAGGTGCTCACTCGCCCGATCGGCACGCCATCTACCCCATCGGCGACCGCCCGGTCCAGCACGGCCGCGGTGACCCGGCCGTGCAAAGACGCCGTGATGCCAGGCACCCGGGAGGCGTCCACGTCCGAGGTGACGTAGACGGGGAACTGCTCAAGCTGTGCGCCGCCGGTTACCTCGCGTGCCGTGAGCAGATACTTCCCTGGAGGAGCCTTACACCGGAACACGACCCGTGACTGCTGCTCACCGCCGGGCTTCAGTCGCGGGGTCAGCGTGCTCTCGCCCAGTGCCCTGCCGTCACTGTCACTTAGACGGAGCTCCAGCCGGTCGGAGAAAGACTCCGGGGAACCATTGCGGAGCGTGAGATTCAGTTCCACCTGCGGCGCCTCCCGCAGCACCAACATTCCACACCCCGTGGGCCGGACCGTGACCCCGTCATACTCCCGAACAGCGACAGCGCCCCGCGCCACGCCCTCTCCGGCCAGGAGCTTGAGATGCAACGGCCCCCGCCGCTCCGCCTCCCCCCCGAGCGCCACGCGCTGGCTCCCCCCTGCAGGTACAGATACCTGACGCAGCACCTGCCCGGGCACGGGACCCACGATACACATCCGGTGCTCTGGATCGCGTGCCCCCAGCGGCAGCGAGCTCCATCCCCAGTAGGGTGGGGGCTGAGAGGCCCCAGGGGCCCAGGCCCCCAGATCCACGACCGCTTCTTCCTTCCCGCCATTGCGCACGGTCACCGCTCCCCCGCCGACCTCCATCGTGACCGGAACTGCCGCCGGCCCGGAGGACTCATACACCGCGCGGAGTTCCTCCTCGCTCAACCTCCGGTTCCACAGCCTCACCTCGTCCAGCATGCCGGCAAAGGGGGCTCCAGCCCCCGTGGGACCCCCAATGCGACCCGGCCAGTCCTCCTCCAGCGTCACGGGGTCGAATCCGGCGGCGATCTCGCCTCGCTTCTCCCCGTTCACAAATAGCTGAGTCCCCTGCGTGCTGTCCCAGGTGAGGGCCAGGTGTGTCCAGGTGTCCGTCTTCAGCGGCGTGTCAATTCTCATCCAGCGCGAGAGGCACGGGCCTGCAATCAGCTTCCCGCCCGCCGAGTGAATCACGATCTGGTTGCCGTCAATACGTGTGTTGCCCGCTCGACGGTATAAATCGGCGATCACGAAGTCCGCCTCGGGGTTCTCCGGACGTACCCAGAGCGCAAGGGTGCCCGCCTGGGCTTGTGTCCCGAAGAACGCCGTGGGACGTGGCAGATGCAGCCCGTTGCCCCGCCGGCCCGGCAGCGCCAGCGCCTGGCCGTGGCGTCCGGGGGCCAGGGCACCGTCGGCGCACTCCATGGGCCAGGAGTCGAGGCTGGAACTGCGATCCAGTCGCGTCGGCTCCTCGAACCTCAGCCAGACGCTCATCTCCGGCGGACGCGGTTCCTGTTCGGGTTCCTCCGCCCTCAACACTGCACCGCCACTTCCGACCGCCAACACCAGGAGACTTAGCGCAACGCTCACAGCCCCTCGCATCATGATAGGGGTCCTTTCCTGTTACCAGGGACATGAGCCCCCGGAGATAGTGAAGTCCAGTTTCTCTCTCACGCCGCGCTTGGCCTTCTCGCCCCTCCAGAGGACACCCTCCGCACACGGAACAGGCCAGCCCCCTCGAGCAGGTAGTTGTCAAGCTGCCCCCCTTGTGCTATACTGCTTTCTCGCGGTGCGCTCGGTAGCGTATCCGTCTTGTTTTGACCGCTGATTCCATGCAGCCATCCTCTGCGAGCGGGCCCTGCCTGGCGCGCTTTCGCAGCTTAACGGTGATACCAGGTGAAGCGAACCTATCAGCCGAAACGCAGATCGCGCCAACGCAAGCACGGCTTTCGAGCGCGCATGCGCACGCCAGGGGGGCGCCGGGTAGTCAACAACCGCCGCCGGAAGGGCCGTCGGCAGCTGTCGCTCTAATCCGGCCGGAGGCGGAGCCACGGGACCTCGACCTCTCCCGCGAATCCAGCGCCAACGTGATTTCCAGCGTCTGCTCCGACAGGGCCGCCGCTACCGTGGCCGCTTTCTGACCCTGGTGTTCCTGTCCGGCTCACCATCTCAGCCGCTACGCGCTGCACCGATTGTTAGCAGGAAAGTAGGCGGGGCCGTGGTTCGCAACTGTCTCAAGCGGCGCTTCCGCGAGATTCTGCGGCTGGCGCCCTGGCGCGAGGGAACCGCAGGGGATCTGGCGGTCATCGCTCACCGCCAGGCCGCTCAGGCACGCTTTACAGACCTGGAGCAGGAACTCACTCTGGGCTTGCGCCACGCCGGCCTGCTCGTCGGGGGAGAATGAGCAGTGGCACGGGTCATGGTTGCGATCATCCGTCTCTACCAGCGAACGCTTTCGCGCCTCCTGCCCAACGTGTGCCGCTTTCAGCCTTCTTGCTCGCAATACGCGGTGGAGGCCTTACAGACGCACGGCTGCTGGCGAGGTCTGTGGTTGTCCGTGAAACGGGTGGCCCGCTGCCACCCCTTCAATCCCGGCGGGTATGACCCGGTGCCGGCCCGGCAGCCGACCCATGAAGATATCAAGCATGACTAGATTCCCATGTTCGCGCGGCTGGATGTGCGCCGCTATCCTGCAATTGTTCCTCTGTCTGGCGCTGGGGCTGGCGCCTGGCGGCGCTGGCGCCGGCCCCTTGCCGGGCCAGCACGGCCTCCCCTCCGATCTGATCCTCGCCGACCAGCCTCCCTTGCGGGAGCAGGCGCAAACCTTGCGCAAGATGACCGAGTGGCTCCAGGAGAATGCTCCCCAGGGCGGCTTCATGGACAAGGTCAAGGGCTTCTTCGGCGGCGGCCCGCAGACCGTGCCCCTGGTCAATATCCCCCTGCTCCCCCTCAACAGTGCTCAGGTGAATGGCAAGATGATCGCGGTCCAGGGAGTCTTCGTGCCTGGCACGAGTCCCGGTACCGCCTCCATGACCAGCGAGGGCATCACCGTCGTCCTCAGCCTGGCCCCCGGAGTGGCCCGCGCGGGGCTACCCGAGAAGCTTGACGGCCTCCCGCTCCACGCGGAGGGCGTTGCCGAAGCCCTCCCCAACGGCAACGTCAGCCTGCGCGTACAGAAGCTCCAGCCGGCCGGCTCGCTCACCTACCTGCGCCTGGGCCGTGCGGCCGAACTGGGGCAGGGGTGGGACTGGGCCGTCTGGGCCTATAACCGCGGTGCCCAGGCCGCGCAGCGTGAGGGCTACCTGCTGGGAGCCTACGGCGCCACCCAGGCCGCCTTCATCACCCTCCATAAGATGAAGGAGGAGCGCGCGGCCCGCGCCCTGCTCTCCACCGCCTGGAGCGCCTTCACCGTTCAGGACAAGGGCGTGCCCCGCTATCACACCTGGGTGCAGAAGCCCGAAGGCGACTGGGAGCGCCTGCCCGCCAGCAAGGCCATCGCCCCCACGCTCAAGAGCCTCGAGGAGTCCGGTTTCTGGTATAAGCTAGTGGATTTCTTCGTGGTGCTCAGCGGCGGCAACGCTGCCCTGGGCTTCCTGCTACTGGCCGTCATGACCCGCCTGCTGGTCTATCCGCTCACCAAAAAGCAGCTCTCCTCCGCCCGCGACATGCAACGCCTGCAGCCCCTGATGAAGAAGCTGCAGGACAAGTACAAGAATGACAAGCAGAAGTTCCAGGAGGAGTTCTGGAAGCTCTGCAAGGAGCACGGCGTCAATCCTCTGGGTGGGTGCCTGCCCATGCTCGTGCAGATGCCCCTGCTGTTCTTCGTCTACGCGGGGATTCGGGCCTACATCGTCAATCTTGACACTCAGGGCTTCTTCTGGGTGCACAGTCTTGCTCAGCCCGACTTTGGCCTGCTGGTGCTCTATACCGTCAGTCAGGTGCTCTTTGGCAAGCTCACCCAGTCCCAGAACCCCCAGGCCGCTCTGGACCCGCAACAGAAGCAGCAGCAGCAGATGATGACCTACATGATGCCCATCATGTTCTTCTTCCTCTTCCAGAGCTTCCCGGCGGGCTTCATGCTCTACTGGTTAGGCACCAACGTCGTATACATCGTGCAGCAGTACTGGTTCAACTATACCGCTGGCCCGCTCCAGTGCCTGGAGGAACGTGCCGGAGGCGAGGACCCCGCTCCCTCGCCCAGTGCGCCCGCTACCAGCAAAGGTGGCTGGATGAGCCGTCTTACCGCCTCCCCGCCGCCACAAGATCCGCAGGAACTTCAGAGCTTCGAGAAGAAGAAGGCCCGTGCGGCCGGAAAGATGACCAGTCGCGAGGAAGCGGAGAAGCAGCGCAAGCGCCGGCGCCGTCCGCGCACCTAGCGTGGACAGCCGACCACTTGTGCCTTGCGACTTTCGAGGAGACTCAGTATGCAAACTGTGCAAGCCACTGGCAAGACGCTTGATGAGGCCCTCACGGAGGCAGCCGCGCAGCTCGGCCTGCCTAAGGAGGCTCTGGATTACGAGCTGATCGGGGAACCCAAACGCCTGCTGGGAGTCCTCGGCACCGGGCAATATACCGTCCGCGCCTGGGCGCGGGAAATCGACGCGGAGCCGCCTGAGGAGTCGGAAGAAGAGCCGCTTTCCCCGGAGACCGAACCTCCCACGCCGGCTATGCCCAGCCCACCCCCACCCCTGACAGGTGAAGCCACGCCGCAGGTCATGGCCGAGCGCGCCCAGGAGATTGTCCAGCACATCATACAACTCATGGGTCTGGAGGCCCGCATCGAGGTCACCAGCGCCGCCGAGGAGCACCTGCAGGTGCGAATTGACAGCCCCGAGGCCCAGGGCCTGCTCATTGGGCACCACGGCGAGACGCTGGATGCCCTGCAGTACCTGGTGACCATTGGTGTCAATGCCGGCCTTACCGGGGTACCGTTCCGAGTCCTGCTGGACGTGGGCGACTACCGGGCGCAGCAGGCCGAGGCCCTATCCAAGCTGGCCCACCGCCACGCCGACGAGGCGATAGCCTCCGGGCGCGAGGCCGTCATGCCCGGGCTTAGACCCTATGAGCGCCGCATTGTGCACCTGGCGCTCAAGGAGCGCGAGGACGTAGAGACCTACTCCGAAGGCGAGGACCCGGACCGCCAACTGGTCATTAGCCCGCTCGTGTCTCCGGAGGCGGAATCTACTTCCCCCGACGATGACGCTTCAGAGGACTAGAGCTCATGCCCGTACTCTCGAAGCTCTTGAGTCTTGACGAGGCCCTGGCCCACGCCGCGAAGCTGCGGGCCGCCGGCCTCCGTGTCGTCATGACCAACGGTTGCTTCGATCTGCTCCACCCCGGCCATATCGTTCATCTCCAGCAGGCCGCAGATCTCGGAGACGCACTCTTTATCGCCCTCAACAGCGATGCCTCCGTCCGCGCTTTGAAGGGTCCCGAACGCCCTCTGTATGATCAGACCCAGCGGGCTCTGGCCCTCTCCGCCCTGGCCTGCGTGGAGGCCGTGGTCGTCTTCGAGGAGACCAGCCCCCTCACCATCATGGAGCAGCTGCGTCCCGAGGTCTACGTCAAGGGCGGCGACTACACCCTCGACACCATCAATCAGGAGGAGCGCCATCTGCTCGAGTCCTTTGGCGCGGAGATTCATATTCTCCCCCAGGTGGAGGATTTCTCCACCACCAACGTCATCCGCCGCATTCGGGGCGACCTCTAGAGACTCCCGTGCCTGCGGTCACGCTGGTCAACGCCAATGAGATGCGCCCGCCCATCGGACCTTTGGCGCTGGATTACCTGGCTGCCGCTCTGGAGACCTTCGAATGTGAGGTCCGTCTGCTGGACCTGACCTGGGAGTCTGACCCCGCCGCCGCCCTCGCCGCCCACTTTCGTGATTTCCAGCCCACGCTTGTCGGTTTCACTTTACGCAACACGGACGACTGCTACCTGGCAGGACACTACTCCTGCCTCCCCCATGCCCGTAGGATTCTGGCCCTCCTTCGCCAGGCGACGGACGCGCCTCTCGTCGTCGGTGGCTGTGCATACTCTCTCTTCCCCGCCGCCCTGTTCGAGACCCTCGGCGTCGATTATGGCCTCGCCAGCGAGGGTGAACTCGCCCTGCCCCTGCTCGTCCAGGCTCTCGCTCGCCGCGAGGACCCTTCCACGATTCCCGGCCTGGTTCATCGCAGCAGCCACGGGACGGTCGTGAACCCTCCGCAGTTCGCAGACCTCAGCAGGCTCCCGCTCTTTCGCCGCGAGTGGCTCGACAACCGCCGCTACTGGTTGGAGGGCGGCCAGGGAGGCTTTGAGACCAAACGCGGCTGTAACAGGGCGTGCATCTACTGCGCCGACCCCGTTGCCAAGGGCCGCGTGGTGCGTTTGCGCGACCCTCGCCAGGTTGCGCTTGAGCTGGACAGCCTTGTGGCCCAGGGCGTTACGCATCTCCATACCTGCGACGCGGAGTTCAACCTCCCCCGCGAGCACGCCCTTGCGGTCTGCGACGCCATCCTGGACCGCGGGCTGGCCGACCGGCTGGCCTGGTGGGCCTACTGTGCTCCGGGCAGCTTTGATGATGAATTGGCTGAGCGCATGCGCCGCGCAGGCTGCGTGGGGATAGACTTCGGAGCGGACCATGGCGACGATGCTCAACTTGCTCGTTTGGGCCGCGACCATCGCGTCGCCGATCTGGAGCGCACCGCCAAAGCCTGCCACCAGCACGGGCTTATCTTCATGTTCGACCTCCTGCTGGGCGCTCCCGGCGACACGCGAGAAGGCATAGCAAAGACAATAGAACTCATGCGCCGGCTGGAGCCTTCGCGAGTCGGCATCTCCGCCGGCGTCCGCCTCTACCCCGGCACCGCTCTGGCCAGTCGCCTGGCCTCGCCACTCTTGCCACCCCACCCAGGCCTGCTCGGCGAGCTGGACGGCAATGACAACCTGCTGTATCCCGTCTTCTACCTGGAACCCGCGCTGGGCCCGGACTTCTCCGCCTACCTCTCCGAGTTGACTGCTGGCGACCCGCGCTTTCTGGTTCCCGATCCTGAGGCCGGTCTGGCGGATTACAACTATCGTGAGAACTGCCCCTTGCAGGCCGCGATTGCGGCGGGCTACCGTGGCGCCTACTGGGACATTCTGCGCCGCCGCGTGGAGAATCTTCCTCCCGCCTAACCGCTCATTTCCGGAAGGAGGACTCTCCCTCCCCGTCGCGAATAACCTCGCGCAGCGCGGTTATCCATAACCTGACGAGGTGACGTGCATGAGCCAGGAACCGTCTCTCGTAACGTACACTCTCGCCGGTATGAGCGATATCCCGCCCGAGGCCATCCCGCCCTGGGAGACGGAATGGACCCTCTTTGGCCCCATCCCCAGCGAGGGTGATTCCAGCACCTGGCCGGGCAAAATCGGCTGGGACCCTCTGCCCCTGGACGCCGCGACCGAAATCCCCGCCGAGGTAACGATCGAGGGCCACGTCTTCCGCCCGATACGCGCGGTCTCCACCGGCGGCCACCTGGACTTCGAGCACATCTTCAGCTACCACGAGGGCGTCCCTCAGCTCTACATGATGCGCGAGATTGAGTCGCCCACGGAGGCCCGCCTGCCTCTCGCCTTCGGCGCCAACTGGGCGACCCTCTGGTGGCTAAACGGCGAGG
>LSQX01079164.1_pt1 | contig 10314 bp, 11 predicted proteins | sample 654561 | NCBI WGS metagenome assembly LSQX01 (sample SAMN04489861, study PRJNA283612) | anaerobic digester metagenome | isolation source: 4 biogas reactors fed with cattle manure at either 37C or 55C with and... | place: Denmark: Kongens Lyngby | collected 2014
CACCCATATCGTATAGCGTATAATCCCATGAATAGGCTTCATTAAAGTAGGTTGCCGATTTATCATGAATCTTCAGGCCTTCGTGCACCATATGATATACCCCAGGCCAATTTTTTTCAGTGTAAAAAACTTTGGATAGCTCGACATATGGCTCCCTTAAATGGGGTGCCTCTCCGATGGCTCTGTAAAGCCAATTTTTTGCCTCTTCGGGCATTTTCATCTTCATGTAGGCCATGGCGATGTATCTCATGGAGGCACATCTTTCCTCCAGCCAACTGGCCGAAGGCAGGGATAGATGTTTTTTTAATGTCCGGATGCAATCATCCCATCGATAATGGTAGAGATATTCCCTTCCAAGGTAATGCATGTTGCGGTCATCCTCCGGAGCTTCTTTCACCGACTGTTCCAACAGAGGGAGATAGCTACTTCTGGATTCCTTCACTCCAGGAAAATGATTGAGGTGGATGTTTTCTTCATAAACTACAATTTCCTGCCTTTCTTCCTGAAATTGAAGGACTTCGTGGATGGGGTGAGTCCACCGATATCCTTTCCGGGCATGAATTTTATTCTTCCAGAAAGTCATTCCCCTTGTGCCGTCAGGATTAAAACTGAATGTAAACATAAAATGCAGAGAGTCGGTATTAGGTGTCCATGCCTTTTCAAGATAGCTTCTCCAACCTGGCTCCATGATCTCATCAAGGTCGGTGCAAACACATATATCCGTATCAACAGGAATTAGGCCTAGGGAAATATTGCGGGCATCATCAAAACGCCAGGGATCGACTCTTATTTCATAGACCGTTACGCCTTTGTCTTTTAATTTTTTTACGGTATCGTCAGTTGATCCGGTATCGCAAACGATAATATTGTCGGCATCAGAAAGGGAGTCCACCCATCTGTCTACAAAGGCTGTTTCATTCTTGCAAATAGCATAAGCACAAATTTTGTATTTGTTCATGCCCCTATAGTTTAATTCTCCTTAGATAATAGTGTATTACAATATACTCTTTGTCCTAGTAAATGGTGAGCGGTATAGTTTAAAAAAAATTTTTAAACTACTCTTCCCACATTGTAACAATGCATCTTGTTTTGCATAGCATGTATTATATTAAAATCGAGGGAGAATTATTAATGAGTGAAATAGATAGCAATTGTAGGGAGATTGTTATTGATCTTAAAAAAGTTGATATCTTTGCGAAACACATTTTGGCCAAATCAGTACTTAAAAACACACAAATACTATTCCAGGAGGCATATAATGAAAATGCTATGGGCACAGGAGAAAAACTCCCATTTAGACTCTTTATAATAAATCATAATTCATCACCCGCCCCTGTTCCTGAAATGGGTGCCGAAGTAAGATGCATTAAGCTTTATAAAAGACCTATTGCCGAAGGATACCCTCTCAACACCATTATCTGTACGAGGAAATCTAAAGTAACTATTAGGTATGAGGTAATTCTTGTTGTAGAGTACGAGGATGGATTTGTTGATATATTAACACTACCCGAAAATCTCTCGAATCCGTTTCAGTATAATCCATTAACAACAAAAGCTTTTGTTGATTCTACAGTCATATCTACTGCTGGTGTGCCAATAGTCCAGCGCCAGAACATAACACTACCATATGAAACGCTGACAATAGTAAATAATGGTGTAAATGATTACCCTTGGTTTGATTATAGCGTCAGCATACCAATGTCTTTATTTGATAACAAGCTAAAACCCTGTGATCTTGACAGCCAGAATTTAGAGTCGTTTGTTATGTTGAGATGTCTAAAAAGCGATATTGATGTCATAGGCAGTCAACTGGTTTCTCTTGATTCTGAAAATGTACTGTCGGTGTGGACGACAGAGGTTTCAATAAGTATATTTGAAGACATTATAGATAAGCTGGGAATGGATAATGATATTATTGTCTGTGGAGCTCCTGAGTTCGAATGCAATGATGATTGTCCCAAGCCAGCTACTCCATGCTGCAAAGAGGAAGTGCTAGAATAAAGAACATTGATAAATACAACTCCTGTTTAAGAGGGCAAAGAATAGAGGTTAATTCTTTGCCTTTTTGCAATCCCGAGTCGTTGAAACTCGAAGTTGAGAATTAACCCATACCGCCACCTTGAAGGTGGGGGAACCGTTATTCTCGTTATAACAATCTCACATTTAAATATTGATAAACTTATTAATAATCCGATGTATTTCCTCAAATCGTTTTTCCCATGTATGCGCCTCCAGCCAGGAGTATACTTCACTCTCATTAAAAACGATGTTTTTATTTAAAATAAGTCCGATGTTTTCTATAAAGCTGTCCTCATTCATACCTATGTAAACACCGGGAATATTTCTTGCTTCTGGGATGTCGGTTGATACTACAGGCGTTCCTGCCGCCAGGTATTCATACATTTTTATAGGATTGGTTGCCACCGTTATAGGGTTTATTGAAAAAGGTATAATGCATAAGGCACTGTTTTGCAAATAATGGGGCAGCTCGTCATATGATTTATATCCAAGATACTTAAGGTTTGGAATGTGCTTTGGCACTGAAACACCAAACTCAGTGCCAATGACGGCTATCAGTGAATCCTTATAAGTGAGGGCAATTTTCTCGACCAGGTTACGATTTATCCAGTTTGCCCATGCTCCGGAATAGGTTATAACAGGCCCATTATGTCCTGAAATATCATCGGGCGCGGCAAGTATATTCCTCCTGAAATGGTTCAAATCGCACCCATTGGGGACCATAAAACTTGGTTTGTGAGGATAGTCCCTTATAATCCGATCCATGAGAATCCTTGCAGTTGTTATTACAATATCTGATTTTTCAACCATGGGTTTCATGTACGGCTCCCACGCTGCGAAATCATCCAAATAATCATATATAATAAAATCTGAGCTATAAGAGTCCAAAAAAAGATGGAGTTTTGACCATGAAACCCAGAGTATGATTTTCTTTCCCTGTTTTTTGAGTAGGGGTACAACATTTGCGACGAAATCGGCATTGTTGTGCACAAGTTTCAAATTGGGGTTAATAGAAGTATATAGCCCCTGCTTTGATTGGGTCTTATTGCAATAAAATACCTCAAACCCATTCAAAGAAAATTGCTCCATGATTTGTTGAGGCCGTTGCCTCATATAATTCCAATCAATGGTTGGGGGATATATGATGACCATAGGAGTATTGTTCACCGGGTCGAGGTGCGAAGTTATATTTTTCCCCTCAAACAATGGTTTGATATCTCTATATTCATTATTCATAGCGCTCTCCTTCTATAACGACCCGGGACCTATAACGGTATTATAGGTTCACGGGATAGCTCTTTCATATGTCTAGCAATATTCGTTAAATGTGCCCTTTGATTCTGTATAAGAATATTTTCAATTAATGGTGCTGTAATATCTTTATCAACAAAAAACTCGGATAAGCCTAATTCCTGCAGTAAAAACTTAACTTTTGGTGTACTCTTTAACATAATAGCCGGAATTCCGTGGCTGATAGCCATTAACCCCGTATGAAGCCTGCTTGTAATAACCAAATCCATAGATGCGATAAAGGATGCCTTTTTATGCAATGAGACTGATTCAGGCAATATAACTCTCTTGTCAGGCGTGCTGAGGATATTAAAATAAAAATCCTTTGATGTATCCTGCATGGATACGGTAAAGACAGAATTAGAGATCTTTGCACTCGAGAGAGCCTCCTTTATTTGAGGAGAAAATTTTGCCCCATAGGCATTAATGCTGGCTAGAATTTTTTTACCACCGAATGCAAGGGGGAAAGGTTGAGCATTATAGTTCCATATGGCCTCAGGGACAACATTGCAATCAATTCCAAGATGTTTAATGGATAGATCCCTGTCAAAGTTTGTGCGCACCGTCACATCATAAGCCTTGCTGAGTATTGCTTTCAACTGTGACGTTACCAGTGGTGAAACCACCCGATTATCAATTCCAACGCGGCTGAATATATAAGGGACTTTCAAGCCTTCCTGTAGAAAATCAAAATAATTTGCACCCAGGAAGACAAGACCCCCGCCTCCGATTATTACAAGATCAAAAGTATTCAAAGTATCCCTGTATTTTGATAGGGTCATTCTGTCGGCCAGCACCAGGTTATATCCGACATCGTAATAAAGACAACTCAGTCCCCCACTGAATACAGTGATATCGGCAAGGGGATACTGTTCCTGTATGAGCTTTAACATCTCAAAAAGATTTAGCTCGTCGCCCAAATTATTGTGTCCATAATATCCTATAATTGCTATTTTCATATTTGTTCCGCCTTTAATGCATTTATTATTTCACCAACACGTCTTTCATAACTATGATTTTGGTAGACAAGTTGCTGCCCTGCCGATGAAATTTTTGCCCTTGCAGCATCATTCTTTAGATAATAATTCATCAGTTCAATGGTTTCATCATAGCTTGCGGAGCAAACAAGATGCACATGATTCTTGAACATGAACTCAATTGCTCTTGTGTGCTGTGTCAAAAAAAAACCGCCGCACCCAAGTATTTCAAAGGTTCTCATGGATTGCATGGTTCGGGAGCTTGTAATAGAATGAACACCCAATGAAATTTTGGCTGAAGAATAGGCTACGACACTTCTTTCATGGGATATGTATCCCTTATGGTATTGTGGTGTAAGCCTAAACCCATGTTGGGGGTTATCCCAATCAAATCCGTATACCTCAATGTTTTTCTTTTCATCTATAAATGGCTCTATAATGTACTCATAGGCCTTTCTTCGTTCAGAGAACACATTGTAATTATTTCCGATATGTATTGCATCCAAAGCAGAGAAATGCTTATCGGAGGGATATTTATAATAATAGTCAGAATCAGCCGCAAAGGGTATGCAAACAGCGTTGTGCCCTTTTTGCTTATAACTGCCCAGCATTTCAATGTCAGGTGTGAGTACAAGTTCTGATTTTCCTGCCCAATGCATGGCGAGTGTTTCATGGGCGACGGGATCTTCTATGGCCCAATAGATATGTGGTATTGAATATTTTCCCAATACCGGCAATACGAATTTTTTTGTATCAACGCCACCCTCTGTGAATATATAGTCAGGTTTAAATTCTTCAATTTTAGCTGTCAAACCATCAATACTCTGCTGGGGGACCTCAAGTCTGTCGGTCTGCCAGCCATGTTTTTCAAATCCTTTTTGCATACCATACTTAATCATAGGGGACGGATTTGTAAACAATATCTTCATTTACACTACTTTTCTCCTTTTTTTATCATATAATTACATCCCAAAAAGCTATAGCATAGCTTTTTGATGAAAGTTCTATGAATAAAACTTTTATTGCATCCGCCAGGATGTGCTTGTAATCATCATATTAAATTATATGTGGATAAGCTTATCCTTGTGATGGTTAAATTTTTTCAAATTGCCGTTAATCATTGACCACAGACTCAGGCATTGCATAATATGAAGTATTATCGATTGTAAGGGAGAGAGTTTATGGAGATGTTCGAGGGTTGTAATAATGTAAATATTATTATAAACAGAACGATAGCCAAGTATAAAGAAGATGCTCTTCAAATATTTTTTCAGGAAAAGAGAGATTCTATAACAAATCTGCCATTAGGACAAAAGGAGCCCGTAACACTCTTTATTGACAATGCCGGTACATTTAACGAATATCCTTTAGAGTGCATTGAGTGTGTCAAGGTTCAGTTTACTGAAAAACCGACATGGAGCTGTATATGCGGTAAAAAGATCAGAGTGAGTATTCCATTCAGAATATTTTTTCTTGCTAAGTTTTCCGGTTGGGATACCTATGAGCTGATAGTTCTTCCCGATGATATAGGGGTTAAAGTAAACACATTATATGATCTTTCAGAGAAACAGGTCTCGCACAGTCTGTATCAAACACTTCAGAGAGTGGGGAATGTATTTGTTTATACTATTATAATTCCTATTGAAGATTTTGTTGGATCTATCCCTGCCGCCGGATTAGATTTTTCAGTTATTACAACTCTGAGAAATATGAGCTGGGATGCAGAGATTGGAGAAGTATGTTTCTGTGGAACAAGTTCGCCATCCGTACCGGCAACAAGAGTAGATTTGTCAATATTCTTTGACATTCTGGTACAAATCTTGGTTGAAGAAGAGCTTGCTGTTATAGGAGAAGTGGAGTAATGTCACCCTTGCGAATTCTTGTAGCAAGTCCCATAAGACAAAGCTGCGATATACTTAAGGAATATGGGATATCACTTATGAACCTGAATACAGAAAGTTTTCAGGTTGATTTTTTCTTTGTCGATGACAATGTATCTGATGAATCACGTTTATTTTTAAAAAATCTTACCCTTACCCTAGGCGGAATTATATTAAATACTGATGAAACAATTACGAGCCATAATACATATATAAGGCACCAATGGGACGGCCACGCCATTTCTAGGGTTGGGGGATATAGAAACAGGATACTTGATTTTGCAAGAGATAACGAATATGACCAGCTCTTTTTTGTAGATTCAGATTTATTGCTTCATCCTGAAACATTGAGGCATTTGGTTGAGCAGGACAAGGATATTATATCGGAAATTTATTGGAGTGATTGGTCTTATTCAGGAACCCTGTGTCCTCAGGTGTGGCTTTATGATAATTACACCCAGTATGAGATTAATAAGCAATCCCCTCTTAATGCAGAACAAATCCGGCAAAGGACCAGAGTGTTCTACGATATGCTCAAAAGGCCGGGAACATATAAAGTAGGAGGTTTGGGGGGATGTACTTTAATAAGCAAAAAAGTACTTAACAGCAAGGTTAATTTTTCTCCGATATATAATCTGAGTTTTGCCGGGGAGGATAGGCATTTTTGTGTCCGGGCAGCGGTTAAAGGGTTTGAATTGTTTGTGGATACTACTTACCCGGCTTATCATATCTATCGGAACTTAGATATTAACGGTTGTGGGGCTTTTAAAAAAAGATGCTCTTATAGGGAAAGTATATATATAAAGGGATTGGTATGAAAATATTTTTTTCTTTTTCATATAATGTATAAAACTTCAATTGGTAGGTGACAAAGACATGGATGAATTTAATAGCGACTCAATCTATAGTTCGGGTTGGAGGAGGCTGCACAGGGAAGAAAATGAAAATGGGATGAACAAAACGTATGAATTATCAGAAAAAAATTATGGAGATACCATCGGTATAAACAGACAGATTTATAGCAAAAAAGTTGCAGGAAACAGGCAGATGCAGGGAATTACGGCGGAGAAGACTTTACTTTATGAAGAAAAACAAAAAGAGATTATGAACAAAATGAATCAGTTGGAAAATGAAATAATTTCAATGAAAGAATTATTAAGTAACATTCAGCTAAATACTGAGACAAACAAAGAAATACCCAATAAGAATGTAATCGGAAGTAAACTATCAAGGTTTTTTAAGTAGCAGTTGCGGCCTTAAATACATAATATAAAGCAGAAAGCAATCATTATAAAGGAGTCGTTTAAATGTCAGAAGAAGCTATTAATACCGATCTGCATAAAATAGACATATTGGCAAAGCAGGTTCTAGGCAAAAAGGTTCTGCCAAATACTGAAACCCTATGGCAAGAAGAATACTCTGCAGGAGTGCCTGCAGGGAATAAGAGAACCTTTAGAATTTACGTTATTAATGAAGGTAGTATCCCAGAAGAGCAACCATTGCTTGGGTCTCCGGTAGTATGTATTAAGCTTTGCAAGCGAATTATCGAACAAGATTACCCCAGGAATACCCTAATATGCGCAAGCAAGTCAAAAATCGCCCATAGGTACGAACTCATACTCCTTGTCGAATACGAAAATGGGAATTTTGATGTAATTACGTTGCCGAGGAATCTTTCAAACAGGCTACAGTACAATCCCGCTATTACCAAAGCCTTTGTTGATTCGACAGTGATTGATGCCGTGGGTACTCCGATACTTCAGCGCCAAAGCCAGGATACACCTTATGAGTCACTTATCATAGTTGCGCAAGGGATCAATGACTATACTAGCTTTGAGTATACTGTCGCAATACCGTTTGCGGAATTTTCACCGAGATTGAAGCACTGTTATATTGAAGACCCCAGTCTTCAATCCTATATCCTACTTAAATGTTTCCGCTACGATGTGGATATTCTGGACACCTTCCTAGTTAGTACCGGAGATACTACATCGGTTTGGACTACTATTGTTGAGCTGACCGTTACTGAAGATATCATTGATAAACTTGGAATTGATCAGGATGTTATCGTACAAGGAAAAATTGACAATTACTGCTGTGATTATTGAGGCTGTAGCTCATTATTTAGAAAGCTATTCTTTAGTATGTATCTCCTGCATGCAGAGAGAATCCTTCTGATGAAGGATTTTTTCGCATGCAGCTGTTCTTTACTAAAATGACAGAAAACTCTAGACTCTAATTAAGTGATAAATCTCACGTTACCCGGTGCTGAAAGGCGGAGTATTGCAAAGGCATTTCAATAAACCATTTATTATATAATCCCTATTATGAAGCTCATTTTTTAGCTCTAGGATTTTATTATTGAATTCATTTTGTTCCCGATTTATGCCAGTATTTGCAGAGGTAATTGTTGGTGCCCGCGGCTTATTATCCATGATTACATCAGGCTGAATAATTTGATTGTCTAGTTTATCATAGCTTAATCCTTTAATAAGAGTTAAAAGGTTCTCAAAGAGCACAATTGTATCTCCGATGTTTATATTTTCAAGGATATCCTTCCAATCATAAGTTTTCAATTTTGTGGGAGGTTGTAAATCTAGTTCGTTACAGATCCAAAAATTATAGTGGTATTCCAGGAGAATTATTCCTTCAATAGTAGCTGAAACTGTAAGTAGCTCATCACCGTTATCAAGGCTTTGGGTAACAAAAAAAGTATTGCTTAGATGGTGTATAAAAAATTTCTTAGTATTCATTTCAGTGAAATGCTCCGCAAACTGATTTTTAGAAAGTAAGAGCTTTTTTTTGCAAGTAATGTTTTTAAAGGTTGTTTCATAACTTTGAGATTTGTTACATTGATAATCAAGAAGTGTCTCAATGGTAAAAAAGAGCGTCAACTCTATTGTATCAGCATATTCTGAGCTTTGATAATCTATGTCACATAGGTAACAAGCCCGTATTTTGTTGATTTTTGAGTTTAAATCTGCAAGCTCAGACAAATTGCCTTCAAACATTACTTCGTCTGGGAATAAATAAGTTCCTGCAAAGAAATTTGCTTGCACTTAGGATCACCTCTTCTTATGATTGCTCCCCAGAAAGTCATTTCATGACTTTTTCATGCAATATAGCTTTTTGCGTTCTGATCATTATATAGTTTATTCACTTAACCTCTTCTCAATTACCATATGAGAAGATTGGCATTTCCTTATGTGTCGGTATTTTCTTTAACAAACTTTCCTTCCTATTAACAGTGCTCTCGTAATTCACGGGGGAGCGTTTCTATACATATATTGATTATAAGATGGAGGTAATTCAAATGAAAGAGATTTGGAATTGGATACAAGTAACTTTGGCTGCTGTCGGTGCCTTCCTTGGATGGTTTTTAGGTGGGCAGGACGGATTTCTTTATGCTCTATTAGCCTTTGTTTGCTTAGATTATATAACAGGAGTACTTTGTGCGATTGTAGATAAAAAGCTGTCCAGTGAAATAGGCGCTAGAGGCATCTTCAAAAAAGTTCTCATTTTCGTCTTGGTGGGTGTAGCCCATATCCTAGATACGCAAATACTGGGTAGCTCCGGAGACAATAGTGGTGCTCTTCGTACTGCAGTAATCTTTTTCTATCTTAGTAATGAAGGAGTGTCTATCTTGGAGAATGCCGGACACATTGGGCTGCCCATACCTGAAAAGCTTAAAGAGGTTTTAAAACAACTACATGGGCGTGATAACAAAGACCCAAAGTCAGGTGACGGAATATGATTGATATAACAAAAGCAGTAACTGTGTTCATCGGCAGACGCGGTGAGCACCACTTTCGCAATCTTGAATTTGATGTCTCCAGTTTATTGGATGGAACTCACCCTGGAGCTTCCTTAAACGCTGTATGCAAAAGGCCTGACGGTAATGCCTATCCAGTTGTTACGACCTATGCCGACGGAGTTCTTACCTGGACACCAAGCGCAACGGATACACAGAATGTCGGTGTTGGTCAGCTGGAGATAAGGGTTACTTATGGTGAGGTGGTCGGAAAAAGCGTTCGGATATTAACCATCGTTGAGGAGTCTCTTGCAGACGGTATAGTCGATCCACCGGAACCACCTGCACAAGAATGGCTGAATCAAGTGCTTTCGACCTTAGCAGAACTGGATATTGA
>LSQX01137280.1_pt1 | contig 10314 bp, 10 predicted proteins | sample 654561 | NCBI WGS metagenome assembly LSQX01 (sample SAMN04489861, study PRJNA283612) | anaerobic digester metagenome | isolation source: 4 biogas reactors fed with cattle manure at either 37C or 55C with and... | place: Denmark: Kongens Lyngby | collected 2014
CGGATCGGTCGGGCCGAATATCACAACGGCCTTTTTGCCCATTGCCCCCGCCAGATGACTGACGCCGCTGTCGTTACCGATAAACACATCCGACTGTGAAATAACCTGCGCTGCGTCGGTCAATGTCAGCCCCCTCAAAACCGGGGCCGCCGCCTCGAACTGCCGCTGAACGGACGCCCCCAACCGTTCTTCTTCCGCCGGCCCGAGCAGGAATATCGGCTGTATCTGACGGTCTTTAAGATGCTTGGCCAGGCATATAAAATTCTCATAATGCCAGCATTTATGCCGTCCGCCGCTGCCGGGATGGAGGATCGCAATCGTCGTGTCCGGATTGACCCCGGCCGTCGCCAGTATATCTCGCCCCGCCAATAGATCCTCCGGCGTCGGGTTCAGCCATACGGCCGCCACATCCACCTCGCCGGCGTCAATTCCAATCTGCTCGGCAAACGAGCGGACATAAAACTGACTGATGTGCTCTTGCCTCTCGCTTGACGGCGCCATGGGCAGCAACGTGACATCCGCCGAATGACTGCAATGCACCGTCATCAGCAGGTTACGCTCAAACTCGGAATGCCCGGCTCCCAAAAAGCTAACGATCTGCTCATAGCCGACAAACGCCGTGATCAGCCGGTCGGGGTCGTCCAGTACAAACTCCGCCAGCGGCGCAAACAGCCGATGCAGCGGCACGCTTTCCATTGGCTTGACAAAATCAATACAGCTTCGCCTCAGATAAAAGCCCACTGCCTCTAACCGCCCCATAAAATGCACCTGCGTCAGCCCGCATGCCCGCTTCATAAACGCCGCCAGCGGCAGTGTCAGCAGACAATCGCCGATCGCGCCGGAGTGCAAGATCAGGCCTTTTCGCGGTTCACAGCAGGACATTTTCAGTGCCGTCGGTGCTCTCGATCATTGATACTATTCTTCTCTTCTCTGGAACAGGCCGCGAATGGCTTCGGTAGCCCCCCTGCCGACATCCTCAACGCCTTCAAGAACACCTTTGCCCAGATCCGTCCCCTGCTGCAAAATATCCTGACTGACGCCCAACAGTCCATCGCCGAGATTATTGATCATATCCAGCGGCAGGAGGTCTTTGCCTTGTTCCATCACGCCTTGGGCAATCGCCACCAAAATCACGCCGGTCAGTTCTGCCACATCAATCTCTTCATCCGACCCGATATCGGTCAGCGTAATGGGCGCGACACGCAACTTGACCGTATCGGCCCGTCCCGGTACCGGCAGCAGTTTGGCGTTGACCTCCACGCCATTGATCTGCAATTCTCTGATATGGAGTTTTTTGCCCGGCTTGTCGCTCGGCGCCGCCGGCGCGTCGGATTTCGGCAGATTGTTCAGGATTTCCTGCAGGTTGTTGCTCAGCCCCTTCTGCTCAATCGTCAGACTCACGTTGTCAAGCTGTATCCGCTCGATCTGAACCGTATCGCTCAAAAGGCTGCGGGGATCGGCCGCCACAAACGCATTACCCAGCGTCATCAACTGCGGGTTCTGGTAACCCTGCGGATTATCGACTTGCAGCCCGTTGAGGTTCAGCTTGCCGCCGAAGATCGACAATGTCGCATCGTTCAGACGCACCCCCACCTTCAACGCATGTTCGGCGCCGCGTTCAATCCCCACCTTCAACGCACGATCACCAAACACATTGATCAACACTGCCACCACTGCGATCAATACAACAAGCACAACGACAAAAGACACCAGAATTCTTTTTCCTGTCTTCATAGCAATTTCTCCCATTAGGGTTAACGTTTGTTTTGCAGCAACGCGTCTTGCACCTCAACGCCGAGCGATTTGGCCTTGACGGCGGCTGCATACGCCTGTGCATAGTCTTCAAGCCGATAATACGATATCGCCATCCCATTATACGCCGCCCCGTTGCGCGGTTCAAGCACAATCGCTTTTTGGAAGGTCTCAACAGCCGCGTCATGCCGGTTCAGCCGGGCCAGCGCATAGCCCAGATTGTAATACAAGGCCGCATTGCCCGGATCGCTTTCAATCGCTCGCTCATACAGGTCGGCGGCCTTCTCAAATCGTTCCATCCTCATCTGGGCGTTCCCCAGATTCTGAAGTGCCGCCGTCATACCCGGCTCGATCCTCAGTGCCTGTTCATACGCCCGAATCTCCTCTTCGGTCTGTCCCTGGGCGTGATAGGCCTGCGCCATGCCGAAATAAGCCAGCGCATTCACAGGTGAGCACGTCAAAACCGCCTGAAACTGCGCAATCGCCTGCTGCGTCGCCCCTCGCTCCAGTTGAATCGCCCCCAGTCCCATGCGCGCCTCGACAAGAGCATCGTCCATCGTCAGCGCCATCTCAAATTGCTGTTGCGCCGCGTCCATCTGGTCGGCCTGCCGATAAATCTGCCCCAGCAGCAAATACCCGACCGCCTCGCGCGGCTTAATAGAAATCGCCGTTTTGACCTGAGTAACGGCCTTTTCGGTTTCTCCCTGCGCCAGATACACCAGCCCCAGATTTCGCCACGCCTCAACATATTCGCCGTCAATGTTCAGCGCCGCCCGAAGGCTTGATTCGGCCTTTTGATAGTCCTTCAACTCCAGATACGCCGTGCCCATATTGTTCAAGGTTATCACATCCTGCCCTAATAGCGCCATGGCCTGCTCATACTCGGCCAGCGCCCGATGATGCATCTTGCGGCGGAGGTACATATTGCCCAGATTGGTGCGCGCCTCGGCCAGTTGAGGAGCCAACTGCACCGCCCGCTCCAACGCGGCAAACGCTTCATCCAGCATCCCCACCTGACTGTAGCTGTTGCCCAGATTGTTAAAAAAGCAGCCCAGCGTCTGCCGCTGCGTGAGGTTCTTCATATACAGGCTTAGCGGACGGGTCGGTGGCTTGAACTTTTCGATATAGTGTGAATCCGGAACAATCGCCCCCTTCGAGGTGGTCTCCACGTTGAACTGCTGCCGCCCGTCGTCGTACCGCACAAAAAAATGCCCCGGTACGACCACCCCGAACATCGGCAGGCCCAGCCGCTCGGCAATCGCCAGATACAATATCGACAGGCTCAGGCAATACCCCCGCTTGCGGTCAAGGACGACGTGCAAAAACAAATCCTCCGGGTCGTCAGCCGTCTCGACCGCCCGAAACCCCATCTCCTCAAACAGATACGCATTGATCACCGGCAAAGCGCGATAATCGACCGGCAGGCGTTTTTCTCTGAGGGTCTTGAGAATTTCCTCGGCCATATCGTCGATCCTGCCCCGATACGAATGCAGCGTCTGCGTCGTGCCCCAGTCCCGCGACAAAATCAGCGCCGCGGTGCCCATATCGATCTCATCTTCCACCAGCCGCAGCACGCCGTCGATGGTGAAGGCTCTCAGGCCGCGTTTATTCTGGTTGGCCAGCGCCGCCGAGGCCTGCGCCGTCGCCAGCAACAGGACCGACAACACCAGTGCCGCCGTCATCGGCCGTATCGCGTCAGGCCATCTGCAAACGCTCAAAACACGCTTTAACATAGTCGCTCTCAATCCCTTCGACGCTAATCTGTTTCACCGGGCTGGTCTGCCCCGATACGATGCTCACCGCAGTTTTCTTAACCGCCAGCACACCGGCCAGATAATCGACCAACGCCGTGTTGGCCTTGCCCTTTTCCGGCGGCGCGGCCACTTTGATCTTGACCATCCCGCCATACATCCCGCAATACGCCGTGCGGCTGCTGCCCGGAACAACCTTGACGGTGAACTCACACGTTTTCACGGATATTCTGCCCGACAGCATTCTGTATATAACGTTCGACCTGCTGGGCCAGTTCGTTGAGCGAGTCCAGTTGAAAATCCTGATAATGTCCCTGCACAAAATCCCCGTTAAGCGTCTTTTTATAGATTTTCACCCGTATCCCCGGAGTCGTTTGCTTGAGCAGCCCGAAAGACGTGTTGCGATGCTCCCACAACTCGACCTTCGACTCCTCGCTGATAAACACCAGACACTGCCCCGTATTCACCGCGGTCGGGAAATAGTCATACAACAACCGTAATATATCAGAATTTGCCATCATTCCATCCATCGTTAAAATATCGTCATTCGACAAGCGGAATTTTACCCCCAATCCCACAAAATGTAAAGACGCCATAATCCTATTGAATTAACGACACATTCACACGACAATGGCCGCCCGCCCAATCCCCCCCCTATAAAGGCGAGGAACTTATACCTATCCCACTAAATAAATGCGCTTTCAATGTATTTTGCCCGGCAGATGGATTTGATTTTTTCAGGTTTTAGACAGATGGCGTGCCACGCTGCGGTTGTCCCCCTTTAAGGCCCATTGCCGGCTTAGTGTACCCTGCTGCCCGAATCTGGCCTCATCCTGAAACCACACCTGGACCTTTATCCCAGGATGATCAAGACGGAATTGCCGGATATGATCACAGACTTTTTTTTAAAGGTTTCACGCCTCTGCGGATCACCTTTGGGGTGTTCCGGCCGTGAGGAGACATTACTGTAGCCCAACCGGTGCAATAGTTTATAGATGGCACTGAGGCTGTAATGGACCTTGAACTGCTGACGAACAATCTGCTGAATCTCCTTGCCGCGCAGGACACAGACGCCGTCTTCGGGACGCGGAACTTCATCGATTCGCTGCCGGAGCCATTGGAGCTGATCGGTATTCAGCTTGCCGCGTGTGCCTCGACCGGCGCATCCTTTAAGCCGTCCAGGCCCTTTTGGTTGTAAGCATATATCCAGTCCTGAACCTGTCGGCGGCTGTAGCCCAGCAACGTGGCAATCTCCGGTGCCGTTTTCTGCTTCAGGGCCAGATAGACCGCCCGAACGCGGGTAGCCAGGCGAATACCCTTTTCTTGGCGAAACAATCGCTTCAGTTCGGTGCTTGTGTGATACAGTTCGACCTTCATAATAGACTCCTCAAATTGACCTTGGTGTGCCTATTATGACGTCTATTCAGGATGGCGCAAGTGCAAAATCAAAATGCGCGCATTTTTTGGGTGCGATTGGTTTTAACACAAGCGAGGGCCCGATAGGGCGTGGTACTGTAAGGAGAGAAGTTTCAGAACCAAATAGTCGAAAGGAAGTATGAAGTTTATCGCAGGGTTCCGGTCAGTTCAGCGACAGATCGGATGCCTTTACGTGTGCAGTACTGCCGGATGCCGTCGATAATGTGCAGGGCGGTATTGGGCTGGATGAAGGTTGCCGTGCCGATGGTGACTGCGCTAGCGCCGGCGATCATGAATTCGACCGCGTCGGTCGCGTTGCGGATGCCGCCGCCGCCGAGAATCGGGATGCCCGCCGGTTTGGCGACTTCCTGATAGACACGATTGACCAGATAAANNGCTTAGACCTCCCGTTCGATTGGCCAGCACGGGCCGCCGCGTCTCGATGTCGATGACCATTGCCGTGAAGGTATTGACCATGCTCAGTGCATCGGCTCCGGCCTCGACCGCCGCCCGCGCCGTCGCACTAATATCCGTAACCGTCGGCGTCAGCTTGACAATCAGCGGCTTATCGCCGCAGACTTTTTTGACCGCGCCGATAATCTCACGGATCAATGTCGGATCTGTGCCGAAACTGATGCCGCCTTGTTTGACATTGGGACAACTGATGTTCAGTTCCAGCCCTGAAACGACCTTTTCCTGCGCCAGCCGCTCGGCCACCGCGACATAATCTTCGATCATCTGCCCGGCCACATTGACGAACACCGCCGTCCCCAGCCGCTGGAGCACCGGAATCTTTTCGCTGACGAACCGCTCCAGCCCGATATTGGCCAGCCCGATGGCGTTAAGCATCCCCGCATCCGTCTCGACGATACGCGGCGTCGGATTGCCCTTGCGCGGCGCAAGGGTAATGCTCTTGGTCACCACCCCCCCCAGACCCGCCACATCCATAAACTCCGTAAGTTCATCGGCGTAGCCGCACGTCCCGGAGGCCGTCAGCACCGGGTTGGCCAGCATAATGCCGGCAAAATCCACCGTCAAATCAATCTGCTCGGTCATGGCTGCACCTGAAAAATGACGTTTCGACTGTCAAACACCGGCCCATCCTTGCAGCACAGCTTATATTCCGTCTCGTCGGTCTTGCCTTTTTTGACCTCAATCGCACAGCTCTGGCACAGCCCGATGCCGCAGGCCATCATCCGCTCCATGCTCACCTGGCAGGCCAGCCCGAAATCCGCCGCCAGCCGCGCCGCCCCGGCCAGCATCGGCTCCGGACCGCACGCAAAAATCATTGTCTCTTCAGGCTTTATGGTATGATTCTCCAGCCAGTGCCGTACACAATCAGTCACAAATCCCTTAAACCCCGCCGAACCGTCGTCCGTGGCGACCTGCGAGGCGACCCCCAGCGTATCAAACTCATCCACCACCAGCCCTGTCAAATTGCCAATCTTCAGCGTAAACGGCAAATCCTCACAGCTTCTGGCCCCCGCAAAGCAGATCGTCTCCACGGCCGGAAAATGCCGTCGCAGATACCCGCCCAGATGCAGCAGCGGCGGTGCCCCCATCCCGCCGGCGATCAACACCGCCAGCTTGAGCGTTTGGAAAATCTTAAATCCGTTGCCCAACGGCCCGATCAGGCTCAGCACATCGCCGCTCTTGAGCGTCATCATTCGCAGAGTCGCCGGCCCCAGCACACAATACACAATCTCCAGCTTTACGCACGGTCCATCCTGTGTCGGGGTCGTCACCACATCTGAAAAGCTGAACGGCCGGCGTAACAGCACCTGTCTGGCCGCAATATCGCGCAATTCAGCGGGAATGTGACGCTCCGGCGGCAGCGAAAGCCCGGACAGGTCAATCTCAAGGAATTGGCCCGGCACCACCTGCTCAAAAAAGCGGCTGCCGATGGGGTCCAAGACTAGATTCAGGCGATAATAGCATTCGCGGATTTGCTGATTGCTCAACACCTCAGCCGTGAAAACCCCCTTGTGTCTGACGGCGACCCCATTTTCCATAGTGTTTTCCCAAAAGGACTTATGTAAAAAAAGCTTCCGGAACATTCATCCACTGACATTCCGGAAGCCCGCCACGGCAAAGAAAGCCGATAAAACCATATTCGTTTCACCTCGCCCTGACCGATAAGAGTATATCAGTCTGACGTGACACTGTCAAGACCGCTTGCCACAGAATAACAAGACTTTCCTGTTCGCCTATTTGAGTTCAACGATAATTCATTTATTCTAAATGGCTTATCGTTTATTTTTAGTTTTTTTTATTTTTCCAAAAAAGTTTGAAATCAATATTGATATTTGCAGAAAATTGCATTATCCTGTTACAAGGAAACGTTTGTCAGGCAACAAAATAGCTACGAATATAAGGCTTTGATATGAGTTCAAAAGCAATGATTGTGGTTGCCGAAGACGACGACGGGCATTTTGCATTGATCGAGCGCAATCTCCTCAGAAGCGGCATTATCGAGCCCATCGTGCGTTTCCGGGACGGCCAGGAATTGCTGGATTATCTCAGCAACGCAGAGTCCTGTGACTCCGCAAATGTCCATCGTCCCATGCTGATTCTGCTGGATATTCGAATGCCCAAAATGGACGGCGTTACGGTGCTGGAAAAGATCAAATCCCATCCCATCCTCAAAACAATTCCCATTTTTATGCTCACCACCACCGACGATCCGAGCGAGATCAATCACTGTTATCAAGTCGGGTGTAATTGCTACATCGTCAAGCCCTCGAACTATGAAAAATTTATGCAAACAATGGAGCGGCTTGGCGCTTTTTTGACCACACCGGGACTAACCATACCCGAAATCGCCCCGAAAAAATTCAATTGATTTTGAATTTTTTCGGCTTCGGCTTGAATCTCCCGCTGCAATATGTTAAAAAATCCGCATGATGAAACGCATATACCTACAACTCATTATTCTTCTGTCGCTTTACGCGGCGGGACAAGCCAATACGATTTCGCAGATCATCAACCGCGCTGATCAGCGAAACGCCGAGTTTGCCATCCTTGCGGTCAGCGCTGACGACGGCAAAATCCTCTACCACCGGAATGCGGATAAGCCGATGATTCCCGCCTCAAATATGAAGCTGACCGCATCCGCATCGGCGCTGCATTATCTCGGCCCCGATTACCAATTCAAGACGCGCATCGCCCTTCTCGGCAATAACCTTGTCGTTATCGGCGGCGGTGATCCCGTCCTCGGCGATCCACAGATCGACCAGCGTCACGACCGCAACCCCGGCTGGATATTTGAACACATCGTCCAACTGCTCAAAGATCGTGGTTTGACCCGCTTCGACGATGTCATCATCGACAGCTTTTTCTTCGATCTCAACCGCGTCCATCCCTCATGGCCCGCCGACCAACTTAATCAGTGGTATGCCTGTGAGACCAGCGGCCTTAATTACAACCGCAACTGCGTTCGCATCACCGCCTCCCGACAGGCCAGCGCCGCCGTTTTGCGAATGGATCCCGACAACAACTATCTGACTCTTATCAACCAACTCCAACTCATCACCAGCGGCAACAGCGCCATCGGCGGGTATCGCACCACAACGGCCAATCGCATCTCTATCTGCGGCAATCTCAATCAATCCGCCGGCTTTGACTTGGCCATCGAACGGCCTGCTGGTCTGTTTGCCAATCTGCTGGTACGGCATCTGCGAGATGCCGGCATCACCATCAGCGGTCAAATCGTCCAGAAGTACATCCAACAGGAAACCGACCTCAAGATAGTGCACACCTTCTCGAATTCCATCTGGGATGTTCTCGACCGTTGCAATAAAGACAGCCTCGGCTTGGCCGCCGAAAGCCTGATTAAAACCATCTCCGCTGAACACACACAAGGCCGCATCAACGGTGAATGGCCGCACGGTCTTAAGCTTGTTGAGCGTTATCTGAATGCCCTCGGTGTGGACGATGCACAATTCACGCTGGATGACGGCAGCGGGTTGAGCCGAAATAACCGCCTCTCCTGTAATGTCCTCGTCGCCGTTCTGCAGGATATATACCAAAAGCCCTACGCCGACCGCTATCTGGCAACTTTAGCGGAGGCGGGAAACGACGGAACGATCCAGCGATTCTTCCAGCACCCCCCCTACCGCGGCAAAATTAATGGCAAAACCGGTTACATTGCCAACGTCCGCACTTTCTCTGGCATCTGTCGAACCCTTCGCGGCGACATCATTTTTTCCATCCTGACAGAAGGCGGTAATTCCGAAACCAGAACCGCCATCAATGACATCACAAAGGCCATCTTCGACGGAACCTTCTAAAACGAATGTCAAAAACACACTGTACAGTGCTTTTCACGAAGTCCACGCAGAATAAAAAAACCACCGTTGTCAATATTTGCATTGAATTCCGCCGGGCGGATGGTATAATTTTTTGTGGGAAATGTGTAATCAATAATTAATAAAAGACATAGACGTTCAAGAACTCAAAAACGAACCGTGATCTCGTGAAAAAGATCATAACATATATTGATTATCCGTACTCTTCAAATAAATTGGAACCGCAGAAATCAGGAACACGACAATGATCAGCTTCAATAATGTGAATCGTCGAGCTTTTTTGTCAAGTGCCGTGGCGGTATCTCTTAGCCCGTCTCTGCTGCGCGCGAGTTTGGCCAACGCCAAAAAAATATCGGCCAATGAGAAAATCAACTTGGCCTGTGTGGGCCTTGGCAACAGGGGCGGCGATATCGCAAGAGCCATCGGCGGCTCTGAACATACCAATGTTGTTGCGGTCTGCGATGTGGATATGGGAAGCCGATTGACTGCTCAGACACTTGAACAATTTCCCGACGCCAGGCGATTTCAGGATTTCCGGAAGATGTTCGACGCAATGGGCAGCCAGATCGACGCGGTGACCATCGGCACGCCGGATCATTCCCATTTTCCGATTGCGATGATGGCAATGGCCCTCGGTAAGCATATCTACATTGAAAAGCCGCTGGCCAATACGTTTCAGGAATGTGAGCTTCTGATGGCGGCGGCGAAAAAGCATAACGTCGTCGCACAAATGGGCAACCAGGGACATTCCGGCGCCAATTACCATCAATTTAAGGCTTGGACGGAGGCCGGTATCATTAAAGATGTCACCCGGGTAGTGGCCTTTATGAACAGCCCGCGGCGATGGCATGGCTGGAAGATTGAAAGCTATCCCGACGGCGAACCGGTGCCGCAAACACTGGATTGGGACCTCTGGCATGCCGGCCTCGAAATGAAGCCGTTCAGCCGTTTGTATCATCCGGCCGAGTGGCGCAGTTGGTTCTACTACGGCAACGGCGCGTTGGGCGACTGGGGGGCGCATATTCTGGATACTGCCCACCGCTTCCTCGACCTGGGGTTGCCGACAAATATCGTCCCGGAGCGGGTGG
>LSQX01369161.1_pt2 | contig 10314 bp, 6 predicted proteins | sample 654561 | NCBI WGS metagenome assembly LSQX01 (sample SAMN04489861, study PRJNA283612) | anaerobic digester metagenome | isolation source: 4 biogas reactors fed with cattle manure at either 37C or 55C with and... | place: Denmark: Kongens Lyngby | collected 2014
TTGGAAAAACGCGCCCTACCCTTTCCTGCTTTTGCGGCTCCTAATCCCACGTCTCCAAAGATCTGCCCACTAATCATTGCCCGAAGAGCTTCGAGTCCGGAGTCAAAAGCGATTTGCTACGATTTGCTCTCAACAATTGTTTCTCCTTGCAAAATAACACCGAAAAATAGTACAGTTACATGAGTTTGTGCGCCTGTAGCTCAATTGGATAGAGCGTTAGCCTCCGGAGCTAAAGGCTGTGGGTTCAAGCCCCGCCAGGCGCACCATTGAATTGATCCAACTATCTGAGATTATTAATGAATGTAACAGAAAAAATTTTAAGTGCGCATCTGATTTCCGGAGAACTCAAACCCGGTCGTGAAATAGCTATAAAAATAGATCAGACACTTACGCAAGACGCAACCGGGACGATGGCATACCTCCAGTTTGAGAGTATGGGTATTGACAGGGTGCAGACGGAACTCTCGGTAAGCTATGTTGACCACAACACTGATCAGACAGGTTTTGAGAATGCTGATGATCATGCATACTTGCAATCCGTAGCGCAAAAGTACGGTATAATTTTTTCGCGTGCGGGTAACGGCATATGCCACCAGCTTCATCTTGAGCGTTTTGGGAAGCCCGGGAAAACTCTTATAGGCTCGGATTCTCACACTACCACCGGCGGAGGCATCGGTATGATAGCGATTGGTGCCGGTGGTCTTGACGTAGCAGTGGCAATGGGTGGGGGCGCCTTCTACATGGCGTCACCCAGTGTTGTAAAAGTGAATCTCACAGGCAAGTTGCGCCCGGGAGTTTCCGCCAAGGATGTCATACTTAAAGTACTCGAGCGTTACGGTTCGTCCGGCAACGTAGGCAGGGTAATGGAGTATGCTGGCGAGGGAGTAGCAACTCTCGACGTTCCATCAAGGGCAACAATTACAAATATGGGCACAGAACTCGGAGTCACTACATCTGTTTTCCCGAGCGATGAAGTCACCAGACGTTTCCTTGCAGCACAGGGCAGAGAAGAAGACTGGGTGGCAATCAAGGCGGATCCTGATGCAGTATACGCTGAAGTATTCGACATTGATTTATCAAAAGTCGAACCTCTCGCCGCAGGGCCGCATAATCCCGCGAATGTCATGACGATATCATCTATTGCAGGGAAAAAGGTAAATCAGGTACTCATAGGTTCCTGCACAAATTCATCATACAGAGACTTGAAAACTGTAGCGCTGCTGCTTAAAGACAAGAAAGTTCATCCGGATGTGTCCGTCGGAGTAGCGGCAGGCTCACGTCAGGTTGTGTTACAGCTTATAAAGGAAAATCTTTTCGAAAATCTGGTTATGGCAGGTGTGCGAATCCTTGAAAACGCATGTGGCTTCTGTATCGGATTAAATCAGTCTCCCGGCACTGATGCCGTATCTCTGCGTACGAGCAATCGCAACTTTGAAGGGCGCTCCGGGACCAAATCCGCACAGGTATATCTTGTGAGCCCTGAAACTGCTGTTGCCGCAGCACTCACCGGCGTGATAACCGACCCGACAACCGTTGAAACTGCACCTGAAGTTGCAATCCCGGAAAAGTTTATCCTCGATGATACCATGTTCTTATTCCGTGAAACAGCTTCAGTCGGCGTTCCCGAGACGGAAATTATTCGCGGTCCGAACATCGGAAAAGTTCCGGTTGGTGAGCAACTCCCCGCAAAAATAAAGGGAATTGCCACGATAAAGGTGGGCGACAAAATCACAACCGATCATATAATGCCTGCCGGCGCACGTTTAAAATATCGCTCCAATATTCCGGAATATTCAAAATACGTATTCGAGCAGGTTGATCCGCAGTTCCATATAAAGGCATTGGAAAACAAAACCAATGGCATGGCAAACATTATAATAAGCGGCGACAGTTATGGTCAGGGATCAAGCAGGGAACATGCAGCCATGTGCCCGATGTATCTCGGAGTACGTGCGGTTATTGCCAAAAGCATGGAACGTATACATTTTGCGAATCTGGTGAACTTCGGAATTGTACCGTTTATATTTTCCAGTTCAGAAGCATATGACAATATCGATGTGAATGATGTGCTGGAATTAGATGATGTTATAAACGCTATTAATGCTGACGGACGCATAGAAGTACGCAACATTACAAAAAACAGTTCATTTGAAATTTATACAGATCTTACCGAAAGGCAAAAAGCAATTGTTCTTGCAGGCGGTCTCATGAATCAGATTGCTGCAAAACAGAAACAGGGTTCTACTGAATGAACGAAGTTTTCACGGAAGAGCCGAGTATCATTGTAATAACTTGTTCTGCCGGTATAAGTCAGTATCTGGCAGATGAGGTTCGAGAGCTCGGTTTCAGAATCATAAGAACGTCAGAGTATGCAGTTGAAACTGAAGGCACACTTGAGAACTGCATGTTTTTAAATATGCACCTGCGTACTGCGCATCGTGTATTATACACGCTTGACCGATTCAGGGCTCGCAATGCGAATCATCTATATAATACGCTTGTAAGAATTCCCTGGGAAAGATATATAGATCCCGACGGATATTTTTCGGTAGACAGAACTGTTGAAAACCCGACAATCCTTGATACCCGCTATGCCTCACTCAAGGTAAAAGATGCTGTAGTTGACAGAATACGTGATAAATACGGACGCAGACCTGATTCTGGAAATGAAAGAGACCGGGCATGCCTTTTCCTGCACTGGATAAATGATAATGCTTCCATTTATATAGACACTACCGGCGAATCATTGAGTTTTCGCGGTTATCGCAGGGAATCCTCCGAAGCTCCGATGCGGGAATCTCTTGCTGCTGCTATAATCAAGGGAACAGGCTGGGATGGACGTGCCAACTTTCTAAACCCGATGTGCGGCGGAGGCACAATCGCAATCGAAGCTTTATGGATTGCACAGAATAGACCTCCTGCATTGACGCGCGAAAACTTTTCATTCATGCATCTTATAAGCTATAAACCTGCGCTCTGGACAAAAATCAAGGCTCAAGCCATCAGGAAGTATGAACCCGATAAAGCTATTTCCTGTGATATAATTGCAACTGATATAAACGAAAAAATGGTTGAGGCTGCGATTGCCAACGCCGAGGCAGCAGGTGCTGAAGACCGTATTCGCTTTGAGGTTGCAGATATCATGATGAGCCCTGTTCCTGAGAGCGAAAAAAGAGGCACAATTGTGATTAACCCTCCGTACGGGAACCGTATGGGAGACCATATGCTTCTGCGTGACACTTATGTTGATATCAGCGCTTTCCTTGAAGACAATTCAAATTCATATGATGGCTTTATTTTTACCGGTAATCCTGAAATGCTGGACCATGCCGGTATAGAAGCAAAAGATTGCGGACTTTTCTACAGCGGCAGAATTGAATGCCGGTTGTATACAGCTCCAAAACTTACATCTGAAGCTCGTGCCATGTACCGCCGCAGAATTTCCAAATAACAGGTTGGAGCCGGACTGTCGTGCTGGAAACTATTACAAATTTCCTTACACCTGAACGCACACGCATAACCCTTTCTGTGCTTGCCGTGATGTTTTACATCGCGGCAATATGCCTTGCCGTATTCGTGACGCTGCGCAGTTCCCGGATGTCCGGCAAACGGAAACGCATTCTCTTTCTCTTTCCTGCTTTTTTTATCGCTGCCATTTGTACTATTTTAATATATCAGGCTACGTGGCAGCTAGCGGGCTTCACCAGAAAGAACTTTGTGCGATTTATGGAGCGGCACAACCCCAGATCAGACAACGTTGCCGGGAAGCTGGTCAGGGGCTCTATTATTGACAGTATCGGTAACATCCTTGCAGAAACAGATCCTGCCGCAAAAGGCTTACGATACTACCCATACGGCGAGGCAACTGCCCATGTCGTAGGCTTTCGCCATCCGGAAGAAGGATTGACAGGACTTGAAAATGCTGCCGATATCCTTTTGAGCGGCTATGCCGACGATGATGAAAACGCTTTTAAAAAGGTAAGCTCTGCCGCAATACAAAGTACTCGTTACACACGTCATGTAGGAACGAATCTGGTGCTGACACTGGACGCTGAGCTGCAGTTGTATGCGCATTCATTGATGGAGGGACGCAAGGGTGCCATTGTGGCAATAGATCCGCGTGATGGAGCCATCAGAATTCTCCTTTCCTCCCCTGCTTTTGATCCAAATAAATTTGACAGGCTTCTTAATATAGATCCTCAATCACCTCTCCTTAACCGGGCACTTCACGGACGCTATCCGCCGGGTTCAACTTTCAAAATGGCAATCGCAGGTCTTGCAGTAGAGTGCGGAATCGGATTGAATATCATGTGCCCTGCCGGAGGTTATTATGCCCCGGGATCAAGACGCCCCATACGGGATCATGAATACTATTCGTTTGAAAAGCGCGGTCAAAAGTGGCACGGTTTCGGAGTACTGGATTTAAACACTGCATTTGCAAAATCTTCGAATACGTACTTTGCCAATGCAGGAGTTCAATGCGGCATAACATCCTTCAATGCCATGGCTGAACGCCTGCGCTTCAACAGCCGTATTCCTGTTTATCAGGGAATTAACGGAGTTGTATCTTCACAGGTTGGCAACATTCCGAAACTGGGAGGAGGAGAACGGCGCGAACTTTCGCAACTGTCTATCGGTCAGGGACGCCTTACAACTACACCCCTGCATATGGCAATGATGGTTGCTGCAATTGCAAATAACGGGCAAATGTTCAAACCGCGGATAGCTGAATCCGATCCGGTAGTTGATTACGGCATGCTTTTTTCGCGCTCAGCTTCATTGCGGGTCAAGCAGGCAATGCGTCATGCTATTAAAACAGGTACAGGACGGAAGGCTGACATTCCCGGCTTGGACGTGTGCGGCAAAACAGGTACAGCCCAAAATCCCGGGGGCGAAGATCATTCATGGTTTGTATGTTTTGCACCGCATGAGAACCCTACGATAGCAATAGCTGTAATTATAGAAAATGCAGGTTATGGATCTGCATCAGCCCTGCCCGTTGCAGTATCTCTTCTAAGAGAAAATGCTGCCAATGAAGCTTATCGTGCCCAACAGGAGGATAAACAGTAATGTTTGTATGGCTTTTCGTTTTACCACTTCTTGTAGCCGTACCGTTACATCTTTCTGTATTGGCAATACATCTCTCGAACACTCCATCTCTCGGACCGGATCAGTTTACTCCCATAGCAATTTTCGCAGCTGCGCTTATAATTGTTTACGGCTCACTGCGCGCACTTCGTTATCGCGGTACGTTTTCATTTCCTGCAGTAGCACTCGCATTATGCGGTATAGGACTCGTTACCCAATATCGCATAGGAACAATATCTTCAATGCAGATAACTTCTGCATCACAACTCGCCTTGCCGCTCGGAATTGTTATAATGCTGGGTACGTATTGGCTCGGACGGTATGGAAGGATAAGCAGACTGGAACCCTTCTGGCTTGTATTTCTCGCTTTAAGCGTTATCGTTATAATATTCGTGCTTGTCGCAGGGCGCAAGTATCGCGGGGCAGTTTATCTTCCCGGAAATATTAACCCCGCCGAAATTATAAAGCCGCTCCTCATAATTTTTATTGCGTCCATGCTTTCAGGGCACCGCCTGTTACTTCGGCGAAGTTTTCTCGGTATTCCTCTCCCACCGCTGAATATACTCGTGACAGTCGGTGCATTATGGGCGCCCCCCATGCTGCTGCTCATTGCCCAGGGTGATATGGGTATGTTCGCTTTAATGAATGCTACGCTGATAGTAATGCTTTATGCTGTAACAAATCGCTCCGCATACCTTCTGGGCGGACTGGCAGGGATTTTCACATTGGCGCACCTGCTTATTCCGCTTTCTTCTCGCGGACGGGCAAGACTCGCCGCATGGTTGAATCCGTTTGATGCTGCAACGTCCACAGGATGGCAACCGCTGCAGGCTCTCGTAGCACTTTATACAGGCGGTTTTTGGGGAACAGGATTCGGCGGAGGCTCGCCAGGTGTTGTGCCGATTGTTGAGTCCGACTTCGCCTACATAATTATCGGCGAAGAGCTGGGACTTATAGGGTGTGCATGCATTGTGTTGCTTTTTTGCACTCTGATAGTGTCAGGAATGCGAGTGGCAGAGCGTACGGACAATCATTACAGGGCAACTGTCGCAACGGGCATAATTGCCTGTCTCGGACTGCAAACTCTGCTAAATATCGGTGGAGTAGTAAAAGCCATTCCTCTCACGGGTATCCCCCTCCCCTTTATATCACACGGAGGAAGCTCTCTTGTTACCACTTTATTGATGACAGGAATAATTCTTGCCATCTCAGATGACAGACCGCCTGCTAAAACAAAAAAAAGGGGCAGCCTCAAAGCCCGGGAAAAAACCGGCTGCAAAGAAAAAACCGGCGGCAGGTCAAAAAAAGGGTGCACGCAGAAAAAAGGAAGCATGAGGTGTTTAACAAGTTTTAAACATCAGAGCCAACCGCAAATTTCTGCCAAAAGACGAGTTGTCTCAACAAAATCATTCCACGATACATCAGCCGGTATCCCGTGATCACAGCTTGGAATAAAGCCTCCATCTTCCACTACCGGTCGGATTCGTTCAATTTCTGCCTTAAGCACTGCACCGCCTTTTGCCATCGCCCGTTTATCAACACCGCCGAAGTATGCCATGTCGCGACCAAATTCTCGTCTGAATTGAACAATATCGTTTCCTGCTGCAACCTCAATGGGGTCGCATACATTTATTCCGGCTTCAATCCACAACGGAATCAACTCGCCTATAAATCCGTCCGAATCCATGCTATAAAGAGGAACACCCGCCCTTCTAATTATTTCTCCCCATTTTTTCCACACCGGCAAAAGATGCTTTCGAACCATGGAGGGTGAGACCATTGAAAACCCCTTGTAAGCCATATCCTCGGAAAGATGTACAGAATCGGGCGTAACTATTTCGAAAGCCCGTTCCAGCAAGACCGATACATGATCGCACCAGAATGAAATCATTTCATCTAAAAAAAGCGGATCATCATAAAAGAGCATGCAAAGCTTTTCAAAACCCACCCATTCTCGGACTTGCCAGAATGGACCGGAAAATCGAAACTCCAGGAAACCAGTCCTGTCCTTGAGAGTTTCAACAAGTTCTTCAGTTTTTTCAGGTAAGCGATCTTCAGCCCGTGAGTCATACCTGCGCATCATGTCATTCCAGTCTGCACGTGTTTCTACGGGGCACTTTATCCATCTTCGAGTAACAAAATCAATGGCATGCCTGAGATATTCCGTAGAAAACTCATCGGATATCTCGCAAATATTGCCCTTCCAGTCCTGAACAACAAGGGAGCGCTTGCGGCGCTCAATTACTTTTTCTTCAAATTGCGGCTCCATACGCTCATTGATGGAAAAGTGAACGTGGTTCTTTTCCATCGGCAAAGTACCGCCGGCAAGACGGTAGGCGTATTCCGTATAGTCTTTAACTTCTGATGGCAAGCCCTGCAAACGCCAGGTATCAAGTGTAGATCTCCTTCCATATCCCGGTATCAGTGGAATACGATCAGGATTCCCGAAAGATAATGCCTCCAGTTGGCGTTCACGAGGATTCATTTCAATTTTACTTAACAGGTTTTTACTTGTTTATACTACAATATTTACAAGACGCCCGGGCACACAGATTGTTTTGCGGACAGGTCTGCCGCCAATCTCTTCCTGTATAGCCGGAACAGCCAATGCTTTCTCGCTCATCTCTTCATGCGTTAATTCCGGCGACATCATTACACGTGCCCTTATCTTGCCCAACACTTGAATGGCTACTTCAACCTCATTTATCTTTAATGCCGCCTCATCATGCGTCGGCCATTTAACATAAGCAATCGTATCATCATGACCAAGTTTCTCCCAAAGTTCTTCACAAAGGTGCGGGGCAAAGGGTGATAGGAGAATAACAAACGTTTCAGCTGCCTCTCGCGGAAGAGGTTTATTATCGCCGGCAAAACCGTTTACGAAGATCATAAGCTGACTGATTGCCGTATTGAAATCAAGAGACTCGATGTCCTCTGTAACCTTCTTAATCACAGTGTGGCAGAGTCGCGCCTGATCCTGATCCATTTTGTCTTCCACAATCGGCTGCTCTGCAACCATTTTAAAAGATCTGCGCAGAAATCTGAAAACTCCTTCTACGCTCTTCGTATTCCAGGGTTTGACTGCTTCCAGCGGACCCATGAACATTTCGTAGAGACGCATGCTGTCGGCTCCATACTGATGTATAACATCGTCAGGATTGACAACATTTTTAAGCGACTTCGACATTTTTGCCGCAAACTCTACAAGTTTTTCACCTGTGTCCTTGCGGACTGGGCCTTCAGTTGTGACTTCAACCTCATCGGTCGGTACAAGGACTCCACGAGAATCTTTATAAGAAAGACCCAGAATCATTCCCTGGTTCACCAGTTTTTGAAATGGTTCTTTTGTCGAAACAAATCCCAAATCGAAAAGTACTTTGTGCCAGAACCTTGCATATAGCAGGTGTAATACTGCATGTTCAGCACCGCCTACATATAAATCTACCGGCATCCAGTATTTTTCTTTTTCAGGATCTATGAAAGCCTTATCATTAAGCGGATCGATATAACGGAGATAATACCAGCAAGAACCTGCCCATTGCGGCATGGTGTTAGTTTCGCGCCAACCCTGTTTGCCTGTTTCCGGATCGGTGTAACGCAGCCATTGCTTTGCCTTTGCCAGTGGTGGCTCACCCGTACCTGCAGGTTTGAAATCTTCCATTTCCGGAAGCGTCAGGGGCAGCTCATCATCGGAAAGAAGTTTGATAGAGCCATCATCCATATGCACCAGCGGAAACGGCTCGCCCCAGTAACGCTGCCGGCTGAAGAGCCAGTCGCGAAGTTTGTATTGCGTCTTTGCACGCCCTATTCCCCGACTCAAAAGCCATTCTGTTGTCGTCCGTATTGATTCTTCAACAGTCATTCCGTTGATATTGAGACCATCTGAATTGGAAGAATGTATCATTCTGCCGGGACCGGTCCAACTTGCCTTTCCCTCAAGAACATCATCTGCATTCACGCCTTCTCCGGCTGCAGCTTCCCTGTCGGGCTCTATAATGCATCTTATCGGCAGATTGAACTCCTGTGCAAATTCAAAATCTCGTGTATCATGTGCAGGCACAGCCATTATCGCCCCTGTACCATAAGAAGCCAGGACGTAGTCGGCAATCCATACAGGTATCTTCTCCCCTGAAACGGGATTTACAGCAAAACATCCTGTAAAGACTCCTGTTTTCTCTGTAGCGAGCTCTGTTCGATCCATATCGCTCTTGCTTGCTGCCATTTTCTGATAAGCTTTTACTTTTTCAGCCTGGGCAGGAGTTGTTATTTCGTCCACAAGTACATGTTCCGGTGCCAAAACCATATAAGTAGCTCCGAACAGCGTATCCGGACGTGTGGTAAACACTGTAACCTCGCCCCCCTCCGGTCTGTCAATTTTAAAAACGACCTCAGCCCCTTCAGATTTGCCAATCCAGTTGCGCTGCATTTCCTTGATACCCTCCGACCAATCAAGATCGTCGAGATCTTTGAGGAGTCGCTCCGCATATTCTGTTATACGCAGCATCCACTGGCGCATGGGGCGTCTCTCCACAGGGTGATTACCCCTCTCACTGAGGCCGTTCACCACCTCTTCATTTGCAAGTACAGTGCCTAGTGCAGGGCACCAGTTTACGGGAACCTCTGCTATGTATGCCAACCCTTTCTTATACAGCTGCTTGAAGATCCACTGAGTCCACTTGTAATATTTAGGATCGGTTGTATCGACTTCCCTGTCCCAGTCATAACTGAATCCGAGTGCTTTAATCTGGCGTCTGAAAGTATCAATATTTTTAGCGGTTGTTACAGCCGGATGTGTTCCTGTTTCTACGGCATACTGTTCTGCCGGCAGACCGAATGCGTCCCAACCCATGGGGTGAAGTACGTTGAAGCCGTTTTGCCGCTTGTATCGGCATAAAATATCTGTGGCTGTATAACCCTCGGGATGTCCCACATGAAGACCGGAACCGCTTGGGTACGGAAACATGTCGAGTACATAATACTTCGGCTTGTCGGCTGCAAAATCTACAGTTTTAAAAGTTTTATTTTCTTCCCAATATTTTTGCCATTTTTTTTCTATTGAGGCAAAATCATACTCAGCTGTGCTCATATTTTCTTTCATTTAAAGCATCTCTTGAAAAGAGAGGTTTATATCAACAATAAGCGCAATATGATACCTGTCTTCAGCTTTCAAATCAATATTTTTCCTGAGAGTGCGACGCATCTTTACGTAATGGAGGGTGAGCGTCC
>LSQX01080766.1_pt1 | contig 10313 bp, 8 predicted proteins | sample 654561 | NCBI WGS metagenome assembly LSQX01 (sample SAMN04489861, study PRJNA283612) | anaerobic digester metagenome | isolation source: 4 biogas reactors fed with cattle manure at either 37C or 55C with and... | place: Denmark: Kongens Lyngby | collected 2014
CCGCCGTGGTAGACCATGTAGGCCCACTGGCGTTCCACCTGCGGCTTGAACTGAATCTGCTCCTTGGTCAGGCAGAGCTGCTCCAGGTCCTTGTGCAAGGCCAGGATGATGCTCGCCGCCGGGGCCTCGTAGGCCTCGCGGGACTTGAGGCCGATCATGCCGTCCTCAAACATGTCAATCTTGCCGAGGGCGTTCTCACCGCCGACGCGGTTGAGGTAGTGGATAATCTCGGCCAGGCCCTCGACGGTCCCCTCGGGACCGGTGACGCGTACTGGCAGGCCGGCGGCGAACTCGATCTCCAGCTCGGTGGGCTTATCCGGGGCGTTCTCGGGATACTTCCACCACAGATAGTCCTCCTGGGAGATGCGCATCTGCAGATTGTCCACCTCGCCGGAGCCGATGGAGCGGCACCACATGGTGCGGTCGTCGCCGATCCCGGGGTTGTAGGGGATACCGTACTGGGCGGAGAGGTCCTTCTCCTCCTGGCGAGTGAAGTTGAAGTCGCGCACCGGGACGATGACCTTCAGGTCCGGCGCGAACATGGCAAAGACATTGTTCATGCGATACTGGTCATTGCCCTTGCCGGTAGAGCCCTCACAAATGGCGTCGCAGCCCTGGGCGACCGCGAACTCGGCCACGCGGCGGGCGATGAGCTGCCGGGTCATGGAGGTCGCCACCGGATAGCCCTCGTAGTTGGAGTTGGCGTAGACGGCCCTGGTGATGAAGTCGTCCACAAACTCCTGGGTGGACTCGATCAGGGTCCAGGGCACGCCCAGGAGTTCGGCCTTGCTGCGGGCCTCCTCCAGTTCAGGCTCGGTGAGGCCCACGTTGCAGGTGACGGCGAGGACCTCCTCGGCGCCATACTGGTCGGGCAATAGCTTAAGGGCCAGGGCGGAATCGAGGCCGCCGGAGTAGGCGACGGCCACCTTCTTGACCTGGGGCAGCTCGATGACGTAGCGGCCGGATATATCGGGCATGTTGTATCCTCCTTGGGAAGTCACGAGTCGGAGAGCGTGAGAGGTATTATGCCGGGAGGAGGAAGAAAAATCAAGGCTTGGAGGGGAAGCGGCGGCAGGACGGGGTGCTCCTCCCGCTCCTTTCCCGCGTGGGCCCGAAGAGGAGCCAGGGCTCGTCTTCACAGTTCGCATCCTTGACCAATGCCCTGTAGCGTGATAGAGTAACGCACTAATATTTGCTCTTGCCTGCCAGGTTTCTGCCATGGACTATCGGCCTACCCTCAATCTGTTGGAAACAGACTTCCCCATGCGTGCCAACCTGCCCGCGCGGGAACCGGAGCTGGTGCGCTGGTGGGAGGAACAAGACCTGTACCGGCGCGTGCGGGAGGCCCGAGCGGGGGCGCCGGTGTGGCTCCTGCATGACGGCCCCCCGTATGCTAATGGAAATATCCACCTGGGGCAGGCGCTCAACAAGATTCTCAAGGATATCGCGATCAAGTACAAGACTTTGCGCGGGTTCGACTGCCCCTACGTTCCGGGATGGGATACGCAGGGCTTGCCAACTGAGCTGGCGGTGCAGCGGGAGCAAGGCCTGAACCGGCACGAGGTGAGCGTGCTGGAGTGGCGGCGGCGCTGCCGGGAGCTGGCCCTCAAGTACGTGGACCTGCAGCGCGAGCAGTTCAAGCGGCTGGGGGTGCGCGGGGACTGGGAGTCGCCCTACCTGACGCTGGCCCCGGCCTATCAGGCGCGGCAGATCGAGGCCTTCGGCAAGATCGCGGGCCGCGGGCTAGTGTACCGCGACCTGCGCCCGGTCTACTGGTGCTATCACTGCGAGACGGCGCTGGCGGAGGATGAGGTGGAGTACGAAACCAAGTGCTCGGCCTCCATCTACGTGGCCTTCCCGCTCAGCAACGCGGCGGAGTTCTTCCCGGAGCTGCCCGCTGGCGCAGACGCGGCGGTCCTGATCTGGACCACCACGCCGTGGACGATCCCCGGCAACACCGGCATCGCTCTGTCCGCTTCCGCGCAGTATGTGCTGGTGAACTGTGGAGGAAAGCATTATCTGCTGGCGGAGGAACTACTGGACCCCACCCGGCAGGAGGCAGAGCTGGGGGAGTGCGAGGTCGTGGCGCGGCGGCCGGGAGCGGAGCTGGTGGGTCTGGTGGCCCGACACCCGCTGTATGATCGCCCCTCCCCCCTGGTGCTGGGGGAGCACGTGCTCATGGATCAGGGCACCGGAGCGGTGCATACCGCGCCGGGGCACGGCCTGGAGGATTACCAGGTGAGCCGGGAGTACGGGTTGCCGGTCCTTAGCCCTCTGGATGACTACGGCTGCTTCACCTGTGACGCAGGCGAGCGGCTGGAGGGCCAGGTCTGTGACGAGGCCAATCAGGAAGTCATTGCCATGCTGAAGGAGACCGGCGCCTTGCTCCACGCCGGCGAGATCACGCATGAATATCCCCACTGCTGGCGTTGCCATCTCCCGGTGATCTACCGGGCGACGCGGCAGTGGTTCATGGACATCAATCAACTGCGCGCGGCAGTGTTGGAGGAGATTGGAAAGGCCTCGTGGATGCCGCGTTGGGGTCAGGCGCGGATCGCCGGGATGGTGGAGGCCCGCCCGGACTGGTGCATCAGCCGCCAGCGGACCTGGGGCGTGCCCATCCCGGCCTTCCACTGCGAGGCGTGCCAGCGGGTGCTGGTGAGTGAGGAGATCGCCAATCACATCCGGGACGTGGTGGCGGCCTCGCCCACGGGCGCGGATGTGTGGTTTGAGCGGGAGGCCGAGGAGCTCCTGCCGCCGGGGACGGTGTGCCCGGAATGCGGGGGAGCGAGGTTCAGCAAGGAAGGCGACACCATGTCGGTGTGGGTGGACTCCGGGGTCTCCCACTACACGGTGCTGCGTACCCATCCCGATCTCTGCTACCCCGCCGACTGCTACCTGGAGGGCGACGACCAGTACCAGCTCTGGTTCCAGACCTCGCTATGGTGCGCGGCTGCCCTGGGCGAGCCCGCGCCCTTCCGGCTGGTGGTGGGCCACGGGTTCTTCGTGGACGAGACCGGCCAGAAGATGTCCAAGAGCAAGGGGAACATCGTCTCCCCCTTTGACATTCTCGACAAGTACGGCGCGGATATCCTGCGTCTGTGGTTCACGTACGCCGACTTCCGGCGCAAGATGTTTTACTCGGAGGCGATTCTGGAGCAGGTGGCTGACGCCTACCGTCGGATCCGCAACACGCTGCGCTTTCTGCTGACGAACTTGCAGGATTTCGAGCCGTCTACACAGAGTGTGGGGTGGGAGAAACTGCGGGAGTTGGACCGGTGGGCGCTGGTGCAACTCGGGCGGCTGCGCGGGCGGGTGACGGAAGCCTTTGACAACTGGGACCTGCACCTGTACTACCACGAGGTACATTCCTTCTGCGCGCGCGAACTGAGTGCGTTCTATCTGGACGTCCTGAAGGATACGCTATATACGGATCTGCCAGATTCCGCGGCGCGGCGCTCGGCGCAGACGGTGATGTGGCAGATCCTGCAGGCGCTCACCATCATGAGCGCGCCGGTGCTGACCTTCACGGCGGAGGAGGTCTGGCAACAGGCGAGGAAGTTGGACCCCAGTCTGCCCTTGAGCGTGCAGATGGCCTATTGGCCGGAGGCGAGCACGGACGCGGACCCGACGTGGCTGGCACGTTGGGACCGCCTGCTGGAGATTCGGGAAGAAGTGCTGCTGGCCCTGGAGCAGGCGAAAGCCGTAGGGGTGGTGCGTAAGCCCCTGGAGGCGAAAGTCAGTCTGGGGGCGAACCAGCAGGATCTGGAGTTACTCCGGGAGTATGAGGAGCAGCTTTCGGAGTTATTCATTGTCTCGGAGGTAGAACTGCGCGAGAGCGCCGAGGGGCTGGGGGTAAGCGCCGAGCGGGCGGAGGGGGAAAAGTGTGGGCGGTGCTGGATGCGCAAGCCGGAGGTGGGCCGTGAGCCTGACCATCCGGAATTGTGTGCCCGCTGCGCCTCCCGGGTCCGCGCGCTGTCTGATTAAGGCGGTGGGTGGCGAAGGGCTGCCGCCGCCGGTTTCGCGTCCTATGTCATGGTTCACTGATAGGAGTATGGGGTTTTAGAAAACACGCGAGTCGCGGCGGGCGATTAGCGGTAGCTGGAGGTCAGGGCAATTGGCGCGCAAACGTCGTCTGGATGAGGAAAAATACCGTCAGAAGCTGCTGGAGATGCGCGAGGAATTGGAGCAGGAGATTCGGCGCACCGAAAGCCAGAGCGATCAGCGCGAGGGGTTTCACGTCAACGTCGCCGATGAGGACTTCGACGAGCAGGGCGGAGACGCCGCCTCGGAAACCGTGGAGCGTAGCCGGGTGATGGCGATTGTCGGCAATCTTCGCGACATGCTGGACTCGGTCAACGAGGCTCTGAGCAAGCTGGAGCAGGGCACGTACGGGAAGTGCGACGTGTGTGGAAAGCAGATCCCGAAGAAACGGCTGGATGCGCTGCCCCATGCGACCATGTGCATCGAGTGCCGCGCGCGCGTCCTGGGCAGATGAGTGAGGCGCAGGCCTGCGGAGGGAGAGCCGCCCGCCGCTTCCTGGCCTTGGCTCTGGTGGTCGCCCTGGCGGATCAGGGCCTCAAGCTGCTGATTGTGAGCCGCATGGCGGCGGGTGAGTCACGGCCTCTGCTGGGGTCGGTGCTGAGCCTGACGCGCCAGTCGAACCCGGGGGCTGCGTTTGGGCTCTTCTCCGGGGCTGGCGTGGTGCTGACCGCGGTCGGCGCGGCGCTGGTGGCGTTGCTCCTCATCTGGGGCCTGCGCTCAGCCGGGAAAGACGCTGAGTTCCTGTGGCCGGTGGCGCTGCTGCTGGGTGGTGCGCTCGGCAATCTCATAGATCGTCTTTTCCGGGGCCGCGTGGTGGACTACCTCGACCTACACTTCTGGCCGGTGTTCAACCTCGCTGATGTGGCCCTGACCGTCGGCGTGTTCTGGTTTGCCCTCCGCCTGCTGCTCTCTCCGGAAGGCCGGGGGCAGGCGAGGCTCTCTCCCCCGGGAGACTCCCGCTAATGCGTCCCGTCCTCTTCGAATTTGGGCCCCTGCCCTGGTGGGCCTTGCCGCTATTGGTCGTGGTCCTGGCCGCCTTTCTGGGCCTGTGGTCCTGGCTGGAACGGCGGGAAGAACCGCGTCCCTGGACGTCCGGTGACTGGCTGGTCTGGGCCGCCAGCTCCTTGATCTCCGCAGGCATCATCTTCTGGCTGGTCAACTGGCACCATGCGCGCACCGGTCAGCCCGTGTTGATCCGTGCTTACGGGGCGATGCTGCTGGTGGGGCTCGTGGCCGGGATCGCTTGGGCCGTGTACGCCGGCCGCCCGCGCGGGTGGGGGCCCACCATGATGGTGGACCTGGCCCTGTACCTGCTGGTCGGTGGCCTCCTGGGCGCGCGGCTGATATTTGTGCTGTTGGAGCCGGAGCTGTTCCGCGCTAGTCCGGGCAGTATGCTGCGTGTCTGGGAGGGGGGCCTATCCTTCCACGGGGGCCTGCTTGGCGGTGGGGTCGGGGCCTATCTGTTCGCGCGCATCCACCGACTTTCTTTCCTGGAGCTCGCCGATTTCGCCATGCCCTCGGTCGCGCTCGGGTACGCCTTCACGCGCATCGGCTGCTTCCTGAATGGCTGCTGCTTTGGCGGTCTGTGTGATAGCGCCCTGGGGGTGCGCTTTGCGCCGGGGAGCGAGGCCGCGGCGTGGGGACTGAGTCTGCCGCCCGGCCAGGTCGCCACCACCTGGGGCCCGCCCATGTACCCGACGCAGCTCCTGATGTCCTTCCTGGGGTTTGTAATCTTCGTCTTGCTGGTGAGTCTGGCGCGGCATTTCCCCCGGGCCGGTCACTTGTTCATCTTCTCGCTGGCGCTGTTTGGGGCGGAGCGCTTTGTAGCTGAGTTCTGGCGAGCCGGGGCCAGCGCCCGCATGTTTGCCCTGATTCCGGCGCTGACCGAGGCTCAGGCCTTCAGCCTGGTGATGATTCTGTTCGCGGTCCTGTACCTGGTTCTGGCCCGTCCGCGCCGCGCCGAGGGATGACCTCCGCCGTTTCCTGCGCTCTCTCGTGCCCGCGCCCATACTATCATGCAAGACTCAACTTCTGACCTCGAATCTCTTCGTAGCCGGCGTATCGGTGTCCTGTCTGGCGGCATAGGCAGCGAGCGCGAGATCTCGCTGCGCACGGGCCGCGGCATCCTGGAGGCCCTGCGCCGGCAAGGCTTTGAGGCGGTGGAGGTGGATCCGCAGCCACCCGGGATGGAAACGCTGCTGGCCGCCCGGCTGGACGTGGCCTTCATCGCCTTGCATGGGGCGCTGGGGGAAGATGGGGTCATGCAGGCGCTGCTGGAGTTTGCGGGGATTCCGTATACCGGCAGCAGCGTATTGGCCTCGGCCCTGGCGCTGCATAAGGTGCAGGCCAAGCGGGTACTGCGTGTCATGGGGATATCTACCCCGGACTGGCAGGTAGTGACCGGGAGGGATAACCTGGAGGAGGCTACGGAGCGTATTGTGGCGGAGCTGGGCTTGCCGGTGGTGCTCAAGCCGCTCAGTGAGGGGTCCAGTGTGGGCATCACCATCCCCAAGGACTCGGAGCAACTCCGGGCGGACCTGGAGGCGTTGGTGGTGCGCTACGGGGAGGGCATGGCGGAGGCCTTCGTGCCTGGCGCAGAGCTGACCGTGGGGGTGATTGGTGTGGGGGAGAGACTCCGGCCCCTGCCCGTGCTGGAGCTGGTCCCCCACCGCGAGTTCTATGACTACGAGGCCAAGTACGTCAAAGGGCTGACGGACCTGATCGCGCCGGCGCGGATCAGTCCCGAGGCGACCGCGGAGGCTCAGGCGGTGGGCCTGCGGGCGCACCAGGCCCTGGACTGCCACGGCGTCAGTCGCGTGGACATGCACCTGGACCCCCAGGGCAGGCTGTGGGTGACGGAGGTAAACACCATGCCGGGGATGACGGAGACCTCTGACCTGCCGCATGCCGCGCAAGCGATGGGAATGAGCTATGACGAGTTGGTGGTGGAGATCCTGCGGAGCGCCCTGACCAGGTTGTGAGGCAGAGGCGCTTGCGGGGGCGTCAGGGGTCAGCCCAGGCCCAAGGCGAGGGCCAGGGGAATCAGGGCGAGCTTGCTAAGCACCTCAGCCACGAGCGCGGCGCCCAGAAAGACCACCAGCGCACGCCCCTTGGACATGCCACTGGCCTCCAGCAAGGCGAAGTAGGTCAGCGCCGCTGTCCAGAGGACCAGGATCACCGAGATCAGACTCAGCAGCGCCAGGGCTGCCAGCCCCGGAGGGTGCAGGAGACGCTGGAGCAGGTCCGGCGGATTTTGCTCCAGCAGGCGGTTGATCGGCTCCAGGTACCTGCCCAGGAGCGAGGGCAGGAGTAAGACCCCGAGGAGGGCCATGGGGAAACGGGCCACAGCGACCATGCCCAGATAGTCCACCACGCGCTGGCGGCTGCGCGAGAAGAGCCAGCCGGAAAGCCCCAGGACCGCCGCGGCGATTAGCCAGGCGGTCACGGGCAGGAGGGCCAGGAAGGACGGGGGCAGAGGATGCGGAGGGACATGGAGATCGGCTACGCCGTCGTAAGCGATCCCGCCATACACGGCGACGAGCACGGTGGCGGCCACCACCAGTAACCCCAGCAGTAAGGCCCGGAAGCCCTCAATCCGGCGGAAGGGGTTGACCAGCAGCATCCAGCCTCGCGGCTCGTCGGCCCGCAGGTATTGCTGCACGGCCTCCGGTCCCATCTCATTCCGGGTGCTCATGGCGCCTCTCCTCCTCCAGCCTCTCCACTCGGGAGATGATGTCATCCAGCCGGCTACGGACGGTGGGGTAGCTGACGCCCAGACGGCGGGCCATCTCCTTGAGGCTGCCGCTGGCTTTCACAAACTCCACCACGAACTGCCGCTCCGCCGGGCTCAGTCGCTCAAGGAGGCCAAGCTGGAAGCTCCCCTCCAGAGTGATCTGGCAGGCGGGGCACCCCATGCGCTGGACCTCCAGGGGTCCCCCGCAGCTCGGGCACTGGCTCACGATCTCCGCCATGACTCTCCTCCATGCTCCACTGTGTTACCGATAGCCTGCATAATATACATAGGAAGATGAAGAAAGTCAATACTCAGCTGTATTATATTGGCTCACTGCCTTGTAATAGTGCCGATAGGAAGCAAAGGGCCAGGGGGCGAGTGGTGTGCCGGAAGCAGCCAGGCTCCAGGCCTCAGGACGCATCTTCCGCGGCCTGGCGCAGCATCTCTTCCGCGTGCCGCAGCGCCTGCTCCTGATCCTGGGCAGCCCCCATCATCCGCGCCAGCTCGGGCGCACGCTCCCCCTCCGCCAGAGAACGCGCCGAGATGATGGTGCGCTGCTCTGCGCCCGCCTCACCCTGCAGCGCTTTGCTGACCAGGACCTGGTGGTCCGCCGTGCTGGCGATCTGCGGCAGGTGGGTCACGCACAGCACCTGGGCCGTCTGGGCCAGGCGCTTGAGCTTGGCCCCCACAGCGTGGGCGGTGACACCGCCGATGCCCACGTCAATCTCGTCGAAGACCAGGGTCGGGACCGTGCCTGCCGCACAGAGAGACTTGAGGGCCAGCATGAGGCGGGAGAGCTCGCCGCCGCTGGCCACCGCGGAGAGCGGACGCAGGGGCTCGCCCGCGTTGGCCGAAAGCAGAAAGCGGACCTGGTCAAAGCCGCGGGCGTCGGCGGCCTGCCGCTGGCCGGAGGCGTCCGGCAGACCCTCGGGGTCCGGGCGGCGCTGGAACTCGACGGCGAAGGCCCCCTGCTCCATGCCCAGGCGTCGGATCTCGGCCACCAGGGCCTGCTCCAGCTTGCGCGCGGCCTTCTGCCGGGCGGCCGAGAGGGCCTCTGCGGCCTGCCCCGCCTGCTCGCGCGCCGACTCCAGGGCCTTCTCCATCTCCTGCAAGCGCAGGTCCAGCCCCTCCAGTTCGGCCAGTTCCTCGGCGGCCTGCTGTCCGAAGGCTAGAATCTCCTGTATCTGCTCCGGGGAGACCTCGGGGCCGGTGGCGTACTTGCGGAGGAGCCGGTCCAGGAGCGCCAGCCGTTCCTCCACCTGCGCGAGCTTCCGGGGTTCAAACTCAAGAGCCTGGGCGTAGCCCTGCAGGCTGCGCGCCGCTTCGCGCACCACCGTCTCCGCGGCCTGAAGCTCACCGAGAAGCGGTTCGAGGTCCGCGTCGAAGCGGAGCACGGCCTGCAGCGCGAGGTTTGCAGAGGCCAGGGCCTCCGCTGCGCCGGGCTGCTCACCGAACTCGCCTTCGAGGGCGGCCAGGGCTTCGGCCACCGCTTCCTGCAAGCGCTCGGCATTGGCCAGGCGCGCGTGCTCCGCGAGCAGCCCGCCGTCGGCGGCGGGGTCAAGCCGAGCCTCGGCGATTTCCTGGGCCTGGAAGGTGAGGAGGTCCAGGCGCTGGCCCCGGTCGCGCTCCGCCACGCGCAGGTCCGCAAGCTCCTGCTGCAGACTGTGGAAATGCGCCCAGGCCTCCTCGTAGGCCGCGCGCTTCGGCCCCAGGCCGCTCTGGCCGAAGGCATCGAGGAAGTCGAGGTGACTGGCCTCGTGGATGAGCGTCTGGTGCTCGTGTTGGCCGTGGATGTCCACTAGCAGTTCCCCGAACTGGCGCACGAGCGTGCGCGTGGCCGACCGGCCGTTGAGGTAGTACTGGCTGCGCTCCGGGGTGATCTGGCGGGCGAGCAGGAGGACTCCGTCCTCATCCTCCAGAGCGGCAGCGGTCAGGGCCGCCCGGACCTGTGGGTGACCGCTGAGATCAAAGACGCCCTCCACGCGGGCGCGGCCCGCGCCGGCCCGGATGGCCTCGCCGGTGACGTGCTCGCCCAGGAGCGCGCCGAGGGCGTCAATGATGATGGACTTCCCGGCGCCGGTCTCCCCGGTGAGCACAGTAAATCCGCTGCCCAGCTCCAGACGCAGACGTTCAATCAGCGCGAAGTTCTCGACGGCCAGCTCGCGGAGCATACTTGATTCTATTCTTCTCCGCGGCTTCTTCTCCTCTCGACATGCAGTCTCTCGGTGTTCGGGCAGGAAGAGAGGACCCGGTTGGCGAAGTGACGGGCGCATCCCATGTCCACCAGTCACCCCCGAATAGAGTCCGCGGCTGCAGTGGAGTCGTCCTGTGCGCCTGGGATCCCCTGGTTGCTGGGGCTGCTGGCTCTGTTGGTGCGCCTGCCTTTCCTCACGTATTACCCGGTAGCCTGGGACTCCGTGCAGTTTGTCCTGGGGGTGGAGCATTACAGCGTGGCCCTGCACCAGCCGCATCCGCCGGGGTACTTCCTCTACGTCCACCTGGCTAGACTGCTGCACCTGGGGGGGCTCAGTCCCTA
>LSQX01068270.1_pt1 | contig 10312 bp, 14 predicted proteins | sample 654561 | NCBI WGS metagenome assembly LSQX01 (sample SAMN04489861, study PRJNA283612) | anaerobic digester metagenome | isolation source: 4 biogas reactors fed with cattle manure at either 37C or 55C with and... | place: Denmark: Kongens Lyngby | collected 2014
TGGACAAGAGAAAAAAGGCGGCTCCTGTCTTGTATGACAGCCGGCCAAAGCGTTGTTTCAGATAGACATAAATACTGGGAGCATTCAGCCGGTAATAGACCGGAAGCAACAGACGGGCAATTAAAAGATAACCGACAAAAAAACCAAAAACGGTCTGCATGTACAGAAAGTTGTTTTCGCGCACCATGCCCGGAACCGAAACAAAAGTCACCCCTGAGAGCGAAGCCCCTATCATGCCTATAGCCACTACAAACCAGGGCGATTTGCGTTCTCCCAGAAAAAAAGCATGGTTGTTTTGTTCGGATCCTTTGGAGAAGATTGATATCAGCAAGAGCAATCCAAAATAAGCCAATACCAGCCCCAGCACAAGAAATTCATTCATAAGCCTCTGAATAGGCTGCAAAAATACAGGTTTATTTTTAAAATTGAGGATTTGAACGTACTTTTGCTTTCTAGTTCAGGATTTATAATGGATCAACTCTATCCCTCCGTTTTATTGGAAGAAGCCGTCCAGGTCTTCTCCAGTCTGCCAGGCATAGGCAGAAAAACTGCCTTGCGTCTGGTGCTGCACCTTTTGCGCCAATCCAAAGAAGACGTGGAACATTTTGGCACTACTTTGATACGTCTCAAGAACGAGATTTCATACTGCAAGACCTGTCATAACATTTCCGACAGCGAAGAATGCCTGATTTGCAGCAATCCCAAACGTGATGCCTCAACTATCTGTGTTGTGGAGAATGTGCGCGAAGTAATGGCCATAGAACAAACCAGACAGTACAGCGGCCTTTACCATGTACTGGGCGGTCTGATTTCTCCCATGGACGGCATAGGGCCGGCCGACCTGGAAATCAATACTCTGGTGGAACGTATAGCCCTGGGCGAGATTAAGGAAGTGATTTTGGCATTGTCTGCCACCTCCGAGGGAGATGCCAGTTCCTTTTATATTTTCAGAAAACTCAGCTCTTATCCTGTGTGCATAACGGTCATTGCCCGTGGAATATCGGTGGGCGATGATTTGGAATATGCAGACGAAATCACGCTGGGACGTTCCATCCTCAATCGTATTCCTTTTAAAATCTCCTGATATGGAAGCTGCCATCGATATTGTTCTTAAAAAACTCAGGCTACAATTTATATTTAGTGTCACTGTACTGTTGTGTTTAGGCCTGTTGAGCTATTTCCTGCCCCAACAGACTTTTTTGTTTTCGCAGGAACTATCGCTGCCCTTCCAAAGCTTCTCCATCTTGTTGTTTTTGATTGGTGTGCCTTTTAGTTTGCGCTGGTTTCATCACAAAACCAGAGCCATACGCGCTGAAAAGCCCCTGGAAGAACGCTTGCCGGCTTATCAGAAGGCAGCTTCTACAAGAATGTACGCCTTTAGTATAATTGCTGTTTTTGCTCTTTTCCTAAGGGTTTTCACTAGCATGCCCAATGCCTTGGTCTTTTTTTTAATGACTATGCTCTTCTTTTTGTTCTGCATTCCGGTCAAAGGGCAGCTCATAAAAGAGCTGGAGCTCTTTCCTGAAGAAGGGCAGAAACAAGAAGGGCAGAATAAGGATGTGAAAGAGCAAGACCCGAAAAAGCCACAATCTGATAACGAAGCAGATCTGAACCAGCGGGATTGAACAAAAGGAAAATAAACTTTACAAAAACGCAAAACCATGAAAACATTCCTCCAAAACGAGCAACTGCGATTACGGGCTCCCGAACCCGAAGACCTGGAATTTCTTTATCGCTGCGAGAACGATACCAGCCTGTGGCAATACGGAAATACCCTTTCGCCTTTTTCAAAATACGCTTTGCACCAATATATTGGTCAAGCCGAACAAAACATATTTGTATCCAGACAATTGCGTTTCATGATCGAGAATAAAAAAGAGAACTCTCTGGTCGGAACCATTGATCTTTACGATTTTGATCCCTATCACAACCGTGCCGGTCTGGGCATATTGATAGAAAAATCCTGTCAGCGCCGGGGCTTTGCCACACAGGCTTTGAACTTGTTGATTGAATTTGCCTTTGATTTTCTGCATATACATCAACTCTATGCTTATATTCCCACGGAGAATACCGGCAGTCTGGCTCTGTTTGGCAAATTGGGTTTTGCGCAAAGCGGGTTGCTCAAAGACTGGAATATGGGTTTGGAAAAATATAATGATATTGCTGTATATCAGCTGATCAACTCATAATTTACAACAATTTGAATCGACTCAGGCTTCTTGCTTGGTATTTTATCACTCTTGAGCGAGTTAATCTTCCTCAACGTCCAGAAAATTCTCCAGGTCGCGACGCTCCTTTTTGGTCGGCCTGCCACTACCCGCTGATCGATTGCCAAAACTCGCAATCCGTGCCATTTCCATCATTTCGTATTCTTCGGCAGGAGTCAGATCCTGCAGAACTTCGGGAATTAACCTGGCTGCAACTCTGTTTTGAATGGGGCTAAGTATTTTCAGAGTTAAGCTGAGGGAATTTTTGCGTACGCTGAGTATTTCGCCTTCGGTCACCATTCTGGAAGGCTTTACTTTTAGCCCTGCAATACTCACCTGGCCTTTACGGCAAGCTTCGCCAGCCAAGGTTCTGGTCTTGTAAATGCGGGCAGACCATAGCCATTTGTCTATACGAACGCTATTCCCCATGTTTATTTACGGTTGTATCTGGTCATGGTGAGTTGTATGCCCGCCAGACAAAAGCTCTTGATTATTTCTACGGACTGATCTACAAGCTCCGGTAATGTTTCCAACTGTTCGGCAGACCAGCCGCTCAACACGTAATCTATTTGTGCTCCGGGAGGAAAATCATTGCCAATGCCAAAACGCAGACGGGCATATTTATCGGTACCCAGTATTTCCTGTATATGATTCAATCCGTTGTGACCCGCATCTCCTCCGTCAGGGCGCAGGCGTATACGGCCAAAGGGCAGAGCCAGATCATCCACTATCACCAACAAATTTTCCATTGGAATCTTTTCAGCCTGCAGCCAATAACGCACAGCGTTTCCGCTGAGATTCATAAATGTAGAGGGTTTCAGCAAAATTAGCTGCTTGTTTTTGAGCCGGCCTTCTGCCACAGCACCATAACGCTTTTGCTCAAAAACAAGATTGGACGCTTCCGAGAAAGCGTCCAATATGTCAAATCCTATGTTATGCCGGGTATGTTGATAGGTTTCACCTATATTTCCTAAGCCGGCAATCAGGTATTTCATTCTGCTTGGCTTTCTGTCGAACCGGTGGCAGCAGTAGCAGCGGCTATACCTCTGGCTACACGAGTCAGCTTGACGGCACAAACTACAGCATTTTTGGTATTCATCAGTTCCATATTGTCAAAGCGGAGATCGCCCACCTGTACTGTTTTGCCCAGTTCTAAGTTAGTAATGTCAATATCCAGATTATCAGGAAGATTCTTATACAAAGCTTTCACTTTGAGTTTACGCATATCCAGGCTCAATTTACCACCGGATTTAACACCCGCTGCCAAACCATTGAGTTTTACCGGAACTTCGATTACGATAGGTTTATCCTCGAAAATTTGCAGAAAATCAAGATGCAGAGGATCATCACTGACGGGATGAAATTGTACGTCCTGCAAAATAGACATATAAACCTTGTCGGCAATAGTTAGCTTGACCAGGTAGACTTCGGGAGTAAACAGCAAAGCGCGTAACTCTTCTTTTTTTACCTGAAAATGCAAATTTTCTTCTCCTCCATAAAGTACACAAGGAACGTTACCGCTCTTGCGAATGTTTTTTGAGGCTTTTTTTCCGAAATCGGCTCTCGGACTGCCATTAAGTTCAAAAGTTTTCATTGTGATTGAATTGTGTTACTCAAAAATTTAAATTTGCCTCTAAATTTTCCCATCACACGGGTATAGTCAAAAGCGGCGCAAAGGTAACTAAAAGATTGTATAGCAACAAACACTGCTTATAAATTTTAGTAGCTAATTATCTAAAATGTCAGAGAAAGATTTTGTATTTTCATCGTCATCCACGGAGTTGATCTCTGCCTCTTCCCTTTTTTTCCAATATTGTTCACGGGGCGGAGGCGGCGCTTGTCTTTCTTTAATGTATTGAATTACCTGAAGCAAAGCTTCGGCAAAATTGGACATGTCTTCGTGATAAAGAAAAATCTTGTGTTTCTCGAAGCTGATATCCGGTGTGAGCAAATCTCCGCTTACGATTTTTTTACTTTCGGTAATAGCCATATACATTTCGTTGTTACGGCTTCTCTTGACATCAAAATAATAGATACGTTTACCGGCTTTTACTGTTTTGTTATAGACGATGTCTTTGTCTTTTTTCTTATTATCCTCTGAGTCTGTTTTCATGGTATTACAACAATTAATTCGATAATAAGTTCAACCAGAGTTGCTTTTGATCGGAGTTCAAAATTAGACATAATATTTTAAGGATGCAATCTTCTGCATAAAATATATTATCTTTGCGGCATTGCTTTTTGTAGACCCAACAATGATTAACCGTGTTCTTATCCGTACCAAGGTATTGCATATGGTATATGCCTACCACCAGAACAACAAAGAAAACCTGGCCAAAGCCGAAAAAGAATTATTTTATAGTTTAGAAAAAACCTACGAGCTGTATTTATATCTTTTGTTGCTGGTGTCGGATATCAGTTATTATGCCGAACAACGCATAGACCTGGCCCGCAGTAAATACCTTCCCAGCCCTGAAGAACAAAATCCCAACCTGCGCTTTGTTAACAATGCCTTTTTGGCTCAACTAAGACAAAATACCAGCTTCAGGCATGAGATAAACAACAGAAAATTATCCTGGGCTCAATACGACACTGTCATCAAAAAGCTTTACGACCAGATACAGACGGCTCCCTTTTACATTGAATATATGCAGGCCGAAAATAACAGCTACGAAGCCGACAAAGAAATCTGGCGCAAAATATTCAAACAAATCATCCAAAACAATAGTTATCTGGAGGAAGCCATGGAAGAGCAATCCATCTATTGGAACGACGATTTGAACATTGTTCTCACTTTTGTGCTGAAAACTATCAAGCGTTTTGAGCAGGATAAAGGAGAAAACCAGGCACTTTTACCCATGTACAAGGACGAAAGCGACCGTCAATTTGCTCTTGATTTGTTCAGAGCTTCCATCAAACATACAGAAGAATACAGGAGCATAATTACCGAAGCTGTTCAAAACTGGGAACTGGAACGCCTGGCCCTTATGGACTTAATTATACTGCAAGTGGCTCTGGCCGAAATTATGGAAATTAAGGATATTCCATTAAGTGTCAGTTTTAACGAATACATCGATATTGCCAAAAGTTATAGTACCGAAAAAAGTGGTTTATTTATTAACGGAACCCTTGATCACATAGTCAGGGAACTGAAAAAAGAAAACAAATTATTTAAAGCCTGATTTTTTTATTATTAATCTCAATTGTTATGAATTTATTTATTTTATTACAAGCTGCAGCTGAAACAGCTGCCGAAGCCCCCAAAAGTGGTTTTATGCAATTTCTGCCGCTGATTTTGATATTTGTGGTTATCTGGTTGTTTATGATCCGTCCGCAAAATAAAAAGCAAAAAGAAATTCAAAAAGCCCGTGCCGCCCTCCAGGTTGGTGATCGTGTAGTAACCTCCGGCGGTATTTACGGCAAACTGCGCGACATCAAGGACGATGCTTTTATTGTTGAAATATCAGAAAACGTTCGTATACGTATCGAAAAAACAGCAGTATTCGCCGCTAGCGAGCCTGCTGCCAATCCTTCAAAATAATGGATTTCAAACTAAAATGGGCCAAGGCCCGAAGACTATTCAGAAAAACATATTATCTCCTGTTTTCGAACAAGAACAAGGAGTTTTATGTTTTTCTGTTATTTTTGGGCCTTTCCGTTTTATTTTGGTTTCTACAAAGTACCCAGGCAGTTTCTCAATCAGAATTATCCATTCCCCTGAAATATGGAAAATTGCCTGAACACATCATTGTCACCAACGAATTACCCCGCAGCATAAAAGTAACCATACGGGACAAGGGCAGTCATCTCTACAATTATTTTACTCGCCGCCGCAAACTCGGACTCGAACTTGATTTGTTGCGTTGGCGTGAAGAAGACGGTATTAGCAGAATTCCTCTTGAACAACTTAAACCGGCCATTTTTGCAAAACTTAAGCCCAGTGCTCAAATTTTAAGGATTAGCCCTGATAGCCTGATTCTATATTTTGTCGAAAAAGAACAAAAAGACCTTCCCGTCAAACTGAATGCTCACATAGGCCTTTCACAGCAATACATGCTTGTTGAAGAACCTTCTGTACTACCAGCCTTTGTAACAGCTTATGCTCCAGCCTCCATTTTAGATACTCTCAGGCAAATAGAAACCGAAGCTCTGGATTTGCCAGTGCTGAAAGATTCTATAAGTCTGAACGTAAAACTTAAAGCCATTGAAGGGGTCCATTTTTCTCAAACCACTGTAAAGGTACATTTGCCCGTAGAAGAATTTACTGAAATTCGCTACGAAATCCCCGTTCATGGCTTGGATTTTCCGGATAATTTGCTTTTGCGCTCCTTCCCTTCAAAAGTAACGGTCTCTTTTCTGGTAAGCAGATCCAATTATCAGGCAGTCAAAGCGGAAGATTTCAGGCTGGGCATTTCCTACCAGGATTTAATTAAATCAAAAGAAGATCTGCAGAGCATTCAATTGATTAAGATACCGGAATATGTGCGGCGACTCAGTCTGCATCCTGATAAGGTTGAATGCCTGATAGAAAAAAAATAATTCTCCGATGAAAATCCTGGCCCTGACCGGTGGCATTGGCAGCGGTAAGTCAACTGTTGCAGAAATTTTCAGAGTACTGGGCATTCCGGTATTCGATGCTGATTCTGCGGCCAAAGAGCTCTACGAAACAAGCTCTGCCTTGCACCAGGGACTAGTTACATTATTTGGCGAAGGTATATTTGATGAAAACAACAAGCTAAATACTAAACAACTGGCTTCGATCGTTTTTAACAACCCAGTCCGCCTTACTAAATTAAATGCCCTGGTTCATCCGGCTGTAATCGAATACTTTGGAGAATGGAAACAAATACACAAGAATTACCCACTGATTGTACACGAAACGGCCCTTTTGTACGAAGCAGGCCTGGACAAAATTTCCGACTATGTTGCAGTGGTTACGGCAAACGACAGTTTGCGCATTGAAAGGGTCTGCCGCAACAAAGGCTGGAATCCTGAACAGGTCAGGGAGCGTATCCGCCGTCAGTTGCCCGAAGATATACTTAAATTAAAAGCCGATTTTATCATAAATAATGAGGGGCACACTGCCTTGTTGCCCCAGGTTACAGAACTAATAAAAAAATTATCCGAATAAGCTGATTTTTTAATTAATGTAATAATTCACCTAAAAAATTAATTACCAAGATGTTGAAGAAAATTGTCGCCGTTTCAGGCAAACCGGGTTTGTACAAAATGCTCAGCCAGGGCAAAAATATGCTTATTGTAGAATCCCTGGTCGACGGTAAAAGAATGCCAGCCTACAGCAAGGACAAAATCATGTCCCTGGGAGAAATTTCGATGTACACCGAAAACGGTGAAAAAGCTTTGCACGAAGTACTGGAACTGCTCAAAACCAAAGCCGGTGGAGAAAAACTCAGTATAGATCCCAAAGCAGGCAACGACGAACTCAGAGCCTATTTTGCCACCGTGCTTCCCGATTACGATAGAGAAAGAGTCTATCCTTCGGATATCCGAAAGTTGTTGATTTGGTATAATTTATTGATAGAAAAAGGCTATACAGAATTTGCTCCGGTTCAGGAAGAGGAATCGGCAAACCAGGATATGCCCGAAAATGAAGAAGCTCAGGTAAAAGAAAAGGAAGAGAAAAAGCCCAAAAGCGAATCAACTAAATAAGCTCAATCTCTCCAACGTCAATAATAAAAGGCTTGAAGGCTGTATTATGCAGTTTTCAAGCTTTTATTCTTCGGTCTCGAATATACCCAGACTTTCGCAATAGGCGATTTCGGCATCCACAAAAAAGCCTACCTCTTCTCTGCTGAAGTTCAGCTTTTCTTCTTTAGCAGCTTTATAGACGAAGTCACTCAATTCATCCAGATCAACCGAAACCTCCTGTTCGTCATCGTTTAGAAAACCTTTACTTTCGTAATACTCATAAATGCTGTCCAGCAAATAGTAATAATCGTCATCACTATGTCCGGATTTCATTTCCTGAGGAAGTTGATTTCGAATGAAACTCAGGGCTTCTTCGTCGTCGTATTCCAACAAATCTTCTTCTTCGCTTTTCATAATTGCATGAATTTAAGGTTATTAGATCTCCTATTTTTTTAGCGCCCCATAGATTAGTTTTTCAATTTCTTCGGCCAACTCCGGGTTGTCTCGCATACATTCTTTGGCAGCTTCCCTGCCCTGGCCAAGTCGGCTGTCTTTGTAAGAATACCAGGAACCGCTTTTCTTGATGATGCCCAAATCGGAACCCAAATCGATCAATTCTCCGGTTTTGGATATACCTCCCCCGTACATAATGTCAAATTCGGCTTTACGGAAAGGTGGAGCTACTTTGTTCTTAACTACTTTGACACGAGTCTGGTTGCCAATAACTTCGTCTCCGTCTTTAATCTGTCCGATACGGCGAATGTCCAGTCTCACGGAAGAATAAAATTTAAGGGCATTCCCTCCGGTAGTAGTTTCCGGATTACCGAACATAATCCCGATTTTTTCCCTAAGCTGGTTGATAAAAATACAGGTGGTATTGGTTTTGCTGATGGTGGCCGTTAGTTTACGTAAAGCCTGAGACATTAGGCGGGCCTGGAGTCCTACTTTGGAATCGCCCATTTCTCCTTCCAATTCAGCCTTGGGAGTCAAGGCCGCGACAGAGTCTATAACAACAATATCTACAGCCGAAGAGCGAATGAGTTGTTCGGTAATCTCCAGAGCCTGTTCTCCGCTATCGGGCTGAGATATCCATAAATTGGCAATGTCCACTCCCAGTTTTTCGGCATAAAAGCGGTCAAAAGCATGTTCGGCATCAATAAAGGCCGCAATACCACCGGCTTTTTGCGCTTCGGCAATGGCGTGTATGGCCAGAGTGGTTTTACCGGAGGATTCCGGGCCGTAAATCTCTATTACTCTTCCCCGGGGAAAGCCCCCTACTCCCAGGGCTGCGTTTAGACTAATGGATCCGGAAGAAATAACCTGGACATCGACCACCTTGTCGTCGCCCATTTTCATAATGGAACCTTTACCGTAGCTTTTTTCTATTTTTTCCATTGCCATTTGCAAGGCTTTCAGTTTTTCTGCTGCAGGACTTTTTTGTTCTGTTTGTTCTTTTGACATATGAGTATTGTTTAAATTGTTTGCGAATCAAAGATAACGTGCCTGACATCCCTTAGCAAGAGCAAGCTTGTTAAATATTAATAATTTATTAATTATATGTTTTATAATGATTTATTCTCATTTTTATCCCTCTATATATAAGCTTTATAAGTATTAACTAATTCCGATTGGCTCTATCAGATTCAATCGCCATACAAAGTTATAAAAAAGATCGGTTTACAAAATATCATTCTCCGTTTTATATATTATCCAAAATAAATGCCGTTTAGCTGTTGCCAATTGCGCGGGGAGTTTATATTTTTGTCCCGACTTAAATCTAAATAAAATAAAAAGAACCATGGTAGATGCTATTTTTTGGTTAATCCCGCTGGCGGCTGTCACAGCCTTGCTTTTTGCTTTGTACTTCTACAGGCAAATGAAGAAAAAAGACGAAGGAACCGATTTGATGAAAAAAATTGCAGGTTTCGTACGCGAAGGAGCGATGTCTTATCTCAAACAACAATACAAAGTCGTCATTATCGTATTTATTGTGCTGGCCTTGATTTTTGCCCTGATGGCTTATTTCAGGCTACAAAACAATTGGGTTCCCTTTGCCTTTCTGACGGGAGGATTTTTTTCAGGTCTGGCCGGTTTTCTGGGTATGAAGACTGCGACTTATGCCTCTGCACGCACTGCCCATGCTGCCCGGACTTCGCTGAATCAGGGCCTGCAGGTGGCTTTCCGCAGTGGTGCCGTCATGGGCCTGGTGGTCGTAGGCTTAGCCTTGCTGGATATTTCTGCCTGGTACCTGATCTTGAATTATTTTGTGGATGCAGCCAGTCCTGAACAAAAAAATATGATCATCACCACAACCATGTTGACTTTTGGTATGGGTGCATCTACTCAGGCTTTGTTTGCCCGTGTGGGGGGAGGTATATATACCAAAGCCGCTGATGTTGGTGCAGACCTGGTGGGCAAAGTGGAAGCCGGTATTCCCGAAGACGACCCCCGCAACC
>LSQX01090091.1_pt2 | contig 10312 bp, 8 predicted proteins | sample 654561 | NCBI WGS metagenome assembly LSQX01 (sample SAMN04489861, study PRJNA283612) | anaerobic digester metagenome | isolation source: 4 biogas reactors fed with cattle manure at either 37C or 55C with and... | place: Denmark: Kongens Lyngby | collected 2014
TGTGGATAAAAACGGAAAAAGATACTTCGATGCGTTAACACTTGATTTAAAAGGGATATACCAATGGCTGAATATTCCAACAGTTTTAAAATCGGTTGATTTGCTCAGGGAAATGCAGTGGAAAATTTCTGACGAGCAGTTGTTTTATGCACTGGCAAATGTGAGAAAAATAACCGGCTTGACGGGGCGCTGGCAAATTTTGGGATATAATCCCCTGCAGGTCTGCGACACGGCTCACAATGCCGAAGGGATGAAAGAGGTGGTTGCTCAGATCAGGCAAACTCCGCACGATAAACTACACTTTGTTCTTGGGCTGGTGAAAGATAAAAATCACAAAAAATTAATACAGCTTTTACCTGCAGATGCAGAATATTATTTTACAAAGGCAGATATCCCACGTGCCATGGAAGAAAACGAACTTGCTGATTTCGCTGCTGAATATGGATTGAAAGGCACTGTATATTCTTCTGTCTTAAAAGCTTTTGATGCAGCACGCGAAAATGCAGGAGTAAATGACATGATTTTTATTGGCGGAAGTACGTTTGTTGTTGCTGAAATTTTATGAAATAGTTTTGCAGAACCCAAAATAGGTTTTATATTTGCAGCGCTTTTTTCCAAAAATTGGTGCGTTCTACAGAAAAATGGGAGCATAGCTCAGCTGGTTCAGAGCACCTGCCTTACAAGCAGGGGGTCACTGGTTCGAATCCAGTTGTTCCCACTTTAAAGGAGAAAGGTTGTAGCAATTTTTGTTACGACCTTTTTTTCTTTTGTATGTCAGATGAATCTTTGTGAAAATTTTGAAAAATTTATTTACAGAAAATAATTCATTTAAATCTGAGTTGTTACAATTTAAAACCACAACTATATTTTTTAAAAGAAATTCGATGAAAAATATTTTTTTACTACTTATAATTTTCCTTAACTCCTTTCTCTCATTTTCTAAAGAAATAGAACCCGAAAAAGATGATACCCCGCAGGACACAGTGAAAGCATATTATTTGGATGAAGTGGTTGTCAGTTCTACGGTTAAGGAAACAAACAGATTGAAAAGCTTACCAACAGCAGTTTCTGTTCTTTCACCCGGGCAGCTGACGAATCAAAGGGTTGAATCACTTCCCGGGCTGAGTGGAATGATTCCAAACTTCTTTATTCCCACTTACGGTTCAAAAGTGTCCACTCCCGTTTATATCCGCGGAATTGGTGCGCGGCTTGGCTCGCAAACCGTAAGCATGTATGTTGACAATGTTCCGAGTTTTAACACTTCGGCTTTTGATTTTGAATTTCAGGATATCCAGCGGATTGAGATTTTGCGCGGAGCACAGGGTACTCTTTACGGACGAAATGCCATTGGCGGCATTGTGAATATCTATACCCTTTCGCCGTTAACCTATCAGGGAGTGAATGCAATGGTGGGTGCAGGAAACCATGGACAGTTCGCCGCCAAAGCAGCTGTATATGATAAGCTTAGTGATAATTTCGGGCTTTCCGTTACAGGTTATTACAAAAAAGATGATGGCTATTTTATCAATAATTTTACCGGGAAAAATGCTGATGCCTCTGAGAATGCCGGAACCCGCATGAAGTTTGAGTGGGATATTACCCCGGCGCTAACTGCAAAACTTTTCACACATTATGATTATGTTTCGCAGGGAGCTTTCCCCTATATGCATGCAGATTCAACTGCAGTAAATTTCAATGAACCCTCTTCCTATAAACGACATTTGCTGACAAATGGCTTGTCCATCAGGTATTTAGGAGATGGTTTCAGCGTGAACTCAACCACCGGGCATCAGTTTTTGAAGGACGATATGAAGATGGATCAGGACTATTCACCGCTGTCTGTCTTTTCCATTCGTCAGCAGCAGAAGGAGTATTCAATAAGCCAGGAAATCACAATGAAATCTGAAAATCAGCGAAATTATCAATGGGTGGTTGGTGCTTTCGGTTTCAGCAACCACCGAACAATTGATACTCCGGTGGCTCTGAAAAAGGATGCAATGACAGCCATGCAGTCTAAACTTGACGCTTTGGCAAACAACCCGAAAATACCGGTTATTATCACCTATCTGAACAATCGTATTGACTTGCCGGGTGTTTATGAAAAACCATCACGCGGACTGGCTTTGTTTCATCAATCCACACTGAACCATCTGTTTGGAATACACGGATTGTCGGCAACCGGCGGAATTCGTTTTGACTATGAACATACGGGAATTGATTTTTTTACCGAAAGCCAGGGGGCAGACGTGAGTATCGAGTTCAAAAATCCGCCTCCCGGGATGAAACCTTTTACTGTAAACGGCGATACCACAATGCAGGGTAGCTTCAGCAAAACCTACTGGGAAATTTTGCCAAAGTTTGCCTTAAAATTTCAGCCTGTGCAAACTGCTTTTGTCTATGTATCAGCTTCAAAAGGATATAAAACAGGCGGTTATAATGAACAGGCATTTTCAAAATTGCTTGAAAATTCGCTGATGGAATCGCTGATGAAAAATGCAACGAAAGGTATGGCACCTCCTCCCGGCGCCGGAGGTGCTCCCTCAACGGTGACCGCCCCGACTCTTGAAGAGCAGTTGGCTTATGATCCGGAGCTGAGCTGGACTTATGAGTTGGGCGGAAGATGCGAAATGTTTGGCAGGAGACTATCTGCCACATTTGCCCTGTTTTATACCCGTGTGGATAGTATTCAGATTGTTAAATTATTAGATACGGGAACTGCAGGACGTATTGTTACCAATGCCGGACAATCGGAAAGCAAAGGTGTTGAGCTGAGCCTCAGATACAACCCGACACAAAACTTCACACTTTATACAGAATATGGATTTGCAGATGCCCGGTTTATAAACTACCGTATCGGAGACATTGATTACTCAGGTAACTACATTCCTTTTGCACCGCAACACACGCTTAGCACAGGGGCAAGTTATGTGTTTAACTTTACAAACGGTTCGTTTGTGAACAGGCTGATTGCCAATATTCAGCATACAGTGGCAGGCAAAATATACTGGATGGAAGACAACTCCGTTTATCAGCCGTCTTACGGACTGACAAGTGCCGGAGTTACTGCCGAAAAAGGCTCTTTTGCGCTTGAAGTCTGGGGAAAAAATATTTTTGAAACTCAATACAATTCATTTTATTTTGAGGTTTCCGACATGGTGAAAGGTGGCATTAACCCGATAGTGCAGCGGGGTTATCCCGTGCGTTTTGGTGTCTCCCTGAAATATTCCTTTAGCCGATGAGAATACCTCACTTCAGATTTTCCGGGATAATCGGAAACTTCTGCTATTTCAAAATCTTTTATCTTAGCGGCGTTTTAAAAATTGAAAATTATGAAGGCATACGTTTTCCCCGGACAGGGAGCGCAATATCCCGGAATGGGAAAGGAGATCTGGGAAAATTCAGATTTAGCCCGCGAGCTTTTCGATAAGAGCAACAAAATACTTGGCTTCAGCATCACCGATATTATGTTTGAAGGATCGGCAGAAGATTTAAAGCAAACGAAGGTTACCCAGCCTGCAATTTTTCTTCATTCAGTATTGCTGGCTAATTCACTTAAAGATTTTCAGCCGGATATGGTTGCAGGCCATTCTTTAGGCGAATTTTCGGCGTTGGTTGCTACCGGTGCGCTCACCTTTGAAGACGGTTTGACTTTGGTTTCAAAGCGTGCAATGGCAATGCAGAAAGCCTGTGAAAAAGAACCTTCAACCATGGCAGCCATCGTTGGTCTGGATGATGAAATTGTTGAGGAAGTTTGCAATTCCATTGATGATGTGGTTGTTGCTGCCAATTATAACTGTCCCGGGCAGCTTGTGATTTCCGGAACAATATCGGGAGTTGAGAAAGCTTGTGAGCTACTTGCTCAAAAAGGGGCAAAACGCACATTGAAACTCCCTGTAGGCGGCGCATTTCATTCACCACTCATGGAGCCCGCGCGCGAAGAGCTGGCTGCCGCAATTGAGTCCGCTTCGTTTAGTGTTCCGGTGTGCCCTGTTTATCAGAATGTGAATGCTTTGCCGGTTACCGATCCTGCCGAAATTAAGAAAAACCTGATTGCGCAGTTGACAGCGCCGGTGAGATGGACGCAAACCGTGCGCAACATGATTGCCGGAGGAGCTACTTCATTCACTGAAATCGGGCCGGGAAAGGTGTTGCAGGGGCTTGTTAAAAAAATTGATCCCACTATGGAAACTGCCGGAATGGAGAGGCTTGGTGAATAAAATGACTCATTTCGGCAAAGTTTCATTTTTTAGCAATTCTCATCACTTCCTCCGTGATTATCAGATGAGCACACTTTTAAACCATTGTTTGTTTAGGAATCATTTTTTTAAAGTTCATTTATTCTCTGTAATTTTGTGTCAAATTTTCAGGAATGGGAAGAATTTTAGGTATAGATTACGGGAAAAAACGGGTTGGACTTGCAGTAACCGACATGAACCGGATTATTGCAACTAAGCTCGCTACAGTATCTACATCTAAAATCTGGGAGTTTTTGCACACCTATTTTCAAAATGAAAAAGTGGATGAGGTGATTATTGGTTATCCCCTGCAAATGAACAACACCGCTTCCGAAGCTGTTGCATACATCAATCCGTTTATTAAAAAGTTTCAGGTGAAGTATCCGGAAATTCCAATCATTCAGGTTGACGAACGATTTACATCAAAAATGGCTTTCCGGGCTATGATCGACGGAGGAGTAAAAAAAATGGCAAGAAGAAACAGAAATCTGGTTGACACCATTAGTGCAACCATTATTTTGCAAAGTTATTTGGAACAAAAACGAAACAGATTATGAAGTATCCTATAACAGTATATGGCGATCCGCTGTTGCGGAAAAAAGCAAAGGAAATTGAAGAAAACCATGAGGGATTGGCAGAAATCATTGAAAATATGTGGGAAACCATGTATCATTCCGATGGGGTGGGGCTTGCTGCTCCGCAGGTGGGATTGTCAATTCGGCTCTTTATTATTGATGCATCACCGGCAGCGGATGAAGATCCCGGGCTTGAAAATTTCAAAAAGGTTTTTATCAATCCTGAAATTATCAAACTCACCGGCGAAGACTGGATAATGAATGAAGGCTGCCTAAGTCTTCCCGAAATCAGGGAAGATGTAAAACGACCCGAAGCTGTGCGCCTGAAATATTACGATGAGCATTTTGTGCTTCACGAAGAGACATATACCGGTTACGCCGCAAGGGTGATTCAGCATGAATTTGACCATCTCGAAGGAGTACTTTTCATCGACCACCTTTCACCACTTCGGAAAAAACTACTGAAGACCAAACTCCGGAATATTGCAACCGGAAAGGTGCAACCCCACTATCGCATAAAAACACCTGTCTGATTTTTAACCTTTTCTTCACTTTTCTGTTTTATCAGGTAGCATTGCAGGCTGAGTTTTCTATTTTTTATCCGAAATTACAGGCGGATGTTGAAAAAGATTATTCATAATATTCCATTGATACGACCTGCCACTGCCCTGATATCTGGGATAATGGCGGGCAGCCTTTTCAATTTTAATCTCAATTTTCTGATTCTTGCCCTTCTGGTTGTCGTAGTGCTTTTGCTCATCGCATCACTCTTCTATAGCTTCAGGATAACCCTGTTTTTTGGCGCAGGAATATACATTTTGTTTGCTGTTGCCGGAATTTGGCGCTTTCAGGCTTACAACAGGAGACCTGAATTATTTACAGAAGGTAAATATTCGGCTACAGTGCTGGAAATTTTGCAGGAAAAACCAAAATCTTATCAATCTGTACTGAAAATCAGTGCATTTTTTCGTAATGATTCGGTTTTTAAAACGAATGAAAAGGTGATGGTTTATTTTGCCAAAAGCGAAAAAGCAAGTCGGTTGAAACCGGGCGAACAGATTGTATTTGACAAAACCCCACAGCCTGTGGAAAACAGTATTGACCTTAACGGGTTTGACTATGCAGGTTATCTGGAACGAAAAAGAATTTACCGGCAGGTTTATCTGCCGGACAGTCGCTGGATAGAATCCGGCATGTTCACACATAACTTTCTGATTTTAGCTGAGCGCACCCGGCTTCAGATGCTTGAAATATTCCGTAATCAGGATTTGGGAGAGAAAGAGCTTAACGTATTGTCGGCACTGACGTTAGGCTATAAACGCGGGCTGGACCCCGAAACAAAAAGAGTTTTTTCAGCGGCAGGTGCCATGCATGTGCTTGCGGTGTCCGGGCTTCATGTAGGCATTGTATTTATGATTCTGTCGTTTTTTCTCAGTTTTCTGAAAAAACGGAAGAGAGGAGAAATTGCATACCTGCTCGTCATGATTACTTCCCTGTGGTGTTTTGCCTTTCTCACCGGACTTTCCCCCTCTGTAAGCCGGGCTGCGGCTATGTTTACAATAGTTGTGATTGCCTCTGTTTTTAAAAAGAGCAGCAATATTTACCAATCGCTTGTTGCATCGGCTTTCGTACTTCTGCTGCTCAATCCGAACAACCTTTTTGAAGTCGGCTTTCAGTTGTCCTACGCTGCTGTTTTTGGTATCGTGTTTCTGCAGCCGCGATTGGATAAGATTTTTACTTTCCGATTTAGGGTGAGCCGTTACTTTTGGGCGCTGCTCACCACTTCGGTTGCCGCACAAATTGCCACTTTTCCCCTTTCGGCATTCTATTTCAATCAGTTCCCCACATTTTTCTGGGTTTCAAATCTTGTGGTCATTCCTGCTGCCGGAATTCTGATACCATTGGGAATCTCATTGCTTTTTTTCGGTGGAATTCCGCTGATTGCCGTTCCTTTAACAAAAATTACCGGTTTTGTTCTTCAGCTTGTCATTCAGTTTCTTGAAACTGTTGAAAAGTTTCCATTGTCGGTTTTGGAGTTTTCAGTTCACAGAATTGAATTGATTTTTTTGTATTTAACAATGTTTTTTTCTTTTATTTTTATTGCAAGCAAAAAGAAGGTTTTTCTCAAAAGAGCCATTTTTCTGCTATTTATTCTGCTTTCCACTTCATTTGCTATTAAATTGACTCAATTCGCAAAGAAACAGGAGATTACAAATTCTTTCCGCAATTATCCCGGACTTTATCCGGTTCAGGAAAAAGGAAATGATAATCTTTCGCAAGAAAATTTCCAGTAAAACCGGAATGGCATGTTTGTTTAAATTGAACGATGAGGTGAAGAACGTAACGTAAAAAATGATAACTTTATTCATTTTTAAAATTTTCCTTTTCTCTTTGAAAGAGCGAACAGGAATAGTTTGTAATCGTTGGGTTATTACTTAATTTGCATCGTGATTTTAATTTACATTAAACAGAAATGAAAGTTGTAATCGCCGGAGCTGGGGAGGTTGGTACCCATTTGGCAAAAATGCTGAGTGTTGAAGATCATGATATTGTCTTGCTGGATGATTCACCGGAGCGGTTGTCTGAAATTGGCAGTGATGTTGATTTGATGCCGGTTGCCGGTTCTGCACACTCATTCTCAGATTTGAAACGAACAGGAATATCGAAGGCGGACTTGTTCATTGCAGTAACTCCTCTGGAAGAGCGGAATGTGTTAGCCTGCTCCATGGCTTCTTATTTGGGCGCAGCCCGGACAATTGCCCGGATAAACAATGCGGAATATTTGCAGAATAACTACCGCGAAGAACTCAAAAAGATGGGAGTTGACCAGCTTATATATCCTGAAAGCCTTGCTGCAAAAGAGATTGTTGCATCCATAAAACAGACAGGTACACGACAGCTTATTGAATTTTCTGGTGGAAAGCTTTTGTTGCTTGGTATTAAAGTTCGTCGCGACGCACCCATACTGAATAAAACTTTTGAAACTCTTGCTGCTGAAAATGAAAATATTCTTGTGGTAGCCATTAATCGCGATGGAGTAACTATCATTCCCAACGGCTCAGATTGCATAAAAGATAACGATATTGTCTATTTTGTGACCACGCCGAAGGAACAACTCCGGCTTTTTGAACTCACGGCAAAAAAAACTTTTGAAGTTCGGAATATCATGTTCCTGGGAGGCAGCAGGATTGCAAAAAACACCCTTGAAAAGCTGGGCGAGCAATACCGGATAAAAGTGATAGAAGAAAACATAGAAAAGTGTGAGCAGTTGGCAGAAAGGTACGGAAATATCCTTGTGATAAACGGAGATTGCCGGAATTTGAAACTGTTGCAGGATGAGGGTATCGAAAAAATGGATGCCGTGATTGCGACAACTAACAGTTCAGAGATCAATATTTTGGGTTGTCATCTTGCCAAAACATTAGGCGTGCGTAGAACAGTTGCCGAAGTGGAGAATATCGCCTTTATGGGGCTTGCCGAAAACATGAACATTGGAAGCATTGTGAATAAAAAGCTGATTGCTGCAAGCTATATCTATCGTTTTACGCTGAGCGCAGCCATTTCGAAAGTGAAATGCCTAACCTCTTCCGATGCTGAAGTTTTTGAGTTTATCGCAAAAAATAATACCCGGATTGTTCAGAAACCAATAATGGAACTGGATTTTCCGGATGAAGCCAAAATTGGTGGAATCATCCGGGGAGAAGACGGTTACATTGCCCATGGGAATACTCAGATTCGGGAGGGCGACAGAGTTGTTGTGTTCACCTTGCCTTCGGCAGTGAAAAAGCTGGAGAAATTTTTCAAGTAAGCCGGAGAAATTCTATTTTAACATGAATAGTAAAATCATTTTCAGGGCATTGGGTTTTCTGCTTTTGGTTGAAGGCGCTGCCATGTTTCTGACATCGCTGATTTCAGTTTTGTATAATGAACATGATTTTGCTGCTTTTTTAATTTCATCAGGCATTAACATTGTCATTGGTCTCGCACTTGTTTATTTTTCACGTGATGCCAGGCATGATATTGGGCGGCGTGAAGGTTATGTTATTGTCACATCGGTGTGGGTTGTTTTTTCAATTTTCGGCAGTTTGCCATATGTTATCAGCGGCGCAATACCGAATTTCACAAATGCCTTTTTTGAAACTATTTCCGGCTTTTCAACTACCGGTTCTACGATTATTGCTGATATTGAGTCCATGCCGCATGGGGTTTTATTTTGGAGAAGTATGACCCAATGGTTAGGCGGGATGGGTATAATTGTTTTGTCACTGGCTATTTTACCTGTTTTCGGGATAGGAGGAATGCAGCTTTTTATGGCAGAAGTACCGGGCCCAACACCCGACCGCATCAGTCCGCGAATTAGACAAACAGCAAAAGCACTTTGGGGTATTTATCTGATGTTTACTCTCTCAGAAATAATTTTACTTTGGATTGCAGGAATGGGTTTGTTTGATGCAGTGTGTCATTCATTTGCCACCATGTCAACTGGTGGTTTTTCAACCAAACAAGCCAGTGTGGCTTACTGGTCTTCTCCGGCAATACAATATATTGTTGTACTATTTATGTTTCTGGCAGGTACAAACTTCGCACTTGCCTATATGGCCATTAACGGAAAATTCAAAACAGCTATTAAAGATGAGGAATTCAAATATTATGGACTTTTCATACTTGTTTTCACACTGGTAATTTTCATCGGATTGCAGATTACCGGCGGATCAGGTATTGAGCAAACATTCCGGGATTCCCTGTTTCAGGTTGTCACAGTCATTACCACAACAGGATTTATCACTTCCGACTACCTGACATGGGCGCCTATGCTAACCATTGTTCTTTTCGGATTGTTTTTCTTTGGCGCCTCAGCCGGCTCCACAAGCGGAAGCATAAAAATCATGCGGATTGTTTTACTGATGAAAAACAGTTACCACGAACTTCGCCGCATCGTACACCCCAATGCCGTTATTCCTGTAAAGTTTAACAATCAAATTGTTGAGCCGAAAATTATAACTAATGTGCTGGCTTTCTTTGTGTTATATATAGTAATATTTGGTATAAGCACTACCATCTTCTCTTTTATGGAACCTGACCTCAATTCAGCAATGGGGGCCGTAGCCACAAGTTTGGGAAATATTGGGCCCGGATTGGGTAATGTTGGGCCAGTTGAGAATTTTCTTCACATCACACCGGGCGGCAAATGGTTTTTATCATTTTTAATGCTGCTTGGGCGGTTGGAGCTCTTTACGGTACTGGTTCTTTTTACCCCTTCCTTCTGGAAAGAATAGAAGACAAAAGGCATCAAGATTGTAAATTTGTAAAATCGTAAATTCCTGCTTGTCGCAGGCGTTAACGCTGTCAGGTCTGGCGACACTGACAGGTTTACGGATGTAGTAACGACAGCAGACTTGTCAGCGTGCGAAGCTCCTGACAACGTCGGATAAGACAAGAAGAAGAAGCCCCTCTGTCCTGCGGACATCTCCCCAAGGGGAGAGAGGAAAGAGGTAGAAGTTA
>LSQX01302086.1_pt1 | contig 10312 bp, 17 predicted proteins | sample 654561 | NCBI WGS metagenome assembly LSQX01 (sample SAMN04489861, study PRJNA283612) | anaerobic digester metagenome | isolation source: 4 biogas reactors fed with cattle manure at either 37C or 55C with and... | place: Denmark: Kongens Lyngby | collected 2014
GGACATAGTCCCTCTGCTATAACAGAGAAATGCCAGAAGGGTAGCGTCACTCTTCGTAAGTGATCGTAGCGGTCGCCCTCTGTCCCAGCCACGGAAAAGCCTCCCGAAGCATCCGCTTACCTTGTAACTCTATCGGACTGTTCGTCCCGAAGCATAGAAAGTGGCGGCCTACGGCGTGCAATCGTCGAGACAAGCATGTAAAGGTAAAGCACTACTGGGCCGCCCATCTCAACACCCAGCACAAAGGCCGCACCAGCACATATGAGCGGAACAATCAGTGTAAACAGCACTATAAAACTCCACGAGGAACGCCACCGTTTGGCGACAAGAAGTGCCACTGCATACCCAGCAGACGACGCCACTAAATCTGACGCTGCAGTTGCGACCTTGCACGATGGGTCGGCCATCCATACGTGCAGTGCAACCAGGCTGAGTGTTACAAAGTAGCGCCCAACGATAGTGAAGGGCTTTGCTCTCACTTGTGCGTCTTTCATCGCTCTCTCCTCGTCATTTTGTTATTTCGGGAAACCCTTAACGGAACGGAATATTCACTGGCGACGCCTATCGCGAACAAGCACGACTGTTAGAAGTATACCCTCACACACGAACCCCACCAATGGTAAGAGAAAACCCAGTCCCATATAGTTCGGCAGTCCTATCAGAGCAACCACAAGTGCAAGAAAAATGAAGACATCATAAGCATATGCAAACCAGCCGGCCCACCTTGAATCTGCGCGTCTCAACAATAAGAAGATGGCAGAAGGCAGAACCCCAAAATACAGGTTATAATAGCCCACATCTACACTCCAATCCAGACTGTGAGCGGCGACGAACCATGGAATCGTCCAGCAAACAAGAATGATAGCGTACAACCAACGCCATATGCAGAATCGGGTGGATGCTGTATAGCGAGTCAAATCACTCATGCTATTTGCCCTTCTTGCAGTCATCGATCATGTCTTCCGACTCCTCAACAGCATGTAATCTCTCAAAAGCTGCCTCAACATCACTCCGCGATATGCCATAACCCTGTATCAGCTCGCTATCGTCATACTCTTCAGCGAATCCTACGTCAGCAAAGCTGTTATGGATAGCTAAATCAATGTCCTCCAGCATCTTCTCTGAATAGCTTGCCAACTCACCTATATCAGCCTCACCACTCAAGAAGCGTTGCAAGAGACTGTGTATAGTGACCAGTTCAGGTCGATCAACACCGAGTCGTGTCCCAATCTCCTCGGGATAATAATGACCGCTGTTCAAAATGAAGTCCATACACTGGACTGCTATATGTAAATCGTGATTAGACATCTTTTCTATCACTGATTTCATTACATAAGCCTCGTGAAATAGGTTTTGCCATTGTTTGGCCGAAACGCTGTTCCCGAATCACTAGCTTTAGGATTATGAATGACTACTGTTCCGGTAGCGTCATCCAATAGGCAGTACGCCCTGCGGAGAGATTACGAACATTATTTCCCCTGGCGTTTCTCATGATGGCGTCTATGAATTCTGCAAACTGCGCTTTTGACGTTATACCCAGCATCGTGAACTCATTGGCGTGTTTAGTAAATGAGTGGCCATAAGCTATAGACTTAGCCATTGAATATATTGCGTCGTTAGCCGGCTTGTTTTGAATTGATACTTTGTGCCCGGAGACGTCATCGTTGTGTTGTTCCTGCACCTCAATATTCTTTGTGCCGGGAATACTCGTGTTCGGAGGAAGCGCCGCCCACGTGCCTTGATATTCGTCTGGTATCAGCTTCAGTATTTCCCATTCGCCTCTGAGATCAGCAAGGCCCATCTTCACTTCCGCGTCAATGCCCTCGGAAAATACCGACATAACCGCCGTCTGATCCAAAGTTGGAGCAGCTTCCAGTTCGTCAAGCCGTTTCATGAGTTTACGGACTTTGTCCAACGATACCTCGACTTCAGCCCGGGCGGCAGTGAAGGCAGTTCGCAGATGTTGATGCTCAGTTGACGGAGACAGATACTCCGCGTACTTCCACCGCTCGACCAGGCGATCGAGGCCCGGTTCAAGCGACCCTCCGGTATCTATCAGACTGTTAGAGAGCTTGGCATTCTGAGGATCACCTACGAGCTTGCGCGCATCTTCGATCTTGCCGGAGCCGAGAATGGAAGCGATCTGCCGTACCAATCTGACAGTGTCGAGTACCCTAAACGCCCGTTGCGTGTAGTGCCTTCTCAATACGAAGCTCATCTGGGCTTCGTTATATGATCCAGCCGCCAGAGGATTGTCCGCAAACTCGCTGGAGTAGCCGGATAGCCTCCGCAATTTCCACTCGCAGATCAGTCCTTCGAGCCTGTTAGTCTGCTCGTTCGTCAGCTTGAACTCCTGTTTCGCGCTGGCTGTCAACGCATCGCACTGCCGCGCCCAAGACGTATCCTTGTAATTCAGCGTTGCTGACCAATCGTTATGGTGGTAAGCCGCCTGCTGGAGAAAGTCCTTGAAGCTCAAGGGAACCCACATCTCCCTTTCATTACCAGCCGACGCCTCGGCATCCTGAGCGTCAAGTGTCGCGTCCGACTGAGGCGCACTCTGCGCATATAAAGAAGCAGAAAATGCCACCAATACGACCATTAGAACGAATACAAATAATCTGAAACGCATTGTTAATTCTCTCCTTTATTACTCGATGCAGGTGACGACCCGCAAGCCGCAGCCCCACCGTTTGTTTTTGCCGAAACTACGGAATGCGTGTAGTATCCTAGCTGCACCACATATTTGTTATTTCGGGAAACCATTTCCCCAAATAATGGAATGTATTCAACATTCAAACACACATATATCTTGCCAGCACGCTGCCCAATTTCACGCACAACAGACCGCCTATGTTATTTGCAACGATATTCGCGATTGCACGTGAAAACTCTCCGCTGTTGGCATAGCCGATAGTTTCCAAACCATATGCTGAAAATGTGGTCATTGCGCCGAGAAATCCGGTGGTAAAGAACAGTCTAAAGTGATGATTGACTCCGCGCATTTCGTTCAGACCGAAGACCATTCCTATAAGCAAGCATCCGATCAGGTTTATGTATAGCGTGCCGAACGCGAAAGTGGAAGAGTGCGCCTTAGAGGTGAAGTAAGTGACGCCGTATCTGGTCAGGGCCCCTAAAGCCCCGCCAGCTAAAACAAGAATCGCTTTTATCATATTGATATTATAACTCTGCTGAGACAGGATTGCACGTTGCATCGTATTTTTGCTATTTTTGTGCTACCTGACCAGCAGCCAGAAAACCGGCACTGCCAGCGCAGATATGATCGCAGAGACAGCAGCCAGCTTCGGCAGCGACACTCTTTCTGCGGTGGGACGAGAACGCTGCGTGCGCCACAAGTCAAAGGTGAACCAACTGGCAGTTGCTACAGCCAGCACGGCCGCTCTCTCCCACGGCCCTAGAAGCCGAAGCTCTCGGAGGATGCTGACCAATACCCAAGCAATCAAGTAGGGCAGCAGTCTCATTACATCGCTCAAATGGACGATTGTCTGTGCTTCCTTGTTCTCGCTCATGCTAAACCCCTTTTCCCGAAACAACGGAAACAAATTCAGTCACAGGTTGCGGACAATAGCATTCGCAGTGAGACATCTGCCCGAAGCAGGTTCGCCAGCAGCCATAGAACCGCAGCATGGCTGTTAGCAAAACGCGCCAACAACTCGACACCCTTAATAAGCTCCGAATGATGGAATGCCTCAAGAGCAACGCTAGTGGCTGTCACGCTATTTCCAAGATCCAGCAGATCCGTCGCAATATGTGCAGGCTCCACGTCGGTCAAAGAGAACCTCTCACTGAGAAGTAGAACTAGTTCGCGATGGGAAATTGTATCGTTAGCATCGAAAGCTCCTCCTGATGGTCGTATACAACGTAGGCTTACTGACAGACCGCTAACATCATCCAGCACATTGCTTCTGATGAGTTCGGCATACAGCAGATAAACTGTCGCATGGAAACGCAAATCGTCCACACGGGCATCACTGAACGCATCCCAAAACAAATCATCGAACCGACTTGCTGATGTCTCCAGGCATCGGACATCCGCCCACAGGTTTCGCATCTCGTCGACCATATTGCCACAATGGTGGCGGAGGCTTTCGGCGTGGAACGCTGCAGACTTGATCCACACAACGGAAGAGATACGCGCAAAAGGCTCAATTGGGTCAGTCGCTATGAGCGTTCCCGGTTCCAAAACCGGACCGTATACAGATTGATCTGCGACGGCGCTTAGCGCCCTTACATATTCATCAACGCTCATTTTGTTGTTTAGGGAAACCCCTTTCCCGAAGTCGCCGGAGCCGCCGCGCCTCTAACAACGTCAGCGGCGAAGCATTAAGCGCAGCTTGGGGGCTGCCGCCGCAGCCGCGGCGCCTACGATTGCATAGCCAATAATATGTGCCGCCAGTACAAGATAAACATGATAGTCTATCCGCATCCCGTAGTTACGTTTGAACGAGTCAAAAACCAACGAAACGCCGGCTGCCATATAACCACCAAACATCACACCAACAATCGCGCCGAACAGCCATTGCCGTGACCGAAGCATCGCACCAGTGATGGCAGCGCCAACCGCAACTCCAAAGTAGTTATTCCAAAAGCCCATTGGGCCAGGCAATTCGAGACTCACAATGTTGACGACAACCAACCCAACAGCCAAAGCAAACAATGTTCTAAGCATAGAAGTTCTCTCTATTTTCTGTTCTTTCGGGAAACCCTGAAACTGTCTCAGAAGTCCCTAAACAGGATATTCTGGCCAGGATCTGGACGTGCCAGAAGTCCAAAAAGTCGCGAGAGGCCACTTCTCGGCCATTTTCGCAAGCCGTTTTTCAGAATGCACTTCCGCCGATGACTTTTGAGACAGCCTGAAGACTTCCCGAAACAACTGAGCACGGCCGCTCTCTCCCACGGCCCTAGAAGCCGAAGCTCTCGGATGATGCTGACCAATCCCCAAGCAATCAAGTAGGGCAGCAGTCTCATTACATCGCTCAAATGGACGATTGTCTGTGCTTCCTTGTTCTCGCTCATAGCTAAACCCCTTTTCCCGAAACAACGCAAACCCTCTCAATAACTTTTCTAACCTCTAACCTCTAACTTCCAACCTCTAAAGTGCCGCCCGCTATTTAACCTCCTTGATCGTATATGCAGCAGAGGGCTTAGTTATCGTGACAAATTCCGGGTTGGACGTGACGCCATCCGGACATTGGTGGATCGGCAGAATTCTTTTGGCCGTGATAGTGTATTTGCCCCGAAGGGTCATATCGAATAGGGCATTCACACATATAGAACATTCGAGAGCTTGTCCGGGAGCCAGAAAATGAGCATGGCTGGAGACGATACTATCATCCAGAATGAATGTCTTCATCTTGGCTGTCTGTGGTACCGCCTTACCTTCCTCATCAGTCACAACAAAGCTATAATCGTCGTACGCATTGCGATAAGACTCAACAGTCAGCCGTTCGTTTGAAGTATTGAGAAGCGTCAGCGTAAGCAGGACACTTTGACCCGCTTCCACACTCTCCTGTTGCAATTTCGCGCTTAAGCGTATTTTTGAGGACTGCTCTCTGACGCGCTCAGGCTGAGGCGAAATTACGCCATCCGCTTGCCCGGTAGACGCCTGGCACACCGAAAACAAGAACAGAAACAAAACTGTGATGGTTATTCTATTTAGCATTTCGATACCTCCTATCCCGCGCTTTCGGTCACTGACCTGTAAAATGATCCGGACGAACGTGATTCAATCGTACATGCGAAATATGATGTTCCTGCCGGAATGATAGACACGCATTCCGCAGCAAATACAAGACTCGTCTATCGCACCCGTGGCGCCGCCTAAAGAGGCCGACTATACGGGTGGTCCGTCCTTGGAGCATAGGATGCTGCATAGTCCCTTGCTTTTAGGATATTTTCGCGCCAGCGATTATCTGTTAATTTCTTTGCATAGCGGTCAAGAAGGGATACAGCCTGTTCCTTGCCTTCGATTTTGACCAGAACCCAGGCGGCCAAGGCTCTTTCCAGTTCATTGCTCGACCCGCCGATTATGCTGGTCATCTTGTCCCGTGCAGGCAGGCCAATCGATACCAGAGCCTTCGCACACGGATAGTACCCCTCGTACTCCTCTTCCACCGGTCGCACACGGTCAGGCAGGGAAGGAAGATAGGTCAATCTACCGACCAGCGCACCAATGCCTTCAGGCGCACGATACGCGCCCAACAATGCCACCGAACGATACAAAGGTCCGTGCATCGCCTGATCTGCTGACTCATCCTCTACGATTTTGATCAAGCCTTTAACAACCGATGTGTGAATCGCCAACAGCCTTTGTTCGGCCCATTCTCTGACCCATTGATCCGTGCTCTTTAGGTCCTCTATGTTCTTTTTGGCTTGCTCCAGTTGCCCTTCCCGTAGATCATCCTTGATCTGAATGGCTGATATGATTCCTTCGGGGAAGAGTTCGTCCTTTTGGTCACCGAATACCGCAGAACAGGCCAGAATCAGAACAGCCAGGGTTATCACACACAACTGACGGACAATAACGTGGTTCATTCCAGTTTCCTCCTCATTCGGAAGTCAAGACAACAACGATCATCGTGGGAAATGAAGTATTTGCCTGTTACAGTATACTTCAAATTAATTATATATGAATTTCTCCTTGATTGGTAATATTTTGGGTATTATTTTTGTCGCAGGCATAACCATACTCATTGGATGTTTGTCCGTAAGGGGCCATTGCTGCCCGGGGCGTGGAACCGTGTTCTGGGAACAGATATGTCGTCCGGCTCATATTCTATCTTGCCGAACATATCATACAGACACTGTTCTATAGAACACAGCAGCCAAGAGGCTGATTATGTATCCAGCGTGGATAGCCAATGCGATGAGTAGAACGTCAGTCTCCCCTATGATCACGGAAGAGATAGTAACCATCAGCAGCAGAGCGATGCAATAGCACAGTGCGTGCTTGCGCGTATTGGGCTGTGCAAACCGACGAAAGATCAGTCCGGATATCATACCTGACAGAAGCATTGCGGCAAACTGAACGGCCCACATCGCGGGTGCGATGCCAGCCGACTTCTGGCTAGCCAAGGCGCTATTCGGCAGTCCGACGATCACTATGCCGGATCCCAAGATAGCGCAGGAATACAGACCAAACGACAGCAGATAGGACAAGATAAGACTTAGCAAAGCTGTCTCCTTTTGTACTTGTCAAGACTTGATCTGACAGTGGCGAGTTCTCCGGAAGTAGTCTTATTGACTAACATCCGTATCACCTTTAATAAATTAGTTACTTCGGTAGCGTGAAGCCTGAGCAACCAATTTTATGTGACAGTTCGGATTGTGTCAAGCTAATGCGCTTCGTGGGCTTATGTGCTAAGTTGCCTTATTTGCAGACGTGTAAAAGCCCGCCACGGTTTTTCAATGGCGGGCTTGATTCGTGTTAGTAACGTGTTTATTGTCGGCGGCGAAGCCTGAACAGCACGGGTATCAAACCTGCTGCAATAGCCGGCAGGCTGGCAGGTTCCGGAACCGTATTAGCTACGATTATCGGCGCATTTACGGTTGTAGGGCCGCTGATGCCTCCGTAGGTGTCCCTCGAACCAGATAGGACGTATGTAGAATACGCCCTGCCGTTAGCTAAATCGTCTTGAATGCAGCTGAGCACGTCAAAAGTATGAACGCCAGGCGCTCCACCGTTGTCGCTGTTGTATATTTCAAACTGGCCAGGCATGCTCTTTGCGGCTGGGCCAAGGCCGTCCGCAATAACTTCGCCGGTGAGAGTGGCAGTGCCGGTGTTAAGCCAACCAATCTTTGCTGAGCCATAATAGTAACCGGTGTCAAACCCGAGAGAGTTGACTACCAGATTAGCGCTTGTTAGAGTAGCTCCCGCAAGCTGATAAATGGGTATTTCAAAGATTGCGATTGTATAATCGTTGCCATACGGCGCACCGAAATACAATCCACAGCCCAGAGCGTCGGTTGCTGGCGAATACCCGGTATCACCATATTTCGTGTTCCACCCATAATGTGCGCCCCCATTGGTCGGGGTCTGAAGAACAACCTCAGCAGCATTTGCTGCCACACAAATCGCGAGCAGCATGAACATAATTGAGACAAATCGCATAGTGTTTCTCATTGGGTTTCCTCCAAAAGTTGAGAGAGCTGCTCGAATACAAAGCTCCCCTTCCATACCTGATAGATGATGCTGCACAATGCGTGCCATCTATGCGATATTATCTTGTTACTTTCAAATCCAGTGCAGTTGTTTGCGCTACGGCATACTGATAATAACTCTGCTGAGAGCGGATTGCATATTGCTGCAATATACTGTGGTACGGTCTTTTCGCTGTTTTCTTAGTCTATTTCATCGGAAATACTGTAAAATCGGGCGGTTCCGGCGCTCATATTGTAAGAGGTAAACAATTCTGCAAGAATGCCGACCGATGCCAATTGAGCGCCGAACAATAATGCGACAACGGAATACATAAGAATAGGTCGTGTGCCAATTGGTCTCACTCCAGTCAACCATAAAACGGCAAGATAGATCATTCCAGCCAGTCCAAACACAAAGGCAATTGATCCGACGGCGCCAAACGCGTGTTGCGGACGCTGTCCGTATCCGGTCAAAAATCGCACAGTAATGAGGTCCAATAAACCTTTAAGGAACCTCTTAACGCCGTATTTGGATGTGCCGTGTATACGCGGTCTGTGTTCGACGGGGATTTCAGTCACACGAAAACCACGCATATAGGTAAGAACCGTAATGAACCGATGAAGTTCTCCATATAATGTAACTTCGCGAAGCGCTTCTGCCTTATAGCACTTAAGGCCGCAATTGTGATCGTGTAGCGGCGGGCCACAGATTTTCCCGATAAACCAGTTGAATATGCGACTTGGCATTACCTTGTGCCAGGGGTCATGTCGTATTTTTTTCCAGCCGCTGACTACATCATAACCTTCGTCGATTTTGGCAAGAAGGTGTGGTATTTCCTTGGGATTGTCTTGTAGATCAGCATCCATCGTAATGATAATGTCGCCACGCGCCTTTGCAATTCCTGCAGATAGCGCAGCGGCTTTGCCAAAATTGCGTCTGAAGCGCACACCACGAATTCTATCGTCATTAGCCGCCATATCTATGATTTTCTGCCAACTTCCATCCGTTGAGCCATCATCTACGAATATCACCTCGGCCTCGATATTATCATTTGCCAATACAGCGTCGATTTCGGCAATTAGTTGGCCGACGTTTTCTTCTTCATTATACGTAGGTATTATGATGCTAATCATTTGACCTTCCCCTTCGACCGTAAAAGTATAGCAGCGCGCTAATAAATAACTCTGAGACAATCTGGACAGCTCTCATAACCAGACCGATGATCGCGGCTTGGCTTGGCCCGATAATGGGAGACAAAGTGAATATAATAATAGATGTCCTGACTCCAAGTCCGGCAGGGACGACAACGGCTACGAACCCTCCGGTAATAGCAAGCGCTGAGTTGCCTGTCATAAGCATGAGACCTTTCAGATCCCACATTGGCGAGCCGACGGCTGCGGCTGCGGCTGCGAGACTAATTCCCAAGAACAGCCAGCCTGCCGATTCGATATAAATCCCGCGGATTAAAGTACGGCTGCGAACTGGGCTTACCAACTCATCGCTAGTCTTTCGGAGCGGAATCCCAATCAATTTTACCAGAGATTGGAACACAAACGGTTGCACCACTATTCCAAAAACAACAGCAATTGCAGCCGCTGGGACCAGAATTGAAGCTCGATGTATGCCTGCTGCAAACAACGTTAAAACAGCTATCAGGCCGCCGACTGCCATCATTGCCAGGGTTTCATAAACGGATGACAAGGCAGTGATCGAGACCGATGACCGACTTCGATCAACCAGCGCACATCTCATCATAGGAACCAACGCTTTGCCGGGCACATATTTGCCGAGTTGGCTAATTAGATACGCTCTCAGGGCTTCTGCGCGATCCATTTTTCCGCCCATATCGGCGACAACAATTCTCCAAAATGATCCAAAAAAAGCCATGCCGACCAAGTATAGAATGCCCGATATTACCAAATAGCAGGGAGAAAGCGTAACCGTTGAAAAATCGGCCTCTTCCAGAGCGCCTTTTATTTGCCGTATTGCCATATACAACAACACGGCCGCTACCAAAAACTTGGCAAGAGTTAGCGCAATACGCTTAAGATGTGCAGAAACAAATTTCATAGCAGTATGTTCATTAGCTTAGCATTGGTTTGGTCTCAGCGCAACAGCGCAGTACTAGCCGGTAGCGTACAATGTTGTGTGTAA
>LSQX01029037.1_pt1 | contig 10311 bp, 11 predicted proteins | sample 654561 | NCBI WGS metagenome assembly LSQX01 (sample SAMN04489861, study PRJNA283612) | anaerobic digester metagenome | isolation source: 4 biogas reactors fed with cattle manure at either 37C or 55C with and... | place: Denmark: Kongens Lyngby | collected 2014
AGCAATTATTTCTCTACTCTATTTTAAAAAATATTATAAAGTTTCTTATAGGAAATTAATCATGGTTGCCATATAAATCGCAATTGTGAGTAGATATATACTTCAGATGATGTTATACTATTTGTAATAAGCAGATTAGGAGGACTATTAATGGCAAGAGTAATTGCAGTAGCCAATCAAAAGGGCGGGGTAGGTAAAACCACCACAGCTATCAATTTGTCGGCTTGTCTGGCTGAAAGAAACAGAAAAGTCCTAGCGATTGACATTGATCCTCAGGGAAATACCACTAGCGGACTTGGGATCAATAAAAACAAATTAGAGAATACGATTTATCAAATGATGATCGGTGAATGCTCATTAGATGATTGTTTAATTTCTACAGACATTGACAATCTAGATGTTTTACCTTCAAATGTTAATTTAGCAGGTGCCGAGATTGAATTAATAGGAATTACAGACAGAGAATACATATTAAAAGCCCATGTTGAGGCCATAAAGGAAAATTATGATTATATTATAATTGACTGTCCACCTTCATTAAGCACCCTAACTGTCAATGCGATGACTACAGCAGATACTGTTTTGGTTCCAATTCAATGTGAATTCTATGCCTTAGAAGGTTTAACACAGCTAATGCATACCATTAATCTAGTAAAAAAGAGATTAAATCCTAATTTGGAGATGGAAGGCGTGGTGTTTACCATGTATGATGCCCGAACGAATCTTTCCTTACAGGTTGTTGAGAATGTTAAAGAGAATCTGAAACAAAACATATACAAAACGATTATACCCAGAAATGTTCGTTTAGCAGAAGCCCCAAGTCACGGCCTACCTATAAATCTTTACGATTCTAAATCAGCAGGAGCAGAAGGCTATAGACAGCTGGCTAATGAAGTAATTGAAAATGATGAAGCAGAGTTATATGAAAAGAACGAAATAGGAGAAATAAAATATAGAACAAGGGATTAGCACAAAATAAGAGTGCATAAAAGGGAGGATAAGATGTCTGCAGTAAAAAGAGGCTTAGGGAAGGGATTGGATATTATGATTCCCGAGCGAATCGCCGAAACAGAGGTAAATGAAGAAAATGTTTCACGTGAAACATTATTACCAATCCATGAAATAGAACCAAACAAATCTCAGCCAAGAAAAGCGTTTGATGAAGAGTCACTTAAAGAACTAGCGGAATCTATTAAACAGTATGGAGTTATACAGCCTCTTATTGTCCAAAAAAGAGATAAGCTCTATGAAATAATAGCCGGAGAAAGAAGATGGCGCGCATCAAGGCTTGCCGGATTAAAAGAAGTCCCGGTAATTATAAAGGATTTTTCACCTCAGGAAGTTGTTGAAATAGCTTTAATAGAAAACATACAACGAGAGGATTTAAACCCAATAGAGGAAGCGCATGCTTATCAAAGACTAATCCGCGAATTCAACCTAAAACAGGAGGAATTAGCAGAGAGAGTATCCAAGAGTAGGGTTACTATCACAAATTCTCTTAGATTACTAAAGCTAGACGAAAGAGTGCAGCAAATGCTTATAGATAATATGCTGTCTGGAGGCCATGCTAGGTCTTTGCTTTCCTTGGAGGATCCAAAGGTTCAATATGACACGGCATGTAAGGTTATAGATAAAAGACTAAGCGTAAGGGAAACAGAAAATCTTGTTAGGCAGATACTTAAGGGCAGGCCAGCCAAAGATATAGCGGCAACTGATGAGAATAGCTTTATATATCATGATATAGAGGAAAAACTAAAAAACATTATCGGAACTAAGGTTTCAATTAACAGAAAGAAAAACAGGAGAGGTAAAATAGAGATAGAGTATTATTCAGATGAAGACCTAGAAAGAATAATGGATCTTTTTAACACACTAGCGTAAGAAAAGGAATGAATATAAGTTACAACGGAGGATTAAAATGAACCTAACTGAACTAATGGAAGAGAATATGACATATATTGTGTTGGGATTAACGATATTATCAATAATAATATTAGTAATGACTATAATAATAATGGTTAAACAGGGCAAGCTTAACGCTAAACATCGGAAGTTTACTCAAGGAGCCAGTGCTAAAGAATTGGAATCAATAATACTCGAAAGGTTTACAGAAATTGACAATATAAAGCTAGACAACAGTGTAATACATAGCGAACTAGATAAAATTAATGAAAATCTCTTAACAGCAGTACAAAAGGTTGGAATTGTGAAATACGATGCATTTATGGAAATGGGAGGAAAACTGAGCTTTGTTCTTGCACTTCTTGATAAGAACAACGATGGTCTTTTACTCAACTCAGTTCATAGCTCTAGAGAAGGATGCTATACCTATTTAAAGGAAATAATCAAGGGGGAATCCTTCTTGGAGCTGTCAAAAGAAGAAAAGAGCGCACTCGACCATGCTATAAACTATAACAACTTCATGGAATAGACACCGTGCATATTTAGATTCATGTGCCAGAGGCATTTATACGGTTTGAAAGGAAAAAACATGAGAATAATTTCCGTTGATTCTGTAAAAGGTCACGAACTATTGGCAAAAGATATATTGAATGACAGTAATTCAGTATTAATGACCGCTGGAACGATTGTAAAGAAGGATTATATCAATCGTTTGAAAGAATTGAATATCGAATATATATATGTAGAGGATGAGATAGCGCTGGGAGTAAGTCTCACGGAAAGTCTTGAGCTGCAGATAAAAGATCAATGTCAGGAGGCTGTTCGTGAAATCCTTACAAAATATTCTTATCATACTGACAGCGAACTGGAAGAGATTATTACTATTGCTGACGAAATCATATATGATATTATGAGGGAACCAGAGGTTATGTATAATCTGTCCAGTATCAGAAACAAAAGCGAAGGGACATACTCCCATTCACTTAATGTATGCGCTTTGTCAGTTATTCTTGCGGTTAAATTAAAGCTTCCAAAGCAAAAAGTCAGAGAAATTGCTGTCGGATGCTTGCTTCATGACATTGGCTATACATTTATAACAATGGATTATAGTAGCTTAATTATGGACGAGTGCTCAGAAAAAGAGCAGAAGGAAATAAAGAAACATATCATATATGGTTATTCTGCAGTAGAAAACATGGAATGGTTATCGTCAACTTCTAAGGATATAATCATAAGTCATCACGAGAGAATGGATGGCACGGGATATCCCTTTCATTTAAAGGGCGATAAGATGAAAATTGGAAGCAAGATAGCAGCAGTCTGTGATGAGTTTGACAGTAGGGTATATGGTAACCTAGTGCCTAAGATTAAGGTTCATGATGCCATTGACTTTATTGTAAGCCAAGCAGGCATTAAATTTGACTTAAATGTTGTTAAAGCGTTTGTAGCATCAGTTGCCGCATATCCAATAGGTGCCTTGGTAATAACCAATTACGATGAGATTGGAATCGTGCTAAGGCAGAACCCCAAATGCCCTACAAGACCTGTAATCAGGATAATACAAGATGCAAAAGGGGCTAAGCCATCAGAGTGGGTGGAGAAAGATCTTACTAAGGAATTAACTCTATTTATTACGGATACAATAATGGACTAAGATTCCCAATGAATCTTGCTTGCAGATTATAATAAAGTATGATATAAGTATTATCACATGAATAGATATATATATAGGCATAAGTGATTTTATTAGAAAAGCAGGTGAGTATATGCATAGTTATTTGAGGGCAATAGGATTCAGCAATATTAATAATAGAAGTGAGTTAAACAAGCTAATAAATCTTGTTATAGAGAAGGCTTCAAATAGAAAAACAATTCAAATCAATCATCAAAACAGCTTTACAGAGATGTCCATGAAATTTGGACCCGATTTTGGAATAACTCTTCGAGGAGAATATGACCAAGATGATGTATTCCATCTGGATAATTACTATCCTTATTTAAATGGTTCCGGAACCAATGCAAGAGAAGAGGTAGCCATAAACAAACGGGTAGATTCAGAGGCATATACAGGTATGTGTGATGATTACCGCTTGGGGGTATCTTTAATCTTCTATCTACAAAACGTAGCAGAATATTTGGAAAGAAAGAATCAAAAGGCAAAGATGGATTTAAATGCGCCTATTACACTGGCAGCACTATCTTTGGAGGGAAGGGTCTTGCTTCCTATAGAAAAGGATGAAATTCAGGTTAAGAACCTAAGCGTAGAAAAGATTAACAGAAACAATTTAATTGCAGAGGCAAAAAAAGGAAACCAAGAGGCGATAGATAGTTTAACCATAGATGATATCGATACCTATGCGATGGTATCAAGAAGAGCAAAGAAAGAGGATATATATTCAATAGTAGATACCAGCTTTATTCCATTTGGTTCTGAATCTGACAATTATAGTATTATTGCTACTATAATGGACAGTAAATTAATTACCAACACCCTGACAAGGGAAGAAATATATGATTTAGATTTAATATGTAATGATATTATATTTCGTTTGTGTATTAATAAGGAAGATTTTTTAGGTGAGCCATTGCCAGGCAGAAGATTTAAAGGTAACATATGGATGCAAGGAAAGCTTGCATTTTAGGATATAAAAAGTTCATACAGGTTCTTGACTTACATTGAAGTAAATAGTAGAATTAACATGTTGCGTTAAGTGCCTGTAGCTCAGCAGGATAGAGCGTCCGCCTCCTAAGCGGAAGGCCGTGGGTTCGAATCCCGCTAGGCACGTATGATTTTAAGGATGTTTCTAAATAATATATTTAGAAGCGTCCTTTTTGTGCTGTCCTGAAGCCACTTTACAAAAACTTTACACAAACTAAACAGTAACATGGTGTATAGCATAAATAATTTATGATATTTTTCTAGTGTACCGAAAAGGAAGAAGAAAAGAAGCGAAGGAGAAGAAATATGAAAAAAATTTTAAAAGGAACATCATTCTTTGTAGTAATGCTTATGTTAGTAGGCCTATTAGCCGCTTGTAGCAGCGATGATAAGAAGAATGATAATAGTAAGACAGACAACAATAATAACAATGCATCTCAGGGAACAAACGATAAAATGCTAAGCGGAAGCTTAACCATATCAGGTTCAACCTCCATGGAGAAATTGTCAAACATTGCCATTGAAGCATTTATGATTAAACATCCTAATGTTACAGCATCCGCTGAGTTCATAGGATCAAGCGCTGGTGTTGAGCAGGTTCTTGCAGGCGCAGTTGATATCGGAAATGCATCTAGAAATCTTAAGGACAGTGAAAAAGAAGCTGGAGCAGTAGAGAATATCGTAGCAATAGATGGTATCGCAGTTATAATTGATAAAACAAATAATCTAGCAGATTTGACACAGGATCAATTAATCTCTATTTACACAGGAGCTATTACTAACTGGAGTGAACTTGGCGGATCAGATCAGCCTATCGTAGTAGTAGGCCGTGAGGCCGGCTCAGGTACCAGAGGAGCCTTTGAGGAAATCCTTGATATTGAGGAAAATGTTGTATATGCAAATGAAATTAACAGTACCGGCGGTGTTATGGCAAAGGTTGCATCTACGCCTGGAGGGATAGGATATGTATCTCTTGATATCTTAGATGACACAGTGGTTGCTCTTAAGTTAGAAGGTGTAGAGCCTACAGCTGATAATATCAAGGGAGGAAGCTATTTCTTAAGTCGTCCATTCGTAATGGCAACCGTAGGTGAAATCTCCGAGCAAGATGAAATTGTTCAGGCATTCTTCGAATTCCTGAAATCAGATGAAGGCAAGGAATTAATTACAACCGTTGGATTAATTGCAGCAGACTAAGGAGTCTATATGAATAAAATGAGCTTTTCCATTATAGGAAGTAATAAAAACAAAAAATCAATTGAGAAAGCCGCAAGTATTATATTTACTATATGTGCTTTTTTTGGAGTACTGGCTGTGTTCTCAATTTCAATATATATGATAGTCAGCGGCACACCGGCTATATTTGAAGTTGGACTTAAAGAGATTATATTTGGAACTGTATGGAAGCCTAATGCAGCTTATCCCTCATACGGCATATTCTATGTCATTTTAACCTCTATTGTAGGTACCTTTATGGCGATTTTAATAGGTGTTCCTATCGGTATAATGACAGCAATTTTTTTAGCTGAGACAGCACCGAAGCCACTAGCCGCAATAGTAAAACCTGCGGTAGAGCTATTAGCTGGTATACCTTCTGTAATATATGGATTATTGGGTGTTCTGATTTTAAATCCAATAATGTATAAGATAGAGCTAGCTATATTTAAGGATTCGCCGAATCATCAATTTACAGGCGGATCTAATTTGTTGTCAGCAGTTATAGTTCTGGCAATTATGATACTGCCTACAGTAATTAATATAAGTGAATCTGCAATCAGAGCAGTACAAAAGGATTATAAGCAGGCATCCTTAGCTTTAGGAGCGACTCATATTCAGACAATATTTAGAGTTATACTACCGGCGGCAAAATCGGGAATTGTAACAGCAATCGTATTGGGCGTAGGACGTGCAATCGGTGAAGCAATGGCTATAAGTCTTGTTGCCGGAAATGGAGCCAACATACCATTACCATTTAACTCCGTCAGGTTTCTTACAACAGCAGTTGTCGCTGAAATGTCATATGCAACAGATACTCATAAACGGGTTTTGTTTACCATAGGACTAATACTCTTTGCCTTTATAGTTATAATAAATATAATTCTTAACAAGATGATGAAGGGAGGAAATGTGGATGCAAAATAATAATAGCCTTTATCATAAAAAAGCCAGACCTATAGATAAAGTGGCACATACCTTAATATACCTTTGCGCTTCCTTATCAATAATACTATTAGTGGGAATAGTAGGTTATGTAGCATACAGGGGGATCTCTTCAATAAGCTGGGAGTTTCTAACTACCGTACCAAGTGCTCTTAAACAAACCGTCGGTATTGCAGGCAATATAGTCAATACCCTTTATATTATCATTATAACACTTATAATAGCAGTACCCTTCGGAGTGGGATCAGCCATATATTTGAATGAATACGCTAAGCACGGAAGGCTGGTTAGATTAATAGAGTTTACAACTGAGACCTTATCCGGAATACCATCCATAGTATTTGGTTTGTTTGGATATGTATTCTTTGGAGTTACCTTAGGGCTAGGATATTCTATATTGACAGGTGCCTTAACCCTAACATTAATTATTCTTCCTCTAATAACAAGAAACACACAGGAAGCTCTAAAGACGGTTCCGGATAGCTATAGAAGCGGGGCTCTGGGTATAGGAGCAACAAAATGGTACATGATACGTACCATATTACTTCCTTCAGCCATGCCGGGAATAATAACAGGAATTATTCTATCTATCGGGCGTATTGTAGGGGAATCGGCAGCACTATTATTTACATCGGGAAGCGGATACCTGCTACCTAAATTCGGTGAATATGGTGAAGGATTATTCAAAAAGATATTACAACCCGGCGGAACACTTACCATAGAATTGTACTTAAGTATGGAGAAAGCCAAGTATGATACAGCCTTTGGAATAGCCTTTGTGCTGCTAGTAATTGTATTAGGTATTAATATGTTGACAAAATACTTATCAAGCAAGCTTAATGTGGAAAAAAAGAGCTAAAATGGAGGAGAATATATTGAAGGATAAGATATGTACCAAGGATCTGAATTTGCATTATGGTACAAACCATGCATTAAAGAATGTCACCATGAACATCAAGGAAAATGCAATTACTGCATTTATAGGTCCTTCAGGATGTGGAAAGTCCACATTTCTTAGGACATTAAATAGAATGAATGACTTGGTAGCAGATGTAGTGATAAGCGGAGAAGTACTTTTGGACGGAGAAAACATATACGATCCCCGAGTGGATACCACCCTGCTTCGTAAGAAAATCGGAATGGTTTTTCAGCAGCCCAATCCCTTTCCAATGTCTATTTATGATAATGTAGCTTATGGACCAAGAATTCATGGGATAAAAAACAAAACAAAATTAGATGAGATAGTCGAGCAAAGCTTAATCGGAGCGGCTCTTTTTGACGAGGTAAAGGATAGATTAAGAAAGCCTGCCCTTGGATTATCAGGAGGCCAACAGCAGCGTCTATGTATCGCTAGAGCCTTGGCTGTAGAGCCACAGATATTACTAATGGATGAACCTACTTCGGCCTTAGACCCTATCTCTACACTTAAGATAGAGGAGCTGATGACAGAACTGAAGAAAAGCTATACCGTAGCCATAGTTACCCATAATATGCAACAGGCAGCAAGGATTTCCGACTATACAGCATTTTTCCTTGTAGGAGAGGTTATAGAAATTGCTTCAACGGACACTTTATTTACAAGACCGGCAGATAAGCGGACAGAGGATTATATAACCGGTAGATTCGGTTAATGTAGAGTTTGACATAGATTAGTTTAGAAATTATAATGAAATATAAGGAGGTTATTATGGCTGCAAGATTAAGTTTTGATGCCGAGCTTAAGCTATTAAAAGAGGATTTACACGAAATGGCTCGTCTGATAGAAGAGGCTATAGAGAAGATTATGATTGCCTTTGAAAAACAGGATGAGGCTTTAGCAAGAGAAATTATACAGGGAGACAGAATAGTAAATGATATAGAAAAGGCTATAGAGGCTAGATGCTTATCTTTGATTATTAAGCAACAGCCGGTAGCCAGAGATTTAAGATTAGTTACAACTGCTCTTAAGGTTGTTACAGATATGGAGCGTATAGGCGACCATGCTGCCGATATAGCCGAGCTTATTCTTCGTGAGAAGAGAGATCACATATATGACCTTGTAAAGCACATTCCCGAGATGGGAAATGCTACCAAGGATATGGTTCGTGATGCCGTTACTGCCTTTACTACTCTGAATGTGGACATGGCCAGAGATATTATGAAGCGAGACGATATAGTTGATGAGCTCTTTGACCAAGTGAAGCTGGAGGTTGCCAGTATATTAAAATCATCCTCAGAGCAGGTTGACCAATGTGTAGACATATTGATGATTGCTAAATATTTTGAGCGTATTGGTGATCATGTGGTTAATATCTGTGAGTGGACCGAATTTCATGAGACCGGAACCGTGAATAATATAAGATTATTATAAAGAATGGGGATTACTATGGGATATATTTATGTAATCGAAGATGACGAAAGTATACGAGAGCTTATAAAGATTGCTTTAGAAGGCTTTGGTTATACTATTAGAGCATATGAATCAGCGGAGCCTGCCTTAGAGGATATGAAAGACGAAAAGCCTGACCTAGCTATCTTTGATATTATGCTTCCAGGGATGGACGGGTTAACTGCTATTAGGCATATTAGGAAGGATACTGTTCTTAAGGATATTCCGATTATATGTCTGACTGCTAAGGATAAGGAGCTTGATAAGGTGGCAGGCCTGGATGTAGGAGCAGACGATTATATTACTAAGCCCTTTGGAGTATTGGAGCTAGCCGCCAGAATCAGGTCATTGACCCGTAGAGCCGGTAAAGAGGATGAGCAGGAGATGATATCAGGCTCAATCAGAATCAATCCAATGACTAGGGAGGTCTTTGTGAAAGATCAGCTGATAGACCTAACCTTTAAGGAATACGAGCTTTTAATCTACTTATTTGAAAATAGTGCAAGAGTTGTATCAAGAGATGAGATGCTAAATCAAATATGGGGATATGAATATGACGGGGAATCTAGAACACTTGATATACATATTCGTACCCTTCGCGGTAAGCTTGGACCCCTAGCAGCAGAAAGCATAAAAACTATAAGAAGCGTGGGATACCGCTTCGTTAAGTGATGGAGATGTATGAAGAAGGTAATTTTTAAGAATTTTATTGTTATACTAATGCTGGCGCTTTTATTGAGCGGCAGTATTTTTAGTATAGTTATAAGTAATATTCTGTCCAAAAACACAAGACAAAACATGTTAAATATACTTCATATCATAGATCAAACTATTAATTATGAAGCTGACCTAAAAGCTCAGATAGAAGAGTTATCCATTATATATGAAAGCAACAAAGTAAGAATTACCATTATGGACATTAAGGGTAATGTATTGGCTGATAGCGATATTTCTGAACATACGAGTATGGATAATCATATAGACAGAGAGGAGATAGAGGAGGCATTAAGGGAGGGTAATGGCTGGTCAAGAAGAAAGTCAGATACCCTTAAGATATCTATGCTCTATGTTTCTTATATGTCAGTGCAGGGCGATTATATTCTGAGAATTGCCATGCCTTTTTCAGGCTTGATGGATTATATACTTATACTATTACCGGCGATTCTATTAAGCTTAGGAGTAACCCTTATAATCTCCATGATACTAGCAAACAGATTTTCTC
>LSQX01097225.1_pt1 | contig 10311 bp, 8 predicted proteins | sample 654561 | NCBI WGS metagenome assembly LSQX01 (sample SAMN04489861, study PRJNA283612) | anaerobic digester metagenome | isolation source: 4 biogas reactors fed with cattle manure at either 37C or 55C with and... | place: Denmark: Kongens Lyngby | collected 2014
ATTTTTGAAATTTGTATATAAATTCAAATGGAAACCGATTACTCCGTAATGTTATCTTTAAGTACTTTAGCTAAAATAGACGGTATCTCATCGGCAATCATGCCGCAGATGTTATCGGTATGATCTTGGTATATCGAGCTCGACACCGAAACAGTGACTCCATTCTTAATTGTTACCGATGGAAAAATAAAGGTGCCGAAATCCGAGGGATTAGTAACATTTACAGCAATGGATTTCGCTTTGCATTCATCGGAAATAGCGATATTGACTGCTTCATTGTCGGTTGCGGCAATACAAATATAACCGGATGAGCAGTCACCGCGATAGTAACGGCGGGGGATATACCTAATCAGGCCTGCCTCGTCCATCTTACGCAGTTTTGCGCAAAGCGTGGGGGTTATTACGGTTACCTTTGCGCCGAACTTCAGCAATGCCTCAGCTCGGTCTGCCGCTTCATCCCCTCCGCCGAAAATAATACAGTTATTCCCATCCAAATCAATGTATAGCGGGAAACGTGGCTTCATGCTCTTCGCCTCGCTTTAACATAAATAACATAATTTACTAAGATATTTTTAATTATAACACTTTTGTAATTCTAATACAAGATGCTGATTCTTCATTATTTTTGGTTTTCAACCATTTTTAGATAAAAAAGCTCAATGAAACCCGCAAGCCTCATTGAGTGATTTTATCTTAAAATATCAAAACAAATTTTGATGTTTAATACTCGTAGGTGTTGAGTATGCTTTCTGCAACCGCCCGTTTCGGCAATCTCATATCCATAGCCTGTTTTTCAATATAACGGTGCGCCTGAGACTCGGTCATGCTAAGATATTGAATCAGAGCGCATTTCGCCCGGTTTACAAGACGTATCTCATCAATTTTTGACTCCAGCTTAACGGTCTGCTTATGAAGCCCCTGGAACCGCTTGCAGGATGCCGAAATCAGCTTGATAGCCTGAAAGAAAAGCGTACGGCTGATAGGCTTTTGCAGGACAAACACGCCGTATTCCTCAACCTTGGAAGATATGGTTTCCGAGTGCTCGCTTTTTACAAACATCAGCACGCCTGAACAAGTAGTATTAGAAATATAAATCGCCAACTCGCTGCCCGATTCATCCGCAAGAGGCGAGTTGATGATAACAAGATCATATGAATCCCCCTTAAAAACTCCGCGGGCTTCATCTGCGCTTGAAGCGGTGCATATTTTTGATATAGAGCCGGCACGGCATAAATCAGTCAGCAACTCCTTGTCTTTATCGATGCTTGAAATAATAAGAACGCTCTCCACAAAACCACCGCCTTTATATGTTGGGTGTCCAAGATGAAATTTGCATGAATGCTGATTCGTCCGTGCAAAAACACACAAGCCTTATGTGTACCGTTCAATAAAAAATATATGCTGATAACATAATAAGGACACCCACGGAGGATGTGCGACAGTATAAACACATCTCATGAACGTCCTTGTTCCTTATAATATATTATAATGCAGAGCCCCGAAAAAGTCAACCGCATCAAAAGAATCTATGACAATGATAATTAATTCATAATTTTACATAATATAAACCTTAAAAATGCAATATGATTTATGTAATCCTGCAAAAATGATTATTTTTTTAAAAAAAGTATTGACAAACAAAATCTAATAAATTATTATTAGTCACAGAAAACAGCAAAGGCGCTGTAGGCTTGGTTTGCCTACGGCGCTTTTTGTTAATGTTTTTGTATCCATGTTTGAGAAAGGTGATGTGATAAGATGAATGCGGCTTCAGATAACTTCGGAACCATGGTGTTTAATGATAAGGCCATGAGCGAAAGACTTCCGAAGGACGTTTATAAGGCTTTAAAAAGAACGATGGAAATGGGTAAAAGCCTTGATCGAACAATTGCTGATGTTGTTGCAAACGCGATGAAGGACTGGGCTATTGAAAAAGGTGCGACCCATTTTACACATTGGTTTCAGCCGATGACCGGCATTACCGCCGAAAAACATGACAGCTTTATTTCTCCAAAATCGGACGGCTCCATAATAATGGAGTTTTCAGGTAAAGAGCTTATTAAGGGAGAGCCGGATGCATCAAGCTTTCCGTCCGGCGGTCTTCGGGCAACCTTTGAAGCCCGCGGCTATACGGCATGGGATCCCACCTCGTATGCCTTTATAAAAGACAATACGCTTTGCATTCCGACCGCTTTCTGCTCCTACGGAGGTTACGCACTTGATAAAAAGACCCCACTTTTACGCTCGATGGAGGCGATTAACAGGCAGGCGCTTCGTGTGCTCAAGCTGTTTGGCAACCATGATGTGACAAAGGTTAATACCACCGTTGGCGCCGAGCAGGAATACTTCCTTGTGGATAAGGCACTGTTCGAAAAGCGCAAAGACCTCATATTCTGCGGGAGAACCCTTTTCGGAGCCAAGCCCCCCAAGGGTCAGGAACTTGAAGATCACTATTTCGGAACCATAAAGCCCCGTATCAAAGCATTTATGGCCGAATTGGACGAGGAGCTCTGGAAGCTTGGCGTCTTTGCAAAAACCGAGCATAACGAAGTGGCACCCGCACAGCATGAGCTTGCTCCCATCTTTACCACAACCAACATTGCTACCGACCATAACCAGCTTATAATGGAAATGATGAAAAAGGTTGCGTCCCGCCACGGTCTGGTTTGTCTTCTGCATGAAAAGCCGTTTGCGGGAGTGAACGGGAGTGGAAAGCACATTAATTGGTCGATATCCACAGATACCGGCATCAATCTGCTTGAGCCGGGAGATTCTCCTAGCGAAAACGCCCAGTTTCTGCTTTTCCTTGCCGCCATCATAAAAGCGGTTGATGAGTATCAGGATCTTATGCGCCTGTCGGCGGCAAGCGCAGGCAACGACCACCGCTTAGGTGCGAACGAAGCTCCTCCTGCAATCGTTTCCATGTTTGTCGGCGAAGAGCTTCAGGCTGTTCTTGATGCGATTGAAAACGGATGTACATGTCTGCATAAAGATAAAAAGGAAATGCGAATCGGCGTACATGTACTGCCCCGTTTCTTTAGGGATACGACCGACCGCAACCGCACCTCTCCCTTTGCGTTCACAGGCAATAAATTCGAGTTCCGTATGCTCGGCTCTTCAGCATCGATTTCGGGTCCAAACATTATCCTCAACACCATTGTTGCCGAGGAACTCTCGGTTTTTGCCGATATACTCGAAAACTCAAAGGATTTCCATAATGATGTTTTGGAACTGGTGCGCAAGACGATTATTGAACATAAGAGGATTATATTTAACGGCAATAACTATTCGGATGAATGGGTTGCGGAAGCCGAAAAACGCGGTCTGCTCAATCTTAAAACAACAGCAGATGCCCTGCCTTGCTTTGTCGAAAAGAAGAATGTTGAACTGTTTGTCAAGCATAAGGTATTTTTCGATGAGGAAGTAAAAGCCCGTTATGAAATCCTTTTGGAGAATTACAGCAAGGTCTTGAATATTGAGGCATTGACCATGCTGGATATAGCACGCAAGGAAATTATTCCAGCTGTAAGTTCATATATCCGCAATCTCAGCGAAACTGCTATTGCAAAAAAGCAGCTGATAACCGATGCCGATTGTGAGGTTGAGACTGCCCTCGTTTCCAAGCTGTCGACCCTGTCTTCCGTTATGTTCAGAAAAATAGACTCTTTGAATGACGCCCTGCTGGAGGCTAAGAACTACACCGACCCGCTTAAGGTTGCCCGATTCTATAAGGATACGGTTCTGACTGCGATGCAGGAGGTTCGCGTTGTTGCAGATGAAATGGAAATGTTGACAGATAGTTCTTGCTGGCCATTTCCACCATACGGAGAGCTGCTTTTTAAAACCTGATTGCATAACCCGCTTAAATAAAATAAAAAATCAGCGGATACTTTGCTGTATCTGCTGATTTTTTTGCCAAAAACGGAAAGACTATGACAAAGCGATTATCGATTTGTATAGTATATTCTGAAAGGCGGATATATCATGCGTTCATTATGGCAGGCAGATTGTTCTTTTCCGGAAAGAGAATCGCTTCGCGGTCAAACAAGCGCAGATGTTGCGGTAGTCGGGGCCGGTCTTACCGGCGTTCTTACAGCTTATTTATTGCAGCAGCGCGGATTAAACGTTGTTGTTCTTGAACGAAACCGAGTGGGAGAGGGGGAAACCGGCGGAACAACCGCAAAGATAACCGCACAGCATGGTCTGATTTATGATAAGCTTATAAACCAGTACGGAGATGAGATTGCTTGGCAGTATGCGCTGGCGAACAGCCGAGCAATCAGTCAGTATCAGACATTAATAGAAGAGCTGAATATTGACTGTAATTTCAAAAGGTGCCCGGCATATATCTATTCAAGAGGAGATACCGAAAAGCTTGAAAAGGAAGCTGACGCTGCGGCTCGGCTTGGCATACCGTCGTTTATGACCGACCATACCGAACTGCCGTTCAAATTACGGGGCGCACTTTGCTTTCCGGATCAGGCTCATTTTCATCCCCTTTTATTTCTCAGGGCATTAGCACAGGATTTAAAAATTTATGAAAACACAAGGGTCAGAACGGTTGAAGACCGAACCGTCTACTATGACGGCGGTCGCCTAACGGCAAAATGGGTTGTAATTGCAACACACTTTCCGATAATAAACTTCCCCGGTTTCTACTTTATAAGGATGCACCAGTCACGCTCTTATGTAATAGGACTTCAAAAAATCCCGGAGATGAACGGGATGTATCTTGATGTCCGGAACAACGGTCTTTCGTTCAGAAGCGAGGGGGATACCCTGCTGCTCGGCGGGGTAGGGCATAGAACGGGTAAAAATCCTGCGGCATTGTCGGATGCCCCCAGCAGTTATGAAATCCTCCGCCATGCGGCAGGACGGCTGTACCCGAATGCTCAAGTCTGTTATCAATGGTCGGCGCAGGATTGCATGACCTCGGACGCCGTACCATATATCGGAAGATACAGCAAGTCAAACCCGCGGATGCTTGTCGCAACCGGATTCAACAAATGGGGAATGACAAGCGCGATGGTTTCCGCAACCCTGCTTGCCGATAGGATTATGGGAGTCAGAAACGAATGTGCTCCCGCATTTTCGCCGCGGCGCTATTCTCCCAAATCCATAGCGATAAATGTGGTTGATGACGGGCTGCAATCAACCATCGGTTTGTTATCTCAAGCGTTTCATTTTCCAATTACCACTCTTGACGAATTGAGAAGGGGAACGGGAGGAATAATTGAATACCGAAATAAGAAATATGGCGCATATAAATCTAAAAAAGGCGAGATTTTCCTCGTTTCCACACGCTGTCCGCATCTTGGTTGTGAGCTTAAATGGAATCCGGATGAGAAAACATGGGACTGCCCCTGTCACGGTTCGCGCTTTGATATACGCGGACGATGGATAAGCAGTCCGGCGGTCAACGATTTGCAAAATCATCAAATGAAGAGCAAGACAAAATAAATAGCGGGTATTTCTATATTTGTGATTGACTATTTTTTCACAAGGGAGTAATATATTAATAAAAATATTTCTATATTTCAGATGGAGGTCTAAACGATGGCTAGGGTTTATAATTTTTCGGCCGGCCCCTCTATGCTTCCGGAAAGTGTTCTCATTAAGGCGGCGGATGAAATGCTGGATTATGAGGGCTCCGGACAATCGGTTATGGAAATGTCACACCGATCTAAAATTTATGAATCTATTATCCAGGGGTGTGAATCGCTTCTGCGTGAGATTATGAACATCCCCGATAACTATAAGGTTCTTTTCCTGCAGGGAGGCGCGTCTTCCCAGTTTGCAATGATTCCGCTGAACTTAATGAATGGCAGTGGCAAGGCTGATTTTGTGATTACCGGTCAGTGGGCAAACAAGGCGTATCAGGAGGCATCCCGCTATGGTAAGGCAAATATTGTAGCAAGTTCCAAGGATAGAACCTTTTCCTATATTCCTGAGCTTGATAAATCCACATTTACGCCGGACGCCGATTATTTTCATATCTGCGTGAACAACACCATATACGGAACACGCTTTGCAAAGCTGCCCGAGACCGGAGATGTCCCGCTGGTCGGCGATATTTCTTCATGCATACTGTCTGAGCCGATTGATGTATCCAAATTCGGGCTTTTATTTGCGGGCGCTCAGAAGAATATGGCTCCCGCAGGCTTGACGGTTGTAATCGTCAGGGAAGACCTTATCGGAAAAGCCCGCGATATCACTCCCACCATGCTTAACTACCAGATACATAGCGACAACGGCTCTATGTATAACACCCCGCCCTGTTACACCATTTATATGTGCAAGCTGGTGCTTGAATGGATTAAAAACGAGGTCGGCGGACTTGAGAACATGAAGGCAATCAACGAGAAAAAGGCCGCGATTCTATATGATTTTCTCGATTCTTCAAAGATGTTCCGCGGCACGGTTGAGAAAAAAGACCGTTCGCTGATGAATATTCCATTTGTCACCGGAAACGACGAGCTTGACGCAAAGTTTGTTAAACAGGCAACTGCCGCGGGATTTGTAAACCTTAAAGGACACCGTACTGTCGGCGGTATGAGAGCTTCAATCTACAATGCAATGCCGGTCGAGGGGGTAGAAAAACTGGTTGCTTTTATGAAGGAATTCGAAGCGAAAAATGCTTGAGTGTAATTGAAAGGATGAAGCGATTTGTTTAATATTCTTACGCTTAATAAGATTGCTGAATGCGGCATAAACCGGTTCGGCAAGGATATTTACAATATTTCCGATGATATTGATGCGCCTGACGGAATTATGGTTCGGTCGGCCTCTCTGCATGAAACCGAGTTTCCCGCATCTCTCAAGGCAATTGCACGAGCGGGCGCCGGCGTCAATAATATCCCGATTGACAGATGCAGCGAGGCAGGTATTGTGGTATTCAATACACCGGGCGCAAACGCCAACGCGGTAAAGGAACTGGTTTTGGCAGGTTTGCTGATTTCATCCCGCAAAATAATCCCTGCAATAGAGTGGGTAAAAACTCTTAAAGGCAAGGGGAGCGAGGTTCCGAAGCTGGTTGAAAAGGGCAAAAGCACCTTTGCAGGTCCCGAAATCAAGGGCAAGGCCTTGGGCGTTATAGGACTCGGCGCAATTGGCGTACTTGTGGCCAACAGCGCCAAGCGTCTTGGTATGGAAGTGTACGGATATGACCCATATATTTCTGTCGATGCCGCATGGGGCTTATCCAGCTCTGTCAACCATGCGTCCAGTCTGCAGCAGGTTTTTGAAAAATGTGATTATATTACCGTTCATGTACCCCTTGCTCCCGATACCAGGGAGATGTTAAATGCGTCGGCATTCGATATGATGCGCGACGGCGTGCGTATTCTGAACTTTTCGCGTGCCGAGCTGGTAAACGGTGATGATATGCGCAAGGCTTTGTCCGACGGCAAGGTTGCAGCATATGTTGTTGACTTCCCGACCGACGATATGCTGGATGTTGAAAATGTCATTGCAATCCCTCACCTCGGAGCGTCTACCCCCGAGAGTGAAGACAACTGTGCTATAATGGCGGCCCAGGAACTTATAGAGTATCTGGAAAACGGGAACATAGTTAACTCCGTGAATTTCCCCTCTGTTGAGGTAGATCGCTCCACCGATACCCGCATTTGCGTACTCCACCGCAATATTCCAAACATGCTTGCACAAATCAGCGGGGTGGTGTCGGGGACAGGAGTTAATATTGAAACAATGGTAAACCGTTCAAAAAAGGATTATGCCTACACCATTCTTGACACCGTTGGCGATGTACCCGATGAGGTTCTTTCCTCGATTGAAGCAATTGACGGGGTTATAAGAACACGCAAAATCCGGTGAGAATTTGTCTTTGCTGATTGCACGTATCGCTATCCTTATTAAATGTAAAAGAATGCAAATATTCTGTGGAGACGGGATATTTGCATTTGCATTCTATAAGATTATCTCTAAATATTTTGGTGTTTAATACACAAAGCCCGCCGTTTAGGCGGGTTTGTCGGTAAAATAAAGGAAGGCGTCTGCCTTCCTCTATTTTATCTGCATTTTTTCTATTTGTTCCATCCAGACGGTTACATTGGCGTCGGACGGCATCCTCCAGTCCCCCCGGGGTGACAGGGCGACGCTCCCGACCCGCGGTCCGTCAGGCATGCAGGAACGCTTAAACTGCTGCGAAAAAAATCTGCGGCAGAAAAGCTTAAGCCATTTAAGAATTTCATTCTCATGGTATTTATTCTTAAAAGCATAAACAGCCAAACGAAAGATTTTTGAGGGGGGGTCACCGAAACGTACGAAGTGGTAAAGGAAGAAGTCATGAAGCTGATACGGACCGACAATCTGCTCTGTTTCCTGCGATATGACACCGTTTTCCGGCGGCAGCAACTCGGGGCTGACCGGAGTGTTTAGAATGTCGGTAAGGGCTGCTTCAATTACTCCTCCTAATCTTTTCGCTTCGTATGATACGATATAGCGCACAAGGGTTTTAGGAACCGACGAGTTGACCCCGTACATGGACATATGGTCGCCGTTGTATGTCGCCCACCCAAGGGCAAGCTCGGACAAATCTCCCGTGCCTATCACAAGTCCGTTTATCTTGTTGGCAAGGTCCATCAAAACCTGTGTGCGCTCTCTTGCCTGCGAATTTTCATAGGTTATATCATGCTCTCCGCTGTGACCGATATCGTTTAAATGACGGGTAACAGCTTGTGTAATATCAATTTCATGCAGGTTAGCTCCGAAAGCATCAGTAAGGGTACGAGCGTTGTTCAAGGTTCGGTCGGTTGTTCCGAAGCAGGGCATGGTAACCGCGTGGATATCACTTCGCGGTTTACCTGTCAGGTCATAAGCCCTTGCAATAACCAGAAGGGCAAGCGCCGAATCCAGTCCTCCGGACAATCCGACTATTGCCTTGCTGTTTGTATGCTGCAGCCTTTTTGCAAGTCCAAAAGATTGAATATTTAATATTTCTTCGCAGCAGCGTTGCTGTGCGTTTATATCCGATGGAATAAACGGGGTAGGTGATATGACGCGTGTAAGGCTAATATCCTTTACAGGCACATCAAACCAGACGACATTCATATTTCCCTTGTTTTTAATTGTTGAAATGCGTCGGCGGTCATATGAAACGTGTGCAATATCGATTTCAGCCGTTATTATTCCGTTTGTATACCGTTTACTTTCTGCAAGCATAACTCCATTTTCGGCAATCATATTATGGCCCGAAAAAACAACATCGGTTGTGGATTCGCCCTCGCCCGCGTCAGCGAGCAGATAAGCGCAAACAAGCCGGGCAGACTGCATTTCGACGAGTTGATGACGATAGCCAGGTTTTCCGATGCCCTCGGTGCTTGCGGAAAGATTTGCAATAACCGTTGCGCCCGATTCGGCAAGGTTTTGGGATGGCTGGTGGATTGCCCATATATCCTCGCATATTTCAACTCCAAGACAAAAGTCAGGCATACTGCGGCAGACAAACAGCTGATTTCTGCCCAAAACCGTATCCTGTCCGGCAAAACATATGTGATAATCTTCATCATCTGCAGGCGCAAAATAACGCATTTCATAAAATTCGGAATAGTTTGGAATATAGGATTTCGGTACAAGCCCGAGCAGTTTTCCGTGTTGGCATACTGCGGCGCAATTAAAGATAGAAGAACGCACAGCAACAGGTAACCCTACCAAAACTACAGTATCGATATCTGTGGTCTGTTCCAATATGCCTGCAACCGCATCTTCCGCTGCGCGAAGCAGCGCAGGCTGAAAGAGCAAATCACCGCAGGTATATCCAGTGATACAGAGTTCGGGGAAAACCAAAAGAGAGGTATCCTCGGGAGCCGATTTGATGATACCCAGTATTTCCTGCATATTGTGTACGCAGTCGGCAACCTTGATTTTTGGAGTCGCGGCCGCAACTCGAATAAACCCGTCTTTCATTTTATTCCATGTCCTTTCTTTAAGGAAAAAAGCCCTGACAGAACGGTTTCTCAAATCCCATTATAATGAGTAATATATTACGGAAACGGGATTGTGCAAGCAGATAACAAAGAATCAAGTATTTGACGGAGGGCAGTGTAATGCGAAGTCCCTGCACCAGAATGGAACATATTAACGAAATCAAAATCAGAACCAATTTAATTATACAGTCAGCTAAAATGTTTGTCTATACTTTTGAGGTTATTATCGCGTAATAAACCCTGTAGTTTTTATTACTTAAAATCCAGGCAAAAATACTTGACTTTCCACCATCTCTGTGTTAAATTAAATAACGTCGCTCATGGATAATAATTTTTGAAACAAAATATGGGGGTATAGCTCAGCTGG
>LSQX01098502.1_pt1 | contig 10311 bp, 7 predicted proteins | sample 654561 | NCBI WGS metagenome assembly LSQX01 (sample SAMN04489861, study PRJNA283612) | anaerobic digester metagenome | isolation source: 4 biogas reactors fed with cattle manure at either 37C or 55C with and... | place: Denmark: Kongens Lyngby | collected 2014
CGATATGGGGGTTGAACCCGTTCTTCAGATGGCAGCCCGAGATCGAACCCGCCTTAGTTTCCAGGCTGATCTGCTGGGCGCCTCGGCATCGGGCATTCACAACATCCTGCTGATCACCGGTGATCACCCCAACAAGGGTAACCCACCCTTCAGCAAAATGGATATCTGGGATTTCGACAGCATTCAATCCATCTGGATGGCACGCAAACTTCGTGATGAAGGAACCTGTCTTGATGGTCGGGTTGTTAAGAACCAACCCCGCTTTTTAATCGGCGCAGCAACATCGCCTTTTGCTTCTTTACCAAAGTACCAGGCAATTCGTACAGAAAAAAAGATGAACGCCGGGGTGCAATATTTCCAAACCAATTTGATTTTCGACCTACCCAGATTTGAAGAATACCTTGAAGCACTGGACCAGCGCGGCGTCCTTGGGAAAGTCCCCATTCTAGCGGGCGTTGCACCTATCAAAAGCCTCAGAATGGCGCAATTCCTTCAAACCCTGCCCGGCATCGTCATACCTGATCATGTCATTGAGCGTGTCTCCTGTGCAAAGAATCCCGCTGAGGAAGGTCATCAAATTTGTCTCGAAGTGGTCGAGAAATTGAAATCATTTCCAGGCGTTCAGGGCATTCATTTTATGGCAATTACGGATAACACTGCTTTAAAACGCTTGATCACAGAAAGCAACTTGCGCGGTTAAGCGGAAAATGCTGGTTTTCATCCAGTGTTTTTAGTGCGATATTCAGAATCAGGGTGTAGAACAGTGGTTTAATGAACCCAACCATCCTCGAAACTCAGGTTTTCCAATAACCTTATTGACACTTTTGGATTCATTCATTAAAATAAATATCAATCAAATAAAACATAAAGGGTGCACCTCTCGCCCGGATGCCAGGTGCATAATGGGGGAAGCTGGTGAAAGTCCAGCACTGTCCCGCAACGGTAACACCGCAAGGTGAAGTCCGACAACCCGCCCTTTGTGACCCAAAAACTTCGTGGAAAGGAAAGTTGGGTAACAGCTTAATTCCATTAAGCCTAACTCACCTTCCGCCCAACATGGGCGGGTTTGGATTAACGACCTTTTCACAAAACTGGTCGTTTTTTTATTGTCAAAGGGAGCGCATTTATGAAAAGCCATTTCTTCAAAGCAGTCTGTGCATTCATCCTCAGCCTGGCGATCCTGTCTTCATCGCCCATTATCGCCTTCGCTTCTTCACACAAAAGTATCAACACACAGGCTGATGTTGACTCCGCCATCATCGCCGGATTTGGCTATCTTCGCCAAGAGATGAATGCCGATGGTGGTATTCGCTGGTTTGATGAAACTTCCAGCACAGCAGCAACGATCAGGGTTGTACAGGCGCTGGCATCCGCGGGTTATTCACAAAATTATTTACAAAGCGACAACGGAAAACGCCCAATTGACTATCTCTTAGAGCATGGTGAGGATTGGGTCAACCAGGTTGAGACAGATTCGCCTGGTTTCAATGTGGCGCGTGCCGGGCAGTTCTTGACAGCGATCGCAGCCGCAAATGAAAACCCTCGCAATTTTGGAAACGGATCATCCGATTTGATCTTTGAATTAAGATCTCGCTACGATGCCGCCACATTTGTGTTTGGGTCTGCAGCTGAGGATAATATCACCGACCAGGTCTGGGCAATTCTGGGGTTAACCGCCAGCAACGCATCAGTACCGGTTGAAGCAGTCGATTGGTTGGCTTCTGTCCAGGCAGAAGACGGCAGCTGGAACGATGGCTTTGGCAGTTATCTTGATATCACACCCCTGGGCATTTTAGCCCTGATCAGCTCAGGCTTTTACACAAGCGATTCCACCAGCATCCAATCAGCCAGGGTTTTCATGATGGACAACCAGCAGTCCGATGGCGGCTGGCAAACGGATTGGGATACAGAAGCAAACCCAAATATCACCGGTGTGATGCTCCAGGCGATGTCGATATTGGGTCAAACGCCTGACGACGATTTATGGCGGCAAGCAGAAGGAGATCCAATCTTAGCGCTTCTATCCGTCCAACAGGAAAATGGTGCGTTCGGGGGAGAATTTGCAAATGCTTACACCACCGCGGATGCGATCATCGGTTTGTCAAACAAAAATATTACGTCCTTAGGATATCTGAAAACAGCTGCTAACGCATTTGATTTTCTCTTTACATGGCAGGAACCCTCTGGCGGTTGGGATAATACTGGTCAGACGATTGATGTTATCCTGGCAATACGCGCAGCCGGCTGGCAGCCAAATTCTGTATCACAGGATGCAGGAACGCCATTAGAATTTTTAAGGTCAAATTTAAATGATTATATTGCTTCAGGACCGGATGCGATGGCAAAGGCAATCATCGGAATAGTTGCTGGCGGCAAAGACCCGGCTAATTTTCTTGAGTTTGACCTTCCACAACAATTATTAGACACCTATGACGATACAGCTCAGGCATTTGGATCGCCAGAAAACACCTGGCATCAGGCATTATCTATTCTGGGTTGTTATGCAGCAGAACTGGCTATTCCCAAGGGCGCAGCTGACACCCTTCTCAGCCTTCAACAAGAAAACGGCGGCTGGGAATACATGCCAGGATTCGGTGCCACACCCGACGACACTTCGATCGCCATTCAGGCGCTCGTGGCATCCGGCTACGCCCATGATGACGATGCCATTACCAGAGCAGTGGACTACTTGCTGTCAACACAAACACCGGATGGTGGATGGGGAAATTCAAGCAGTACTGCTTATGCGCTAATGGCACTCAACCTGATTGATGAATCGCATGCGCAAAAGATAAGAGAAGCTCAACAGTCAGCCCGTGCCAACTTGGTCTTATATCAAAACTCAAATGGTTCATTCATGTATTCTCCTGAATATCCGGATGCCAGTATCATGGCGACCGCATCTGCCATGTTAGCCCTTTTTGGCCAGGATTACATCATCCAAAAGGGTGAAAATGAGCTGCATGATTATGCTGCCCTCGTGGTTGATCCGGGGTCAGGCCACGCTCAAACTGCCTGCGCTGTTGTCACCGACTCATCAATGAATGGCTATGAACTCTTAGAAGCCTCGGGACTTGAATACGTGGTCGAAGAGGGCTTCACAAAAAGTATCCTGGGTGTGGCAAATCAAGATGGCGAGACAAATTACTGGTCTTACTGGTACTGGGATGGGCGCGATTGGGTATTCCAAAGCAGTGGCGCATCAAATTCTGTCGTTTTACCCGGCACCATTGAAGCATGGCATTTCACCAGCTGGGAAGAATATCCGTCGCAGCCCCCTGATATAATTCCTGATTTTCAAAATATTTGCATGGCGCCTCAACTCGTTAATTATCAACAACAGCCATATCTTGATTTTAATAATATCAGCCTGCTTCGAAAAGGTTCGGAGGTGGGAACAAACGCAGACCTGATCGCACAAAATGCACCTTCACCCACAAAGGATGCTCCGAACGATCCATTATCAGAAACGAGGATCGAAGCAGAACAAACAAATCGTTCACCTGTTCCTTTTTACATAATTGGTGCTGTCGTAATCGTTCTCTTTTTTGTTCTGGTTCCAGTGTTTAAAAGGCGGAAATGAAATTTTCTACCCTTCGATCGTTAAGTGTTGATCTGATCGTTTTTTTACTTGGTTGCTTGAGCCTTTTGGCACCCTTTATCTTCCCGCAGACACGGTTAGCTGGCGCTTCTCAAGCCAGTTATCCCATTATGGTCAGTCTGATCATCTTGCTTTGCGTTTTGATCATAATATTTGAATCACAGGCGCATTTTCTAGATAGCAAGATGATTGCGTTTTTAGGTGTTCTGATCGCAATCAACGCCGGGTTACGGTTTTTGGAAAATGCAATCCCTGGACCTGCGGGTTTCAGTCCGATTTTCTTTCTTATCATCCTCGTCGGGTATTTCTTTGGAAGCCGGGTTGGTTTTCTGATGGGGGCGATGACCATGTTCATTTCAGGACTTATCACCGGGGGCATTGGTCCCTGGTTGCCAGGTCAGATGATCACCGCAGGTTGGGTCGGGCAAAGTGCATCTTCCCTCAGGTTTATTACAAGGAAATTCAATTTACAGGGCAAGGCCTCCGAAATCATCCTTCTGTCAACCTTCGGGGCTGTTTGGGGATTGCTTTTTGGATTAGTCATGAATCTTTGGTTTTGGCCCTTTCTATCCACATCCCCTGAATTGATGTGGTTACCAAAAGCGTCGTTGGGCGAAAATCTTGGGCGCTATTTTGCATATTATCTGGCCACTTCCCTTGTTTGGGATGTCACAAGATCGATTGGAAATGTGCTGATTATTTCGGCTCTGGCATCTTCAGTCATCAAGATTTTTCAACGTTTTCACATCCGATTTGCTTTTCATCATGCCCAAAGGATGGATACATGAAACACAGCACAAGTTGGCTTCTTTGGCTGATCGTGACGATATCCATCCTATTAAACGTCCGTCACCCAGTTTACCTTTTCATCCTGATCATTGGTTTGCTGGTGGTTGGAAATAGTTTAGCCAAGCGAAAAGGCGCTTCGAGGTGGGCGAGAAACAATCTTCGTTTTTTATTGACCATGATCCTGTTATCGTCAATTATCAACATGCTTTTTTCTCATACAGGTAAAACAATCCTGTTCAAGATCCCTGATCCTTGGCTTCTGGTGGGTGGGAATATCACACTGGAAAGCCTGGTTTACGGCGCGATAAATGGCCTCATAATCGGCGCTCTTTATCTTGCCTTCAATATTATTAATCTCGCCCTGAGCATCAAACAAATAACCAATCTAATTCCTCGTATGTTTTTCCCCATTGCGATGGTTGTGACAGTCGCCCTGACTTTCTTTCCTTCAATACAACAGCGAGCAAGTGAGATTAAAGAAAGTCAAATAATCCGCGGGAACCCGATGAAACATTTTTCGGATTGGCTCCCCCTTCTTATTCCTTTGTTGGTATCCAGCCTCGAAGATGCCTTTCAGCTGGCTGAATCAATGACAGCACGTGGGTTTCACTCCGCCCAGTCGGGAAAGCGTCAGGATATCCTCCTGGTCGGGTTCTTATTCGGGACTCTGAGTTTATTCTCCGGATGGATTTTGGGTCTTTACAATTATCCTAGGCTCATCTCTACGCTTTTAGCTGTTTCAGGTCTTCTTATTTGGGTCTTTTCATTGACATTCGGCAATCGCTATACGAAAATTATCCGATTTAATAAAGAACATTGGGGTCATAAAGACATTCTGTCAGTGATCCTGATGGCATTTATTGCAATATCCTGGATCATCCTCAAGCTGACAAACCGTTTTCCACAATTCGTCTTCAACCCCTATCCAAGGCTGGTCTCCCCACCGATTGAATTCACCGGCATCTTATTCAGTTTGTTCACTTTTATACCTTGCCTCTTCTACGAAAATGATTAATATTTCCCATCTATCCTATTGCTATCCCCAAAAAGCTGAGCCCGTGTTTGACAATATCAGCCTCTCAATCCAGCCAAACACGCTCACCCTGGTTGCCGGCGCTTCTGGTGTCGGAAAATCAACCTTCTTACGTTGTATCAACGGTTTGGTGCCTCATTTCACAGGTGGAACAATAGGAGGTTCTATCAATGTTTTTGGGGCGAACCCCACCATTCAAGGCCCTGAGGTTTTGTCAGAATTGATCGGTTTCGTGTTTCAGGAACCGGAAGCTCAGTTTGTATTTGAAACCGTTGAAGATGAAATTGCCTTTGCATTGGAAAATCTGGGGCTATCACGAGAGGAGATGCATTCACGTGTCGATTCAATTCTGAATAAGCTGGACCTGTCTGCCCTCAAGCATCGGAAAATTCATGATCTTTCCGGAGGCGAAAAACAAAAAATAGCGATCGCCAGCGCTCTGGTGCTTGCACCAAAAGTCATCATCCTTGATGAGCCCACTTCTCAGCTGGATCCCATTTCAGCGAACGAGATATTGCAGCTTATCGTCCAGCTAAAACAAGAACATCACCTCACGGTTCTCATCTCCGAACATCGGCTCGAGCGGCTTTTGCCCTATACTGAATCGATCCTGTATCTCACGCCAGAGCCTGGTTGGCAATTTGGAACGCCGCAAGAAATACTTACTGAAATGGAGCAGGTACCCCCGATCATCACAATTGCAAAGCGGTTCAAACTCACACCCTTACCATTGTCACTGCAGGAATTTCCACCAAACATGCTGGCACAAGAAACCAAAAAAAGCCAAAGCCAGGAAGAGCCAAGTCTGCAAATGTCCCCTGACGCAGTGATCCGCCTCGAGGATATTTCCGTTGATATCCAGGGAAACAAAATCTTACAAAATGTATCGCTCGACTTTCATAAAGGGGAGATTTTGGCTCTTATGGGCCCAAATGGTGCAGGAAAAACGACACTTCTTCGGGCAATCTTAGGTTTGATCCCCTCAAAGGGAAGCCGTTTTTTGCACCACGAGGACATGAGTCAGTTAAGCATATCCGACATCATCCAGCACGTTGGTTATCTCCCACAAAATCCTAACGATCTTCTCTTTTCAGAAACCGTGAGAGAAGAATTGGCTGTCACATTAAGAAATCATGGATTACAAGAAGATCCGTTATCAATTGCTTCTCTCCTGAATATGCTGGGGTTGGGTGAGAAAATGAATGCCTATCCCCGCGATTTGTCGGTGGGTGAACGCCAGCGAGTCGCATTAGCATCGATCACCATCCATGATCCGGAAATCATTTTCCTTGATGAGCCGACCAGAGGAATGGATTACGGGGCAAAACTTGATTTGAATAGCATATTGAAGGTATGGCGAGATCAAGGAAAATTCATCATGCTGATCACACACGATGTTGAGTTTGCCTCCATTTTTGCTGACCGAATTGCTATCCTTGAGGAGGGAAAACTCCTCTTTTCCGGTTCTCCCCGGGTTGCATTAACCCATTTTCCAGCCTATCGCACACAAACAGCAGTCCTTTTCCCTGGGACGAACTGGATTACACCATTGGATATACCCGAATCAATCCATCCTTTTTAGCCATGCTAAGGCTGTGGTAAAATTTCTTCAGACTCTGAACTATTAACTAAATGATTTAAATTGTTGATATTACTCATCATCAAGCGTTACATATTTCACTAACGCGCATGCTTGTATAGGTGTATAAATAATATGGAGAAATTGTAATATTGTTTTCACTATTTAATTTACAATTTTAAAAACAAATAATTAAGTTCGCGAAAGTGGTTGGAATCCTTCAAGTTCAGAAAAGGAGTGGAATCGAATGCATGGATATAGTGGAAAAATCTTGCACATCGATCTGGCGGAACAAAAGCACTGGGTAGAAGAGAAACCTGAGGCATGGTACAAAATCTATATTGGTGGGGTCTCAATGGCTACCCGTCTCTGCTGGGAAAATATCGAGGTAGGCTGCGACCCCTATTCACCTGGTAATCCTATTTGCGTTGCCAACGGCATTTTCACCGGAACGCCTGTGCCAGTCGGTGGTAAGTATGCCCTGGCGTCAAAATCGCCTTTAACTGGCTTTATCGGCGATAGTCTTTCAGGCAGCTGGCTTTCAATTGCAATGAAAAGGGCAAAATGGGATGGCATTGTGATTCACAAAGCAAGCCCCACGTGGATCCAGCTGCTCATCGATGACAATCGTGTGGAATTCCTCCCGGCTGACAAACTCATGGGGTTAGGGACTTACGAAACAGAAGAAAAGATACGAGAGATTTTTGGAGATGATCAGCTTCGGTCAGCAACCATTGGCCCAGCTGGTGAAAACATGGTTCGTTTTGCCAACGTGACCAACGACGGACGGCAGGCTGGTCGTACCGGGCATGGCGCAGTTTGGGCATCAAAAAAGCTTAAAGCTTTATCGATCCGCGGCACCTATGGCGTCAGAGTTGCTGATCCAGAATCACTCATGAAGATGGCTTTTGATATTACGGAGGCTGCACAAGGCCCACATACTGAAAAATACAGAGTCTATGGCACTTCAACCAATGTTCTCAACGCAAATAAACATGGTTTCTTGCCGACCAGGAATTTTCAGGAAGGCACTTTTGAGTTTGCGGAACTGGTGAGCGGTGAATACCTTGATGAGCACCACAAGGTTAAGGTGATTGCCTGCGCTCAGTGCCCAATTGCCTGTGAACAGATGTCGCTTGTCAAGACCGGTCCTTATGAGGGTGCCATGACAGGCATTGAGTACGAATGTCTGCAAGCTGTGAGTTCGAATTGTGGCATTGGTGACATGACAGCTGCCATCCAAATGGTGGATGTTGCTGATCGCAGCGGTATGGATGCCATGAGCATGGGGGTTTCGATTTCCTTTGCAATGGAATGTTTCGAAAAAGGCGTTCTTAAAAAAGAAGATTTTGTTTGCGAAAAATACCCCGAGGGCTTTGAGCCTTATTTTGGAAATGCTGAAGCAGGCGTCACACTTGCTGAAATGATCCGTGATCGAGAGGGCATCGGCGCTTTACTTTCGGAAGGAACTCGAATTGCATCCGAAACACTCGATGCTGAACGTAACTCAGAAACCTACAGATGGTCAATGAACGTCAAAGGACTGGAATGTCCCGGATACGATGCACGTGCATTAAAGACTTTCGCGGTGGGTCTGGCAGTTGGGACTCGCGGCGGCTGCCATAATCGTTCTGCTGCCTATGATCCCGATATTCAGGGCGAGACCAACCGCTTCACGGTTGACGAAACCCGGGGCGAAGTTGCAGCAAGTTCAGAAGAATATGCTGCCGTTTATGACACTTTACCTATTTGCAAATTTATCCGCCGCTGTTTTACGGGTAAGGCTGATCGTTCCGGCGCATGGCCATCGATTGCCAAGCTGATCAACGCCACCACCGGATGGAACTTTGATTATGATGATGTTGACCTGATCGGTATTCGTGCCCACACAATCAAAAAGGCGTTCAATATCCGAGAAGGATGGACCCAGGCTGATGATGACCTTCCATTCCGATGGAAACACGAACCGATGACCAAGGGCGTTGGTGCAGGTCATGTGGTTACCGAAGATGAACTTGAATACTTGAAACATCTTTACTACAAAGCAAAGGGTTGGACTGAAGATGGAATGATCCCCAAACAATTGCTGATTGAGCTTGGGATGGACGATGTCGCCGAAGAGATCGGTGTATAAGGAGAATATTAACAATGGTAGCTTCTACGTCTAAATATAAATATATTGTATGCGACCCCGAATTGTGTATTGGATGTCAGTTGTGTGAGTACATCTGTTCCTATACAAAAACAGGTGAATTCAACTCTTATCGCAGTCGAATTCGGACGGTGCGGGTGGACGAGGTCCTGATTACTGCCGTCGCTTGCCGAACTTGTGAAAATGCTCCCTGCGTCATTGCCTGCCCTCGAGATGCACTTTCTCAGGATTCAGAGACCGGGATCATCCGAATTGATCCCACCAAGTGCGATGGCTGCGCCTGGTGCATCGAAGCCTGTGATTTTGGTGCAATTACGATCAACCCCCAAACAAAATTGGCTGAATTTTGTAATCAGTGTGAGGATGTGGAAGAAGGTCCCCAGTGTGTTCTGATTTGTCCGAAGGATGCACTTGAATACACCACACCCGACCGGCGGGCACAGCGTACCCGTCGCAATTTAATTAAGGATAGTCTGGAATTTCCTCAAAAAGCAAAGGACCCTCGATGAGTGAAGAAAACAGCAAGAACGGCAATGAGGAACTCCGGATTGGGGTTTATGTTTGCCATTGCGGTTCAAACATTGCCGGGGTGATCAATCCCAAAGAAGTCGTTGAATTTTCACAGGGTTTACCCGATGTTGTTCATGCCACTGATACGCTGTATGCTTGTGCGGATTCTGGTCAACGACTGATCAAAGAAGATATCAAAAATCACAACCTGAATCGCGTGGTTGTTTCGGCTTGTTCTGTACGCATGCATGAACCTACCTTTCGGGCAGCCGTATCAGAAGCTGGATTAAATCCATTTTTAATGGAAATGGCGAATATACGTGAACAGTGCACCTGGGCTCATGGGCATGATCGTGAAGGTGCGCTTGAAAAAGCAAAAGATCTGACCGCAGCCGCTATCGCCAAAGCCCGTTTCCTGACGCCTCTTGAGATGATCGATGTCCCGGTGACACGTAAGGCATTGGTCATTGGGGGTGGCGTGGCGGGCATCAGTGCCTCTCTTGATCTGGCAGAGCAGGGCATTCAGACTATTCTTGTAGAAAAGGAACCAACGATCGGTGGGGTAATGGCTCAGCTGAATAAGACCTTCCCCACCATGGACTGCAGTATATGAATTCTCGCACCCAAAATGGTTGACGCGGCGCGTC
>LSQX01156942.1_pt1 | contig 10311 bp, 7 predicted proteins | sample 654561 | NCBI WGS metagenome assembly LSQX01 (sample SAMN04489861, study PRJNA283612) | anaerobic digester metagenome | isolation source: 4 biogas reactors fed with cattle manure at either 37C or 55C with and... | place: Denmark: Kongens Lyngby | collected 2014
AAAACCAAAAGAGCTGTTTTTTGCCAACGCTCGAAAAAATAGAAGAAGATTGAATATTAAAAATTGAACAATAAAGAATGACTCAAAAGAATAACCAAAACCCGGAACAAATTGCGCGAGACCGCATCGACCAGAAGTTGCGTCTTGCTGGGTGGGTCATTCAGGATAAAAAAAAGCTTGATTTTAGTGCTGCCTTAGGGATTGCCGTTAAGGAATATCAAACAGAAGTTGGACCTGCTGATTATGTGCTATTTGTTGACAGAACACCTGTTGGAGTAATTGAAGCAAAGAAAGAGGAAGAAGGACAAAACCTTACAGTTGTGGAAGATCAGTCGGGTGCTTATGCGGCAAGTAAATTGAAGTATTTCAATAATGAACCACTCCCTTTTATTTATGAATCAACTGGTATAATCACAAGGTTTACCAATACAAGAGACCCGAAACCAAGAGCGAAAAACATCTTCTCATTTCATCGACCGGGAACGATAAAGCAACAATTAAAGGATGATAAAACGCTTAGAGGAAGATTGTTTAATTTCCCTGAACTAGACAAAGGAGCACTCAGGGACTGTCAATTTTCAGCCATCAAAAATCTGGAAGTTTCTTTTGAGGAAAACAGACCCAGAGCCTTGATTCAAATGGCAACAGGAGCTGGAAAAACCTTTACAGCCATTTCTTCCATTTATCGCTTGTTGGAATTTGGAAATGCTCAACGAATTTTATTCTTGGTTGACACCAAAAACCTGGGGGAGCAAGCCGAGCAAGAGTTTATGGCTTTTATTCCACCGGGAGAAAATAGAACTTTTACCGAGCTGTACACCGTGCAGCGTTTGACTTCTTCTTTCGTGAATCCTGATGCACATGTTTGTATCAGTACTATCCAGCGTTTATACTCGATTTTGAAGGGGGAAGAATTGGATGAGAAAGCGGAAGAGGAAAATCCGAATGAAAAAGGATGGCTCCCTAAAGAGCCGCTTCCAGTAGTTTATAATGAGAAAATACCTGTGGAGTTCTTTGATTTTATCGTAATAGACGAATGTCACCGTTCTATTTACAATTTGTGGCGACAGGTACTAGAATATTTTGATTCCTTCCTGATAGGCTTAACGGCCACACCAGACAAACGCACCTTCGGTTTCTTCAATGAAAATGTGGTGAGTGAATACACCCACGAAGATGCTGTGGCTGATGGCGTGAATGTCACCTATGACACCTATTTGATCGAAACCAAAATCACCAAGGAGGGGGCAAAAATTGAAGCGAAAGAGTTTGTGGATAAACGGGAAAAGCTGAGCAGGCGCAAACGCTGGGAACAGTTGGATGAAGAAATGGCTTACACTTCCAATCAACTAGACAAAGACATTGTCAATCCTAGCCAAATCAGAAACGTCATCAAGGCTTATAAAAACAAATTGCCTGAAATATTTCCCGGCAGAAAGGAAGTGCCCAAAACGCTGATTTTTGCCAAGACCGATAGCCATGCGGATGACATCATCAACATTGTAAGGGAAGAATTTGGCGAAGGCAATAGCTTTTGCAAGAAAATCACCTATCAGACGGATGACAACCCAAAAACGGTATTGTCTTCTTTTAGAAATGATTATTACCCACGAATAGCAGTAACGGTGGACATGATTGCCACTGGTACAGATGTGAAGCCTTTGGAATGTTTGATTTTTATGCGAAATGTAAAATCCAAGGGCTACTTTGAACAGATGAAGGGACGTGGTACACGAACCATCAAGCTGGAGGATTTAAAGAAAGTAACGCCTTCGGCTATTGCCACCAAAGACCATTTTGTGATTGTGGATGCCGTGGGCGTGATGAAAACCACCAAAACCGACAGCCGTCCGTTGGAGCGTAAACGTGGCGTTGCACTCAAAGACCTGATGTATGCCGCCATGATGGGCAATGTGGATGAGGATTTGTTTACTTCGCTTGCAGGCAGATTAGGGCGAATTGAAAAGCAAATTACCCCTGACGAAAAAGCCAAGTTTCAGGAGTTGGCAAAAGGTAAATCCATCAATCAAATGACCAAGGATTTATTGGGGGTATTTGACCCTGACAAAGTGCAGGATTTTGCCATTGCCAAATTTGGACATCCAACCCCTGCTCAGGTAGAGGAAGCACAGGAAGAACTGGCCAAACAAGCCACCTTGGCGATTACGGGTGAGTTGATAGAATACGTGGACAATGTGCGTAAGTCGCTAGAACAGATTATTGATGTAGTGAACATTGATGAACTGGAGTTTGCAGGTTGGGATACACAAGCACAAGAGAAAGCGGCTGAACTGGTAACCGATTTCAAAACCTACATTGAAACCCACAAAGATGAGATTCTGGCTTTAAGTTGGTTTTATTCTCAACCTTATCAGCGAAAAGAACTGACCTATAAAATGGTGAAGGAGTTATTGGAAAAACTCAAAGCCGACAAACCCACCTTAGCACCCCTTCGCATTTGGCAGGCTTATGAGCATATAGATGGTTTGGAAAGAAGCCAACCGCTTAATGAAATGATTGCCCTGGTGAGTTTGATACGCAGGGTGATGGGACTGGACGAGCAATTAACCCCCTACAACAAAGTGGTGGACAAACGCTTTCAGGATTGGGTATTCCGCAAGCAAGCCGGTACGCTCAAATACACCGAAGAACAAATGAACTGGTTGCGTATGATGAAAGAACACATTGCCACTTCTTTCTACATAGAAAAAGACGATTTGGACTACAGCCCCTTTGATGCCAAAGGCGGCATGATGAAAATGTGGAATCTCTTTGGAGACGGCATGGAAGAAATTATTGATGAACTGAATAAAGAATTGGTAGCGTAGATGAATAAAGGATGGATAGAAGTGCAGTTTGAAGAATTGGTTGATTATATACAACCAACTGAATTCATTGTAAAAAGCACTGAATACCGAGACAATTATAAAATACCCGTGCTTACTGCTGGGAAATCTTTTATTAAGGGATACACGAATGAGCAAGAGGGAATTTTCAAAAAGTTACCTGCTATTATTTTTGATGATTTCACAACAGCATCAAGGTTCGTTAATTTCCCTTTTAAGGTAAAATCTTCGGCCATGAAGATTTTAGTGCCTTCGTGTGATTTAATAAACCTTAAGTATGTATTCTATGGAATGCAAATCACGGATGTAAGAAGTGATACTCACAAAAGGTATTGGATATCAGATTTTGCTAAGAGATATATCCCCCTGCCTCCATTAAATGAGCAAAATAGAATTACAGACACCATCGAGGAACTCTTCAGCGAGCTGGACAATGGGGTGGCTAATCTCAAATTGGCACAAAACCAATTGAAGGTCTATCGACAGGCTTTGTTGAAAAATGCCTTTGAAGGCAAACTTACCGAACAATGGCGCAAGGAAAACAATCCCGAATCCGCAGAAAAGCTGCTGGAACGCATTAAAGAAGAACGTCAAAAACGCTACGAACAAGAACTCAAAGACTGGAAAGCTGGGGTAAAGGCTTGGGAGAAGGAAGGGAAGATTGGGAGAAAGCCAGGGAAGCCGAAAGCGCCAATTAAATACAAACCAGTAAGTGAAAGTGAAACAATTGGCCTGCCTGAAGAAATTGAAGGATGGTCATATTGTAGGATAGGAGAAATATCAGAAATGACATCTGGTTATGCATTTAAATCAAAAGATTTTAAAAAGGAAGGTGAATTCAGAGTGATTCGCATGGGGAACCTTTACGAAAACAGGTTAGACATGTCAAGAAGTCCTGCATACTTGACTAAAAGTACGTCAATCGATTTGGTAGATAAATACTCAGCAAATGAAAATGATATTCTTTTGACTTTAACAGGAACAAAGTATAAGAGAGATTATGGTTATGCTGTTAAGATTCCAAAAGGTGAAAGAAACCTACTTGTTAATCAGAGAATATTGTCCCTGAAACCTTTAATCAATAATGATTTTCTTTTATACCTATTAAGAGACAATTCTTTTCGTGATCAATTCTTTTCTTTTGAAACAGGTGGAGTAAACCAAGGAAACGTAAGTTCAGTATCAGTAGGAACAATAGTTACTCTTATACCTTCCTTGACAGAACAGGAAGAGATTGTAAACACCTTTGAATCTCAATTTTCAATCATTGACAACCTTGAAAAAGCAATCGAATCAGGCCTTCAAAAATCAGAAGCCCTGCGCCAATCTATTTTAAAGAAAGCTTTTGAGGGAAAATTGGTGCCTCAAGACCCCAATGATGAGCCAGCTTCAGAACTGCTCAAACGCATACAGGCAGAAAAGAAAAAGTATCTGGAAGAGCAGAAACAACAAAAGAAAAGAAAACCTAAAAATACAAAGAAGATGAGTAAAGAACTGAGCATTGAAGAAGTACTCAAAACTTCAGATAAACCCATGCTTGCCAAAGAGGTTTGGCAAAAAAGCAAACACAAGGAGAATATCGAGGATTTTTATAAAGAGCTGAAAGACATTCAGTCTAAGATCAAGGAAGTCAAAAAAGGCACAGAATCCCTTTTAAGCCTAGCTAAATGAGAATAGACAAAGTACATATCAAAACACGATTCAAGAACCTGGAGGATTTTCAGATTGATATTGATGAAAATGCTTGGGAAACCGTTTTGCTTGGTCTCAATGCCACAGGTAAATCCAATTTTCTGGAATCATTGGTCATTATTTTTCGGGATTTGGATTTGATTTATAATCACAATAGAAAAATTAAGAAACATGAGTTTGATTATTACATTAAGTATGAGTGCCGCAGCAATGTCATAGAAATCACTTTCGAAAAAGGCAAATATGCCTTTTTGGTAAACGGAAAACCGGAAACCACCACGGTTACCAAAAACATTGAACACTATTTGCCCAAACACATTTTCATCTACTATTCTGGAATTAGCGACCGCCTTGCTGATTTATACATTCCGCACCAAAAGATTTACTATGATCAAATAATAAAAGCTGGAGCAAAAATTGAAGAATTTGATACCATTCGAAGAATATTTCTTGCCCAGAACATTCATGCAAACTTTGCTCTAATTGCTTTTTATCTGTTTAAGGAAGACCAAGGTGATGAAACGATTAAGTTTCTCAAAGAGGAATTAAAAATCAATGATTTTGGCTCAGCTCTATTTATGCTAAAAGAGCCTGAATGGGCTAAAAATCGAGAGGACAAAAACGCACATCTATGGGGTGCAGATGGTCTGGTTGAAAAATTCGTTAACGATCTATTGCTCTTTTCATACGCACCAATTCAGCATAAGGCTCGTGTAGAAGTTTCTTACAAGAAGAACGAAACCCAAGACAGGCTATATCTATATCTAAGAGATAAATCCACTTTTTTAGATTTAGTAGAAGACAAGTACAAGAACAAAATTGTTCTATTCAATGCCTTAGAGAGCATCCACATATCGGACATGCTGCATGATGTGAAAATCAAAGTTCAAAAAGAAGGTGTGGACGGTGAGCTGTCTATGTCAGAATTGAGCGAAGGTGAAAAACAATTGCTTACCGTTTTGGGCTTGTTGAAATTTACCAAAGACGAAGAATCATTGATCTTACTGGATGAGCCCGATACCCACTTGAACCCCATGTGGAAGTGGAAGTTTTTGGATTATTTAGACCGAGTGGTGAAAAGAAAGGAAAACACACAGATTATTTTCTGTTCACATGATCCATTGGTGATTGGAAACCTGAAAAAAAATCAGGTGCAAATTTTCAAGAAGGATAGAGACGGGAAAACAGAGGCTTTCAATCCCTATATGAGCCCAAGAGAAATGAGTGTTTCAAAGATTCTCACCAGTGAGTTGTTTGGCATTCCTTCTTTAATGAGTAAAAAACTAGAAGACCTACTGAATCAAAAGCGATTCCTTCAAGCGAAAATATCGCATGGCAAGTTGGACGAGGATGAAAGAAACCAATTTGAAAGACTAAAGAAGTATTTCGATAGAATTGGCTTTGGAGATGATACTGCGGATAGTCGATATAACCAATACCTAAAACTAACCAGCAATTACAAAGAGTTTACCAATAGGAAATACACAAAAGAAGAATCAGAAGAATTAGACCGAATTGCAAAGGAAGTCCTTGATGAAATCTTAAAAGAAGAAAAGGGCGAATGAGGTATATCGACAGAAATAGATTCAGAGAAGCCGTTGAGGCTAATGGATGGGAAGCTATAAAGCAAGCTCAGCATGATGCAATGAATGGGATGACTATACCACAGAAAAAAGAATATATCCGAAATCATCCCGAATGGAATCAGCTTCAGCCCATAATGCGAGAACTTTCACATCATAAATGTTGGTATTCAGAGGCTCCAATTGGGAACAATGATTTCGAAGTTGATCACTTTAGACCAAAGAGTAAATCACGTCAGAAGGATGATTATACTGATCCTAAAAGCAAATCCACTATTCACAAAACAAATGGGTATTGGTGGCTAGCCTATGAATGGAGCAATTTTCGTTTATCAGGAATACACTCAAATAAATTAAGAAGAGATCGAATTGGTGAATGTGAAGATGTAAAAGGCAAAGGNNTCCTTTAGACCTTATCAATGGAAGGGTTGCAAATGATGAAGAAAACACGGCATGTGAAGTTCCTGTTTTACTCGATCCTTTGAATCCAGTTGATGTCTGTCTATTAACTTTTGACAAAGGCATTCCTGTACCGGCTACAAATGACCCAGAAGAAATTGACAGAGTCCAACAATCAATTTTCTATTATCATTTGGATTTGGATCAATTGAATCGTGATAGAAAGATTGTTTGGGATGAATGCATAGAGCATATACAAGATGCTAAAGAGGCAATTGACAATTCTGTTAAACGAGAAGCCAAAAAGGGGTTGATGGACAAGTGCTTTAGAGAGCTTAGAAAAATGGTTGATTCTGAACGAAAAGCATATACAAGTACAGCAAAAGCATGCATAATGGTTTATTCTGAATTGACTGGATATGATTGGCTAAAACTTCTGGTAAGGACATTGTAGAAATAACATGAAACTCGAAGCATTAAATAGAACCCACATTGAGCAAGCTGCGATCATCATTGATGAACAAGGTATTCCCAAAAATCTTGTTTGGAGTCAATACTATGTGGTCGTAAATGGCAAGGAGTATCCTTTTAAACATCTGGTAAGAACAGCCTATGAACTAGCCACCCAAGAGCAATTACAGTTTCAATCTAATGAGTCGTACCGTGGATATGTCGAAAATGAATTGGGTTTTGAATTTCGGTATTATGAAGATGGATATAACTTCTTTACAAAAGAAGAATTGGAATTTTATAGCTCCATCGTTAATTCCGATTATAGAAAATCCAATACAGCGCATCAATATTACGGACAAAAACTCTATCCCATTATTGCTAAAGCCAAATTTTGGGCAGAGCAAATTTTGGTGGAAGGGTTCAGGCTAAAGCAAGATGGAAATTGGCTCAATGGTCATGTAGCCCGCATCAAACCATATTTCTGGCCAAGAATTTACAGCGGTGAGGATAAAGATGTTTTCTTTAATGTGGAGGTAAATGGATCTGACGAATTTATCGGCTATAAGCTGGATGGCTATTTCGAGACGACAAAAGCACTTCCGGAGTATAAAATCAAATTGCTTGAAGAATACAAAAACCTAATCAGTTGGGAATGGCCAAGAATTCCATTTGACAAACTGGATGAATACAATTGGAATAGACTCATCGCAGAAAGCAAAGCCTACGTACAGAAATATTTACCACATCATAATCACTTAAAGAAGTTACTTTCAAAGGAGTCAAAAATTGCCCGCATCACCTGGAACACCAACGGGTGGGTAAAACCATCTGGTTTAACAGGTAAATCAACCAATGCAAGCTTTGAGAATGAGCATGGGTTTGGTCACGAAGAATGGTTATTTGATGGTGACAAAGTGATTAACGGGTACAAATATGGTTTTTTAGAACCCATCCATAAATTTCGCTCAAAGTATGAAGGTCAGGTTTTTGACCTCACACTTTACACCAGAGACGCGGAATCAAACAAAAGTTTTTGGGTAACCAACCTTAAAGATGTTGAAATCCTGTTACCAGAAGAATCAGAAAAGATATTAGCTCACTACAAGAAAGAAGGTTGGTATGATGAAATGAAAGCTGATCTGTATAATCTGAACCTTGATTCTGGGCAGTTAGACACTTGGATTAAGGAAGGAGCGGAACAGTTGTTCAATGTGAAGTTCAAAGCATCTCAACTCACTGAAATTCCAGCCGAGCTAATTCCTGTATTGGATGATAATGAAATCCCCTCCAATCGATATACTCTGATGGATTTGCCTTCAGGTCTTAATGAGAAAATTGACCTTGGAGTAAAAACTGGATTTTCATTTGAAGACTCAGGAAGTGAGGAAGCAGACCTTGGTACAAAAAGTAAAAGAACCGGGAGAAAGAGAGAGATTGAACTCGAGTTAAAACACAATATTCTGCAAACCAAATTCTTGAAATACCTTCAAAAGAAGTATGGTAAGGCAATTGTGAAACGAGAGTGTACGGCATATGGGGCATCAAGAATTGACGTGACTCGAAAAACCGATACAGGCTACATTTTTTACGAAATCAAAACCTATAACAGTTTAAGAACTTCCATCAGAGAAGGTATTGGACAATTATTGGAATATTGTCTTTACCCCAATGCAAATGAAGCAGAAGGCATTGTATTGGTTTCACACGTTGCACCATCTGAGGAAGTTAAAACCTACCTCAGCCACATTAAAAAATTTATAAATCTTCCTTTCTCCTATATCCATTTTGATATTGAGCAAGAGGAAATAATCACAGAGATATAAGAATATGACAACAAATAATTTAATAGCAAAAATTTGGTCATTTTGCGACACGCTTAGGGATGATGGTGTAAGCTATTCTGACTATTTAGAACAACTTACTTTTCTACTATTCTTAAAAATGGCGGATGAGTATGAAAAAGGTCCGCAAAAAAGGAAATCGGGAATTCCTGAACAGTACAATTGGGATAGTATTGCTTCGAAAAGTGGTGGAAAGCTGGAAGCCCATTATGTTGAGCTTTTACGAGAGTTAGGGAAACAGCCTGGAATGCTAGGTCAGATTTTCACCAAAGCACAGAATAAAATTCAAGACCCTGCCAAATTAGATCGTTTGGTAAAAATGATAGCCAAAGAATCTTGGGTGGGCATGGATGCCGATATTAAAGGCGATATGTACGAAGGGCTTTTGGAGAAAAATGCTCAGGATACAAAAAGTGGCGCAGGTCAATACTTTACTCCTAGAGACTTAATCAAAGCTATTGTGGAATGCGTTCGCCCTGAACCTAAAAAGACAATTGCCGACCCAGCTTGTGGCACAGGAGGATTCTTTTTATCCGCTTATGATTTCCTTACAGCAGAAAGCAAATTAGACAAAGAGGAAACCCGATTTTTAAAGGAAGAAACTTTTCATGGCTGGGAAATAGTCGCATCTACAGCAAGAATGGCATTAATGAATTTGTTTTTGCACAATATTGGTGACATTACCTCAGAACCACCAGTGCGAAGAGAGGATGCATTACTCCAAAAGCCCAGTGAATTATTTGATTATGTTTTAGCAAATCCACCTTTTGGAAAGAAAAGTAGTATCACCATTACCAATGCAGAAGGTAAAGAGGAAAAGGAAGATCTAACTTATAATCGAAATGACTTTTGGGTAACTACCACTAACAAGCAGTTAAACTTTTTACAGCACATTGTTTCCATGTTGAAGACAACTGGAAAAGCAGCAGTTGTTTTACCGGACAATGTACTTTTTGAAGGAGGAGTTGGTGAAACGGTTCGCAAGAAGCTTATGGAAAAGGCAGATTTGCACACCATTCTTCGTTTGCCCACAGGTATTTTTTACGCCCATGGTGTGAAAGCAAATGTTTTGTTCTTTGATGCAAAACCAGCTTCAAAAGATGTGATGACTAAAGAAGTTTGGTTTTACGATTACCGAACGAACATCAGCCATACATTGAAGAAAAGTCCGCTTAAGTTTGAGAATTTGAAAGACTTTGTAGACTGCTACAATCCCAAAAATAGAAACGAGCGAAAAGAAACATGGTCTGAACAAAACCCGGAAGGAAGATGGCGTAAGTATACATACGAGGAGATTATTGCCCGAGACAAAACGAGCTTAGACATTTTCTGGCTGAGAGATGAAAACATGCTTGATCTAGAAAACCTACCTGAACCAGATATTTTGGCTCAGGAAATAATAGAAAATATAGAAGCAGCATTGGATAGCTTTAGAGAAGTAGCATTAAAACTAGAAGATTAATGTCAACCCTACGCATCCATACACATTGGCAAGTC
>LSQX01235388.1_pt2 | contig 10311 bp, 11 predicted proteins | sample 654561 | NCBI WGS metagenome assembly LSQX01 (sample SAMN04489861, study PRJNA283612) | anaerobic digester metagenome | isolation source: 4 biogas reactors fed with cattle manure at either 37C or 55C with and... | place: Denmark: Kongens Lyngby | collected 2014
CTGTACGCCTGCGCGACTTAACGGCCAAACTGGGACCGGCGGGTCGCCTGGCGGCCAGCGGCACGTTCGCGCTGCGTGATGACGCACGCGAACCGTACCGGCTTGACATATCAGCCAGCGAAGTTGAAATCGCCTCGGCAATATTCCGCGGCATCATCAACGGCAAGGCGGTTGTCGAGCAAAAAAGAGACAGGCCTCACGTAACAGGCAGCGTCAGGCTTGACAAGGTGCTTATAAATATGCCGACGGTGCCCGAGCTTGTCGAGGGTGAAACCAATGTCGGACTTGACGTCAAGCTCGAGCTGGGGCCGGAAATACATTTGTACAACAAATATCTGTATGACCTGTGGCTGGCCGGAGGATTGCACATCACCGGCAGTACGCGTTATACTAATGTGGACGGATCGGTGGCCGCCACGAGGGGAACGGTGAGTTATCTGCGCACGCCCTTCAGGATCCGCCGCGCAACGGCGGGCTTCCCGACACCGGGTTCGGTGCTGCCGACGATAAATCTTGATTCCTACACCAAATTCGGGCGTTATGACGTTACGATGAAAATCGAGGGGCCGCTTGACCAAATGGAGCTCAAGCTTTCCTCTGACCCGCCGCTCAGCCAGCAGGAGCTTTTCCGCATGCTGACTCTGAAAAGTTACAGCGGCGGAACAGGCTCAGGCAGCAACGGGCTGGAAAGGGAAGACTTGCAGGCACTGTTGGACGTCGGTCTCGAGATGACCTTCCTCCGCGACGTGGAAACAATGTTCAAGGAAGAACTTAATCTGGACGAGTTCCGCGTCTACAGCGGCAATACCGCGTCGGGCATCGGTTTTGAGGTCAACGCGAAGGATTCGAGTGAATTTACAAGGGACGAAAAAGAGCAGTACAACATCCTTGTGAGCAAGTACGTTCGGGACAACGTCCGCGTAGGTTTCGCGAGCAGCGTCGACGGCCAATATCACAATATGTTCACGCAGTACGAAGTAAACAAGAACGTTACGATAAATTTCTCGCTTGACGAGGACCGGGAGAAATGGTTCGGCGTCGAATACCGCGTCTCGTTCTGACAGATAAAGGAGCACTATGTTAAACGCATATTTGGAAGAGCTCAAAAGAATAAAGCTGCTTTCTCGCGAAGAGGAACTCCGACTGTGGCAGGAAAGCAGGGCAGGCAATCCCGAGGCACACCACCGTCTGGTCAGCTCGTACCAGCCGCTTGTTTTCAAGATTGCCGCCGGCTTTCGCCTGCCCGAAAGCCAGCTTAGGGAGCTTATTCAGGAGGGGACCGTCGGCCTGCTTGAAGCCGCGGAACGCTTTGACCACACAAAGGGCATAGCGTTCAGCTTGTTTGCCGTACACAGAATCAGAGGCAGGATGCTTGATTACCTGAAGCGGGAAAACCTTGTCCGACCACTGTCCCTGGACAGCGAAACTGCCGAAGGCAGCGGCATTTCCTGGGCCGAATGCCTTGTCTCGGGCGCGGTTTCTCCTGATGAAAGCGTTGAGCGTGACTTCCTTTTTCGCAGGGTGCATGAAGCAATGGAGCGCCTTACCGCCAATGAGCAAAAAGTCCTGACAGGTATTTACCTCGATGAGAGAACGGCCGGCGAGCTTGCCGCCGACATCATGGTTACGCCGGGCCATGTTTACCGGCTGCAGAAAAAGGCGGTCAGAAAAGTGCGGGGCATGCTTTCCAGGTTGATGGCCGACTTGAAAAAGAGCTAATAAAAGAAAAACGGCTGATATGGGCAGATAAACTGCCGAAAAAATAGAAAAATATGAGAAAACGCTGAAAAACGACCTAATTCCCCCGATGAATATACCGGCAAATTACTGATTATATATTTGTATAACAGCCGTCCGGGGAAGGAGAAAGTGCAATGTCGAGCAATATCAAGAATATTTGTGACCATATAAAGAACGTGCGCAGCAGCCTGCAAAACGCTGAAGCAAGCTTTCGCAGCAACAACGACATGCGCGGCGAGCTTGACTTGATGCTTGCCGAAGCCGAAATGCAGCATCTGCGGGAAAAACGCGGCAAATTTGGCTCCCGGATACGTCAACGGCTGGCCCTTTTGGCCGCACTTCTCCTTGTTCTGACCGGAGCAGGCGGTTGGCTGTGGGCGAAAAGCTCGCCCGCCCCGGTGCGCAGCAATCAGATTGCCGTTGAAACGATGCCGGCGGCAAAAAAAGTTCAGACTGTCCAGACGTCTGCGGTAAAAGAAGCGCAGACCGCTGACATAAAAAACAAACAAACACCAATAACTCAGGTTAACCAACAGGTGTTCCCACAGGAAGCGGAGCTGCCGGGGAAACTTTCGCCGGCACTTTCGTCTGACGAAATGCACCTGCTGGTCAGAACAGCGCGCAAGACCTTAAATGATTCTAAATAACAGGGGGCTCGTTATGAAAGCAAAGAAAATGTGGCGACCAATTGCCATGGGTTTGGCAGCGGCCTTGCTTGTTGCCATGCCGGCATCTGCCGAGGAAAGCAGGGCCGAACTCGACTACACTCAAGTGCCGGAAGGCGTGCAGCTGACTTACCACGTGCTGGAGAACCCTGTTTTCAAAAACCTCGTTGTCGAAGGCAACACCAAGGTCAGCAGCGACAAGATTGCCAAAATCATGGATTTGCAGGAAAATAAGCTGATCAACATCAAGGCAGTCAACGAAAACGTGCGAAAAGTTGAAGCCGAGTATGCTCAGGCCGGTTACATCCTCGCCCGCATTACCGACGTTCGCGTTCTGCCAAGCGGTGAATTGTACCTGTTTGTGAACGAGGGCATTGTTGAAGACTTCAAGGTCAAGGGCAACACAAAAACCAAGGACTACGTTATTACCCGGGAAATGAAGCTGAAAAAGGGCGAGCCTTTCAACACCAAGGATGCGCGGCGCAGCATGCAGAGGGTTTACAACCTCGGCTACTTCGAAGACGTCAATATCAAGCTGAATCCGGGCCAGGCCCCCAATGCCGTCGATATCGAAATCACAGTGGTGGAAATGAACACCGGCAGCTTTGGCATCGGCGCAGGCTACAGCGATGCTGACGGCTTTTTAGGCATGGTTTCGCTCGGTGACAAGAATTTCCGCGGAACCGGCGACAAGGTAAACATACGCTGGGAATTCGGCGGTGACGAGGATAACAACAAAAACTACGAATTCAGTTATATGAGGCCCTGGCTGGACCGCAAGGAAACAAGCCTCGGCTTTTCCGTCTACGACATGACCAACGAGTACGCCGATTATGATCGTGACGGAGATGAAATAGCGCGTTACGACAAGAAACGCCGCGGACAGGAACTGACCTTCAGCCGCAGGACCAACAACGAATATGTAGTCAACTATCTGACGCTGAAGAACCGCAATGACATTTACAGAGGTGTCGCGGACGGCTACGAAAACGACTACCAATACTTCGAGGGCGATGATGCCGCAAATCCTGCGCAGACCCCCGAGGAGAAAGCGGCACTGGCGGCCGAGCGTCAGAAGGAAAACTTCGGCAAGACGCAGAGCATAGCCTTTACCAGAACTTTCGATTCCCGTGACAACGTGAATGACCCTCATGAAGGAAAGCGCAATTCTTACTCGATTGAATGGGCCGGCTTGGGCGGCGATTTTGACTTCACCAAGTATTCTGCCGATTACAGGTATTATTACCGCATGGGTGCAAGCGAAGACGTCCTCGCGCTGCAGTTCGGCGTCGGCTATGCGGACGGAACGATGCCCCTCAGCCAGCGTTTCGCGGTGGGCGGTTCGGACAGCCTGCGCGGCTACAAGGACGACCAGTTCAAGGGCAACAGCATGCTGAAGGCGACGCTCGAATACAGAACGCCCCTGATGAAGAAGGTGCAGGGCGTTATTTTCACCGATACAGGTTATGCCTGGGACAAGAAGACCGAGGACGACTTCGATCTCGGCCTGATCAAATTCAGCTACGGCATCGGCCTCAGGGTGAATTCACCTCTTGGTCCCTTGCGGCTTGATTACGGCATTGGCGACGACGGCGGACGTTTCCACTTCAGCTTCGGCGGCCAATTCTGATAAAACCGTAAAGACTGGAGGGAGTGAGGCTCTTGCGCTTGTTCGGTATTGCTTTTTATTGCCTGTTGGCATCAGCCCTTTGCCTTCCTTTGTTTCCCGGGACGGCTGCGGCAGAAAGCGTGGAGAAGGTAGTCGTAAGCGTTGAGGATGTCAGCGGCCGTACCAGCGACGTCTTGCTTGAACGCATGACGGCAAGCATGCAGGTCGTGGCCGAGCAGCTCTTTCTTGACAGGGAAGCAGCGACGATTGCAAAAGCGCGGCAGGACTATGAGCGGCTGCTCGGCGAAGTCGGTGAAAGGGCCTTAACAGGCTACAAGGTTGAAAGCACCGATATTCTTGTCGGCCGTACGGCCAAGGTCAGCCTTAAGCTGTCACCTTGGCTGGACGCCGTCGGCAGTGTCCGGGTAGACTTGAATTTTTCGGGAGTGGACAAGCAGACTGCCGCAGACTTGTCGGCTAAACTGCCGGGGCTTGAGGAAAAAATCAGGCATACCCTGCAGGGAGCTTCCCTGGACTCAGTTGATTGGGCAGGCGGCGTGCTGCGGCAAAAAATCAGGCAGGAGGTCGAGCGGAACCTGCCGGAATTCAGGGCCTCGGTTGATCTGAGCCAGACGGGCAAAACCGTGGTGGCCCAGGTAATCGTTTATCCGGTCGGAGAAATTGTGCAGCAGGTCAAATTCGAGCTGTTCTCGGAAACGGTTCCCAACATTCTGCTTTTGCAGGCTAAAAAGCGTCTGCGTGCAGACGCGGAAACCCTGCGCGGTCTGCCGGTGGAATACCTGCGTCATCATCGCGGCGAGCTTGAGCAGAAACTGCTTGAGGCGGCTTTTGAAGAAAAAGTTGTTGGGATTTATGACCTGCAGCCTGTTGTGACGATTGCTCCGGCGGTCGATGCGGAAGTTTTCTTCCGCATGAATGCGGCCAAATACAAAATCTGGTTCGAAGGCTACGCCGACCTTGGCCGTGAGGAAGACAACCTTTCGGGAAGAGCTCACGTCGGCAAATATTTTTCGGACAGGGACGAGGTCTTTGCCGAAGTTTCGTTAGAACTCGATGACATGGATTGGGAGTTTGCGCCGGGTTATGCCCACAAGAGCGGCAAAACAACCTTCGCTTATCTGCGGCGCCTTTCGGATCATGAGAATAATTACAGGCTTGAATACGAGCTTTCGCCAAAATGGCGCCTGCGGGCGGAGCATTTTTCCGATTCCGACCGCAACGAGTTCGGAGCGCGTTACCGCATACACGAGTTCTTAAGCGTCGAGTATGTTTATTCAACCGACAAGCCCTATCTGCGGTTAGTCGGCAATTTGTAGCACAGGTTGAAAGATTGACGACGTGCTGATATAATTAGCAAGTATAACAAAAATATATTCACAAAGAGAGCAGGGATCAATATGATGAGAAAATTGGCTGACAAAAAGACAGTGAAGCTTATATCGCTTGCGGTAGCGGCTATTTTTGTCTTGGGCGTATTCGGCATGGCGTTTACTCAAGGCGGTTTTACCAATGTTGCTTCCGCGGCAGCCGCGGATTCCGCCGTAGGCGTAGTCAACTACCAGATGCTTGTTGCGCAAAGTCCTGACATGCAGGTCTTCAGAACGACAATGCAGCAGGAAGAACAAAACGCCCAAACGGAGTTTGAAAGCAAGAGCGCGTCCATGAGCAGCGAGGAAAAGCAAAAATACGCGAACCAGTTGAAAGAGCGTCTTGCCAACAAACAACGCGAGCTGCTCGAACCAATTTACAAGAAGATTGACGCGGCGATTGAAAAGGTAGCCAAGAAAAAAGGCTTGTCGATCGTTGTTGACAAAGGCTTCGTGGTTTACGGCGGCGTCGACATTACGGGTGAAGTCGGCTCGTCCTTGATCAGCAAATAAAGAAAAACAAATACCGGGCCGGATTTCTGGCCCGGCTTTCTGTCGTCTGCGAGGTGAAGCATCATGCGTTGGCTTTTAGTCATATTGGTTCCGGCAGTGCTGTTTGTTGCTTCCTGTGCTTCCGCTCCCGGACAACAGGGGCAGAAAATAGCGGTTGTCAATTGGCAGCAGGCGAGCAGTGCCCATCCTAAGTATGAAGCCCTGCAAACGGCGCGCCTGGCATGGCAGCAGGCAGCGGAAAGCCGCCGTCGGCAAGCTGAACAGGGCCGCAGCCAGATTGCTTTGCTGCAGAAAATGACGGCACTGAAGCAAGAGAACAGGGAAAGCTTTCTGGCAGCAGACTTTATGACAAAAATGTCGGAAAAAGAGGCAAGGGAGCTTGAGGGTCTTAATGCGGAGCTGCCGGTGCTGGCCGCCCGGGCAGATGAAGCTGTGGCTCCTATGCGTGAGGAGATTATAGCCTCCTACCGTTTGCCATTGGTTAATCTGCGGCTTCGCCTTGAAAATGTCAGGCTCAAACCCGAGCAGCGTTTGCAGATAGAAGAGGAGCTTGCAGACCTTCTGCAGCGCCAGCATGCCGAACTGGCAGCGGTCGAGCAAAGACGTCAAAGTCTGCTTTACGCCGGGATTGCCGAAAAGCGCCGGGCAATTAACGAGAGATTGAAGGCCTACGGACAGGAGCTCAGAGCCTCACGGTCATCCGAGCAGCTGTCACTGGCCAAAAAGGACGGAGAAAGGCTCGAGGCAGGTCTGCGCGAACTTTCAGCCCTGATGCATTCCCTGGATAAGCAGGTGGAGCTCAAAAAGACAAACTATGAGAGACTCCGCTCGGAGATAGACGCCGACATCGGCAGCGCCTTGCTGAAAGCCTCGGCAGGCCGTGGTGATGTTTTTGTTGTCAAGGACGTCCTTGTCAATATCAATGCCGTTGATTTAACGGAAAAAGTATCTGCGGAATTAAAAAATAGACAATAGTAAAAGAGGGAAAGCTTAATGAAAAAAATAATTGTTGTTGTAATGATGCTGTTTTTTGCTCTGACTGCTCTGGGGTGCAGCGGACGCAATGCCGAATTCGGCGTCGTTGACATGGCGAGAATCGAAGCGGAAAGCCAGTTGTACAAGGAAATCAGGGATGACGTCATGACGAAGGCCCAGGCGGCGCAGGAAGAAATGATGAAGGCGTCCGTCGGCAAGTCCGAGGAAGACGCGCAAAAAATCATGCAGGAAAAGTCTGCTGAGATGCAGGTCGTGCAGTCCGAAGCGCAAAACAAGCTGAAGACAAGCTTTAACGCTGCCTTGAACAAGGTTGCCCAGGAAAAGAAGCTGGGAGCCATTCTGACCAAGGATGCTGTTCCTCAAGGCGGAACAGACGTTACCGACGAAGTGCTGAAAAATATGAAATAGGCTGTTTTACCGTCAGGGCGGGCCCAATCGTCCGCCCTTGTCTTTTAATTGCCGTCATAGGATTGAAAACGCAGGCCCGGGAAATTTCCCGGTCTTACGTTTTTAATCCTGTGCAGGATCAGAATACGGGAGGATCATCGTATGGAAAAAACTTTACAAGAATTGGCAGCATATTTGGCAGGCGAGCTGGAAGCGGACAATCCGGACCTTGTGATAACGGGTGTAAACGGACTTGAGGAGGCGGGCATAGCGGAGATTTCCTTCGCGGTGCCGCCGCACATCGAGGCGGCTTCCGCTTCAAGGGCCGCGGCCCTGGTTCTGCCCTATGGCGTCGCCGCGGGCGCAAAGCCCGTCATCAGGGTTGAGAATCCACGTCTTGCTTTTGCCCGTCTTTTGGCTTTGTTCAGGGCCTGGCGCGAGATAGAGCGCGTAATCAGTCCGCTCGCCTCGATTGCCGCAACGGCAAAAATCGGTGAAAATGTCGCCGTTATGCCGTTCGCCGTTATTGACAGCGACGCCGTTATCGGCAGCAATTCCGTCATTTATTCCAATGTCTTCATAGGCAGCAAGGCTGAAATCGGAGCAGACTGCACGCTTTACCCCAACGTAACCGTCCGTGAAAACTGCATTGTCGGCGATCGCGTCATTCTTCAGGCCGGTGCCGTAATCGGCGGTGACGGCTTCGGCTACATCACGGATAAGGGGCGCCACAGCAAGGTGCTTCAGGTCGGCAACGTCATTGTCGGCAGCGACGTCGAAATCGGCAGCAACACCTGCATCGACAGGGCGACTTCGGGCAGCACGGTTGTCGGCAGCGGAACAAAGATAGACAACCTCGTCCATTTGGGGCACAATGACGTTTTGGGGGAAAATTGCCTCGTTATTGCCCAGGTGGGGCTGTCCGGCAGCATTACCGCAGGCAGCAACGTGACCTTCGCCGGACAGGTAGGCAGCGTCGGGCACATCAAGATCGGCGACAACTGTGTTTTCGCCGCGCGCAGCGGTATTACCGGCGACGTTCCCGCCAACTCCTTCTATGCGGGGTTTCCCGCCGTTCCCCATCGTGAGTGGCTGAAACAGGAAGCCGCCTTGCGCAATGTGGGCAAGCTGGCAAAAAAAGTCAAGGAACTGGAAAAGGCCTTGGAGAAGCTGACCGAAGAGAATTCAATAAAAGAGCAATAAGATAAATATGAAAATAAACCGAAAGGTTTAAACCGGAGGAGCTTATGAACAAGAAACAACTTACCGCATTTATGCTTACGCTTCTGCTCGTCCTGCCGCTTGCCTGCGAGGCAAGAACGCTTCCGAGCGGGACTTCCGGCGTGATCAACACGCCTTCGGCGCACGTGCGCTCCATGGGACACGTCGGCGTCACTTTCCAATACACGGAAGATTATACGGCTCTGGGCGGCAATGTCGCCGTCATGCCCGGTCTGGAGGTGGCCTACAGCAGGTGGTCGCCCGATGGCGACGGCGATTTCAACATGTACAGTGCAAAGTTTATGATTTTGCCGGAAACGGTCGCAAGTCCGGCTCTGGCAGTCGGTATCGAAGATGCGACCGACGANNGTCATCAGCAAGGCCGCTCCCTGGGGACTGAAGCTGCATGCCGGCACCGGAACCGGCCGCTTTCGCGACGGGTTTGTCGCCTTGGAGAAGCAGTTCAAGCTTAACAGCAATATCCTTAATCTCGGCCTTGCCGTGGAATATGACGGCGAAGACGTCAATTACGGCATTTTCGTGCCTGTCGGCAAACTGATGCAGGCCGAGGTCGGCTCGCGCGGCGAAAAGCTTTATGCCGCCGTGCACGGTACGTTTTAAGCAGGGAAGGAAGTAACCGATGATAGCAGGATACTGGGCAATGAAGGGCTTGAGCTCGGTGCTCTGCCATTCGCCTAAATTTATAAGGAAGATGACGGCGTCTTTTTTAGGAAGCATTGCCTGGGCTTTTACGCCCATGTGGCGCAAGACTATGGCGGTGGAAAATATCAAGGCCTGTCTTGGCGTTACGGACGGGCGGGCGCAGGAAATAGCCGAAGACAGCGTGCGCCGCTTTGGCAGGATGCTTGTCGAGGTTCTGCGTTTCCCGGTGCTGACGCAAAATAACATCAGGGAAACGGTTCGGCTGCAGGGTGAGGAATACCTTGACGCAGCCTATAGGCAGGGCAAGGGGGTAATTTTATGCACGGCGCATTTTGGCAACTGGGAGCTTCTGGGTGCGGCCGTCGCCCTTCTGGGCTATCCCATTCTTTCCGTCGCGCGCAGACAGAACAACAGCGCGATGGACGACTTTATCAACGAGTACAGGGAGCTTGCGGGCCAGAAGATTGTTTACAACCGCGGTGAAAACAGCATGCTCGCCATCAACAGGATTATCCGCGACAAGAAAATACTGGGCGTGATTTATGACCAGGATGGCGGCGCTGATGGCGTTGAGACAATATTCTTCGGCAGAAGGTCCAGGGTTCCCTCGGGAGCAGCCCTTTTGTCCCGTCTGCACGGAGCGCCCATTGTTCCGTTCTTCATACATAACGATGCAGATGAAAAATCGACAATTAAAATATATCCTCCGCTTTATGCGCAGAGAACCGGCAGCCGGGCCGAGGATTTGCGCCTTGCGACGGAAGAGCTGATGCTGCTTGCCGAACAGGAGATAATCAGCGACCCGGCGATGTGGTTCTGGGTCCACGACCGTTGGAAGGACGGCCGCAAAAAATACAAGAAGAAAGAGGGGGAAACTGACGATGCAGGAAATTAAGCAACAGACGCTGGCAAAACCGGTCGAGTACGCGGGAAGCGGCCTTCATTCCGGAAAGAAAGTCACTCTTCGGTTGCTGCCCGCTCCGGTGAACACGGGGATAGTCTTTGTCCGGACTGACCTTGCGGGCAGGCCCGAAATCAGGTCCAATCCTGCAAACGTCAGTTCAACCGTCAAAGCGACCACGCTCAGTACTGACGGGGCCGAGGTTTTCACCATCGAGCATTTGATGGC
>LSQX01252623.1_pt1 | contig 10311 bp, 9 predicted proteins | sample 654561 | NCBI WGS metagenome assembly LSQX01 (sample SAMN04489861, study PRJNA283612) | anaerobic digester metagenome | isolation source: 4 biogas reactors fed with cattle manure at either 37C or 55C with and... | place: Denmark: Kongens Lyngby | collected 2014
ATTCTCCAATGAGCACCGGTCGCAAGGACCATCGCAAGCAGAGAAGCGAGTATTCCCAACACTTTTCTGAATTTCATTATGAACAACCTCCCATGCTGGTCTCTACCTCTTCGCTATACAGGTAGGTTGTTCCGCTTCGCTTGTCCGGTCTGCCATTTCACACGTACAAGGTGATGCCGGGCCAGGTGCCCGTCATCGGTCAGGAGGGTTTTTTCGGTTTGCTGATCGGCCGGTTCATGGCCGACAGGACGGCCATGACCGCTGACTGGATCTCGGTGTCCGGGCTGCTGATCGGCGTGATGCCGTACAAGGTTGTCTCGTGGAACGGTTCCGTGTACGATAGTGCCACGACAAAGCAGTCATTGCCGGCAATGCTCTGGCGCTGGAGATCCAGCAGGCTGATCGCATAGGACGGCCCCAGGTAATTCTTCAGAGCCGCCAGGCAGGCGTTGATCGCCGACTGCACCCGGTTGCGGCTGGACAGGGGACTGCGTGAGGTCCCTTCAAACTGGTTGTCGCCCTGGGCCAGGATGACGGTCGTCTCCACGTTGGAGCTGTCCAGGCTGATCGTTATGCGGCGAATCGTCAGGCGCGCTTCATAGCGGACGGCCGGCATGACCATGTTGCTGTTGACCTGGGCCACGCTGATCAGCTTATAGTCGATGTCCAGCCCGTAGGCCGCCATAATGGCCGACTGGACATCACGGACCAGCTGCTTTGGTGATTTAGTCAGATCGCTCAGAATATGAATCTCGACAATCTCGTCCTGCTCGTTGAGAACCGTTCGCGCGGCCAGAACACCGCCCAGCCTGGCGATCAGCTTGTCAAGTTCGGCTTTCAGTTCGATCATTTCCCCCATGCCGATCTGTCCCCCCTTCAGGGCAACACCAGGCGCCGGCCATGAAGGACGCGCCTGATCTGCTGCAGTACATACTTAAATGTTATTGTAGCATAATCATGCAGAAGATACAGGCAGGCAATATTTCATTTTGATAGCATTTATCCTGCATTTAGCTTATTTGGCCTAGCGCAGGGCCAGCAACGCCCACAAGTTGTCGCGCGCCCAGACATAGTAGGCCCCGTCTTCGGCCTGGCGGAAGATGGCCGACAGGGCCGGGCTGGTCTGGCTGGTCGCCTGGTGCCAAAGCAAACGGCCGACAGCGGTCCGGTAAAGCAGCCCGTCGCCGGTGATCCGGGCGATCCGCGCGGTCATGGCATAAGCCTCCAGGCACTCCTGCTGATCGACGGGCGTTCCCTGGCCCGGGTGGTAAGATGCGTAAAGCGCGGATTGGTTGAACAGCTGGGAACGGATCCAGGCAAGGCTCCTTTGTGGGGCATGGCCGACTTCGCACAAGTGCAGCACGACGCGCAGCGTTTCAGCGGTATCGATCGCGGCCACCGATCCGCCAAACGGCAGGTAGCCGCCGCTTTCCGGCTGCCAGGCCCAGGCATACAGCGGCAGGCTGTCGCCCAGGAGGCCGCCTTCGACACGGGCCAGGTACGTCTCGTAAACCGCCAGCCAAGCTGGATCGACCTGTCCGAGCGCCTGAAGTGCGAACAGGTCGATAGACGCCAAACGGAGCACAGGCAGCTCTCGTCTGGCATCTTGTTTGGGTTCCGGCGACACCGTCGGTTTGGGGGTCGGGGTCGCCCCGGGGTCGAGGACCGGTTCGGGCGTGGGGACAACCGCCAGGGAATCGGTCGGTGCCTGGCCCGAGAATCGGGACAGCAATGCGTCGGACAAGTCGGCCAGCTGCCGGTAGCGCGCCGGGTCCGGCCATACCGAAATGCTCTGGGCCAGCAGTCTGGCCAGGGCCAGTTGGGTTCGCAGGTCATCCTGGGCAACGGCCGGTTCAAAATCGCCGCGACTGACCTTGCAAAATCCATCCGGCGTGATCCAGCCGGCAGAAAACGAGGTCCACCACGCTGCAAAATCCTTACGGCGGTTTTGCTCGAGCAAAATCTGGCCGTACAGGATCTGGTCCAGACCCAGGGCCGCGTCCGAGATGTCGTCCGGCGGTTGACCGGTCTTGCCAGCCAGCCTGTACCAGGCCAGCAGCTGCCCATCCTTCTCGAGGAGCCGGCGCATGCGGCCTTCCAGCTTGTCCGGATTTTCAGAACCGTCCGAACAGTCCGCGCACCCCTCGTCCAGCGCGCCCGGCATCGCGACGGACAGGGCCGGCACCTTCTCGGCGAACCAGAACCAGCGCTGCCAGAAGCTGAGCGCCGCGAACAGGACCGCTGCCGCCAGCAGTCCTATCAGTATTGCCAGGGGTATTTTTCGCTTGGCGAAGCCGCGTCCTGCCTGCATGCCTGAACAATACCCCCTTCCCTTTTCCTTACAACCGGGCCGTTAGGGCCACGGGTCTATCATAACAAAAACAGCTGGGCTGCAAAAGCCGGGCCGTGATATAATCAGGTTCATGAATATCATCAGCATCATCGCCGAATACAACCCTTTTCACCTGGGGCACCAGTACCAGCTGCAGGAAGCGCGGCGCCTGCTCGGGCAGGACAGCGCCGTTATGGTCGCCATGAGCGGCAGCTATACCCAGCGCGGCGAACCGGCCATAACAGACAAATGGAGCCGGACGCGCATGGCCCTGGCTGCCGGTGTCGACCTGGTCCTTGAACTGCCATTTGCCTATGCCTGTGCCAGCGCTGAGCGTTTCGCCGACGGCGGGGTCAGGCTGCTGCAGGCCACCGGCCTGGACAGCCAGCTGGTCTTCGGTTCTGAAAGCGGCGATCTTGATCGGCTCAGGCAGGCGGCTGAATTTCTGGTGCCGGAAACGCCTGATTTCAAGGACGCTTTGCACGCGTGTCTTGCCGAAGGCCTGTCCTTTCCCGCCGCCCGTCAGAAAGCCATGGAGCAGGTCAGCGGCGACAGCGCGCTGGCCGGTCTGCTCAGCCAGCCGAACAACATCCTGGCTGTCGAGTATCTCAAGGCGATTCGCCGTCTCCCATCCTGCCGCCTGCGTCCCGTGACCATTCGCCGCCTGGGACAGGACGACCGTTCAGAAAACCTGCCGGGCACCGGGGTACTGCCAGGCGCGTCGGCGATCCGCATGGCGGTCTGGCAGGCGACACAGGCGCATCCCGAACCGCAGCTGGCGGATCTGGCAGACCGGCTGCTCGACGCCATGCCGGTTCCCGCGCTGGCCGAGCTGATGGCCCGAATTCAGTCAGGTCCGGGGCCGGTCTGGCCCGAGCAGCTGCAGCAGCTGGCGCTATCCCGGCTCAGGAGCGCCGGGCCGGATGAGCTGGATTTAATCGCCGGCATGGGCGAAGGCCTGTCCCGCCGGCTGTCGGCCGCAGCCCGCCGGCCCGGTCCGTTTCTCCAGTCACCCTGGCAGACCTTGCTGTCTGACGCTGATACGCGGCGATTCACACGCACTCGGATCCAGCGGGCCCTGGCAGCGATGCTGACCGGTTTGAACCAGGCCGATCTGGACGCGTTTGACGCAGCCGGCGGACCTGCCTACATCCGCGTGCTCGGTTTCAGCCGGAAGGGCCGCTACCTGCTCAAGCTGATGCGCCGTCTGGCGGAAAAGCCGCTGATCACCCGCTCTTCCGATTTCCGGGAGCTGGGGGGCGATCAGGTTCTTCAGCGCATGGCGCAGCTCGACCTGGTCGCCGCCGACCTGTGGGACTCGGCAGCCGGGCTGCCCGGCGGCCGCGACTTTGACACGCCCGTCATCATGCGCTAGAATGGGTAAATTATCGTGAAAAGGAGTGGTTCACATGGCTGAAAATGTCTTTGATACGTTGATGAACCGGGGCTACATTGCCCAGGTGACGCATGAAGAGGATGTGCGTCGATACTTGTCCCAGCCAGGTGCCATCTTCTATATCGGCTTCGATCCGACGGCGGACAGCCTTCATGTCGGCCACTTCATCCAGATGATGGTCATGGCCCATCTGCAGCGCGCGGGGCACCGCCCGATCGTCCTGCTCGGCGGCGGGACCGGTATGGTCGGCGACCCGTCCGGGCGTTCCGATCTGCGCCAGGTGCTCGACGAAGACACGATCCGCGCCAATGTCGACCGTTTCCGCGAGCAGATGAGAATCCTGATCGAGTTCGGCGACGGCAAGGCCCGCATGGTGGATAATGCCGATTGGCTCTGCCAGCTGAACTACATCGCGTTTTTGCGCGATATCGGATCCCAGTTTTCGGTCAACCGCATGCTGGCGGCCGAATGTTTCAAGCAACGCCTGGAAAAGGGCCTGTCTTTCCTCGAATTCAACTACATGTTGATGCAGGCCTACGATTTTCTCGTGCTCTACCAGCGTTACGGCTGCCGGCTGCAGCTGGGCGGGGACGACCAATGGTCCAATATCCTGGCCGGTGTCGACCTGGTCCGGCGCAAGGAACAGGCTGAAGCCTACGGCATGACCTTCCAGCTGCTCACAACCAAGGCTGGTGTGAAAATGGGCAAAACGGCCGGCGGCGCGCTCTGGCTGGACCGGGAAAAAACGCCGCCCTTCGATTTTTACCAGTACTGGCGCAACATCGACGACGCGGATGTCGTCAACTGCCTGAAGCTTTTGACCTTCGTCAGCCTGGATGAGATCCGCGCGATGGCATCGCTGAAGGATGAGGCGATCAACGAAGCTAAAAAGCGCTTGGCCTGGGAAGTGACCGCCATCGTCCACGGGAAAGAAGCCGCCGACCAGGCCGCAGAACAGGCCGCCGCGCTGTTTAGCGGACCGGGGCGCGCTGACACCATGCCGACCACCCGCCTGGCCGCGGCCGATCTTGGAACCAGACCGCTGCTTGACCTGCTGCTGGACGCCGGTTTCATCCCCTCGAAGGGGGAAGGCCGGCGGCTGATCCAGCAAAATGGCCTCTACCTGAACGGGCAGCCGGTCCAGGATCCTGCCTGTTGCCTGACACGCGATGATTTTCCTTCTGGAGAAGCCGTTGTGCGCAAGGGTAAAAAAGCGTTCCATCGTTTTTTAATCGGCTGATCAATAACCTGCCAAAACAAAGGAGCGTCCAGCAGGACGCTCCTTTTATCGATGACGGTCAGTCTATAAACGTATTATTTCTGGCCTGAAGCCAAAGCCTTGGCCAGCTTCGATTTCTTGCGGGCAATGTTATTCTTGTGCAGATAACCTTTGGCAGCCGCTTTGTCGAGAGCCGTCTGGGCCTGACGGGCAAGATCCCCGGCGTTCTCCGCAGAAGCCGCCACGGCAGAACCGGTCTTCTTCAGCAGGGTACGGATTTTGCTTTTCTGCATCTTGTTGGCAGCGGTCTTTTTTGCAATAATTTTCGTGCGCTTGATGGCAGACTTGATATTCGGCATGTTTGTTCACCTCCCTGCTTGACGTTACGGTCAGATTTTGGCACGCGAGTATTCTAACATGTAACATACCCTGATGCAAGAGCTTCCGATGCCCAGGTTTTTGATTCTATCCGGATTGGGGAAGCAAAAAACGGGACTTGAGCCGTGTCAATCGGCTCCAGGCTGTTCAGCAGGTTCCGCTCGTGTTATGATAGACGGGAGAATGAAACCAATTTTGGGAGGTAAACCCTAGTATGCCCTTACAACCGAACCGACGCCGTTCGCGCTTGGCGCCCCGGCGCAAGGAAAGCCCGGATGCCACGCAGCCGGAAGCTTTGGCCAATCCAAAAGCCAGTTCTAAAAGCACCGCAGCCAAACCGCCAAAAAAGACGGTTGCCGCACAACCCGCCGCCCGTCCCGCCCAAACGGCCTCACCCCGGCGCAAAACGCGCGCAGGCAAGAACCCTGCCGTCAGCCGCGCCGCAAAACCCGTTGCCGCTTCGACCACGCCGCTGCTCAAGGTTATCCCACTGGGCGGCATGCGCGAAATCGGAAAAAACATGACGATTTACGAATACGGCGACGAGATGATCATGGTCGACTGCGGCATCGCTTTTCCTGAAGACGACATGCCCGGTATTGACGTCGTCATTCCCGATTTTTCCTATGTCATGCAGAACAAGCATAAGCTCAAAGGCATCTTCCTGACCCATGGCCACGAAGACCATATCGGCGCCCTGCCCTGGCTGTGCCGGGACATCCATGTCCCGATATACGGCAACCAGCTGACCATCGAGCTGGTCCGGCTCAAGCTGGAAGACCGGGGAACCGGCGTTTCACGGGTCACCCTCAAGCCGGTCAAGGACAGCGACAGGATCGAGGCGGGGGCTTTTTCCGTCGAATTTATCCATGTCAACCACAGCATTGCCGATGCAAACGCGCTGGTCGTGCGCTGCCCGGCCGGAACCATTTACCATTCAGGCGACTTTAAGGTCGACTACACCCCGATCAACGGCGGCCCGATGGACTTGTCCCGGATCGCCGCCGTCGGCCAGGAAAATGTCCTGCTGCTGGTGTGCGAAAGCACCAATGTGGAGCGCAAAGGCCACTCATCCTCGGAAAGCAAGGTTGGCGAAACGTTCGCCGACCTGTTCGCCAAGGCCGCCGGCCGGATTTTTGTGACAACCTTTTCATCGAATGTGTTCCGCATCCAGCAGATCTTCACCGCAGCCGAACAGCAAGGCCGTAAAGTCGCCCTGATCGGGCGCAGCATGCTCAACTATTTCAACGCGGCCAATTCGCTCGGTTACATCAACATGAATCCGGATACGCTGATCGACATCAACCAGATCGACCGCTACGCCGCGGATCAGCTGGTCCTGATCACAACCGGAAGCCAGGGAGAACCGATGTCCGCGCTGACCCGGATGGCCTTTTCCGAACACCGGCGTGTCGAGATCGTTCCCGGCGATACGGTCATCTTGTCGTCGAGCGCCATCCCCGGCAACGAAAAATCGGTCTACCGGGTCATCAACGAGCTGTACAAGCGAGGGGCAGCGGTCATTTACGAATCGCTATCCGAAATCCATGTCTCCGGGCATGCCTACCAGGATGAGCTCAAGCTGCTCCACCAGCTGCTCAAGCCGCGCTATTTCGTTCCCGGCCATGGCGAATACCGCCATCTCTACCGGCATGCCGAGCTTGCACACCAGATGGGCATGCCCTGGGACGATATTTTCCTGCTCAACAACGGTGATATTTTCGAATACCAGGATGGCAACGCCCGCATCAGCGGATTCGTCCAGGCAGCCGGGGTCCTGATCGACGGCTCGAGCATGGGCGAAGCAGATAACCTGGTGCTGCGCGAGCGCCGCCTCCTGGCCGATGACGGCGTGATGTCCATCTTCATCGCGGTCAGCCGTGCCGACGGGCAACTGGTGGCTAGCCCGGACATCCAGGCTCGCGGCTTCATATACGAGGTTGAGGCGGACCGGCTGATCAAGGAATGCCAGAAAAAGATCGAAGCGTTCGCCAGGCGCAGCCAGGGCAAGCCGTCCCTGCCGGAAATGGTCGAAAGCGGCGCCTTGCACGACCAGCTTCGCAACCTGCTGTTCGAACGCACCAAACGGCGCCCGGTTATCTTGATCTCCCTGATCCAGGTCTGAACGCAAAGCCAGCGGATTATCCTGTTTAAAGCGAATGCGGCCCCGGCAAAAAGCCGGGGCCGCAACACGTTTGTTTGCTGATCGGTTATAGCCGGCGTCAGGCTCAGGCTATCCCTTTGACCTTGAGAGCGGCGATTGCCTCCTCGGCAGCGGAAGCGGCATCGGGCGTGTAGATATCGGCGCCGATCGTTTTGGCAAACGTATCGTTGACGGGCGCGCCGCCGACCATGATCACAACATTCTCACGAATGCCTGCGGCCGTGGCGGCTTCGATAACAGACTTCATTTCACCCATCGTGGTCGTCAGCAAGGCGGAGCAGGCGATGATCTGGGCGTCGTTCTCTTTGGCCAGTTCGACGAAACGCTCCGGCGCAACGTCGGTTCCGGCATCGATGATCTCCAGGCCCTGCCCCTCCATCATCATGGCGACCAGGTTCTTGCCGATATCGTGCAGGTCTCCCTTGACGGTACCGATGACGACTTTGCCCTTGGCCTTGATGCCACCGGCGACCAAGAGCGGTTTCAGCAGCTCGGTTCCGGCCTTCATGGCGCGGGCGGCGATCAGGACGTCGGGCACGTAGACTTCGTTGTTCTTGAACTTGATGCCCACTTCGTTCATGCCGGACAGCAGTCCTTCGTTCAGGATCATCTGCGGCTCCAGTCCGAGGTCGATCGCCTCCTGGACCATCGCCTTGACATCCTTCGCCTTGCCCTTTTGCAGGGCTTCAGAAATTTTTACCAGCAGTTCCATCATGATTTCCTCCTCAGGTTTTGGATTGCTCTTTTATTCCAGGCTTGATTTTGCCTCTGGACTCACGGAATCGTCCCGGCGTCACACCCGTGACGCGCTTGAACACCTTGGAAAAATAACTTTGGGTCTCGAAGCCGACCATGCTGGAAATATCCACCAGCGGTATCGTCTCGTTCAGAAGCAGCTTCATCGCGGCATCCACCCGGACGCTGTTGACGTAGCTGTTGAAATTATCGCCGATTTCCTCTTTGAAGATGCGGCTGAAATAGGCCGGACTGAGAAACACCTGCGAAGCGGTTTCCTCCAGGGTTATTTTCTTCATATAGTTTTTCTTGACGAAATCGATCGCCCGGAAGATCACGTCGGCATGCTTGACATTGGTCAGGTTGAAGACCTGGTCGGTAAACCGGGTCAGGATGCCGGATAGCCAGTAGGCAATCTCGTCAATATTGCGGAACGTGTTGATCTTGTTGAGATAGGTGTAGTTCAGGCCGAAAATCTGTTCGACGTCCGCTCCGCCGCGGATCGCGGCCCGGGACAGCAGCACGACCAGCTCGATGACTCTGGCGCGCATGATCTCGATACTGCCACTGCTGGAAAAAAAGATATGGCCGAGGATCTCGTTGAGGATCTCCTGGGAGGCCGCCTTGTCACCAACCTCGATCTTGTCCAACAGCTGGCCTTCCTTTTCGATCGGGTAGGCGAGATCTTCCTCGTTCTTGTGCGTGAACCGCTTGATGAAACTGATCTGCTCCCAGAGCTTGGCCTGCAGCTCGCCGGAGTTTTTGCGCGCGACGGTTTCGCTGAACGATTTGTCCGACAAGCCGCCGGCAACCAGGTACAACGTCTCGCTCATGGCATTGACACGTTCGGTTGACAAGACCGGAACCCGCGCGATTTCTTCGCGCAGCTGGCCCATGAAGTCCGGATGGATGCCGTTGCGGGCAACCAGATCTTCGATCAGGAACTCGTCCGGATCCACCATGTTGACCGGTCCGCAGAGCAGGGCGCCCACGACCTGGCCTTCACGGTAGATCGGCGAGACCCAGTGGGTCAGTCCCAGCGGGCAGAAATAGATGTAGCGGCCGCCAAAGCGTTCCGCCTGGTAGCAGCCATACAGATGGGCGTTGTCACAGAACTGCGATTGACCGGCAGCTTCATGGGTGCGGGCGCCGGGCAGGACGCGGGCGGCCAGAGAACAGATCCCGGTCTGGTCGGTGTCGGAAGCAAGGTACAATGTCCTGCCCATCGGGTCGATCACACGGCAGGCAACGCCGCAGGCTTTGCTGTAATGGTCAGCCGCCTGGCTTGCCGCCTGCACATCCCATGAGGCGAAATTGTCCTTATCCCGGGTCGATGTCACCATTCATCACCTGCTTCCCTGCCATTTTATAACAGACAAGAGGGCGTCACTGTCATTTATTTGCGCTGCTTGGCAATTTTTTGTCATGATCTGACGGCCAACTGCTCAATGGCCGCGCTTGACATCGATAACATCCCGAATAGCCTTGATCCGGCCCAAAACCCGGTCATACTGGCTCTGGCTTGTCACCTCGATGGTCATGATCAGCGTCGCAGTCACATCTTTCATGGCCGTCATCTGGCCGGATATGATCGAGACTTTCTCATCGGCGATGGCGTTGGAGACATCGGCCAGCAGGTGGCGGCGGTCATGGGCCAGGATTTTGAGTTCGACCTGGTAGGACGCGCCCTGCCCTTCTTTGGACCAGGCCACATCGATCAGCCGGGACGCTTTTTCAGCGTTGCTGGCCGATCCGCCGGCCGACTGGAGCAAATGGCGAATGTTCGGACAATCGGTTCGATGGACCGCGACACCCTTGCCCCGCGTGACATAGCCGATGATCGGGTCGCCCGGCACCGGGCTGCAGCAGCGGGACAGGCGCACCAGGCAGTTTTCGATGCCTTTGACGATAATCCCGTGGTCTGACACCTCGCGCGCCTTGCCCTTGGCCTTGCGCTGGTCGGCGATAACCGTCTCATCGGCCAGTTGCGTGGACGCGGGACTGTAGACGACCTGACCGGCCGATGTTACGCGATACCCTAAGCGGGTGCGTTCATCCTCGGGCAGGCCCTTGATGTACTCGTCGCG
>LSQX01376202.1_pt1 | contig 10311 bp, 9 predicted proteins | sample 654561 | NCBI WGS metagenome assembly LSQX01 (sample SAMN04489861, study PRJNA283612) | anaerobic digester metagenome | isolation source: 4 biogas reactors fed with cattle manure at either 37C or 55C with and... | place: Denmark: Kongens Lyngby | collected 2014
CCTCCTGGTGTCGACTGCTTACCCGATACTGCTGTTCTAACAGGCCATAAGGCTTGACCGTTTTTTATCTGCTTATCAATGATATATGACATAATTACTTCCTCAATTGAAGTCTCAGAATAATCCTCAAGAGCTTCAAATTTTGGTAGCAGCTCGGTTAAGACCTTAAGTGAGTTCTCAGAATTTGTCTTCATCTTCTTGTGTGTGAACATCTCTATATCATAATCAGGAAGCTTGTCAAAGAAATCTATCATCGGGCCTATATCGCATAAGGTTTCAATTCTTGTCTTTATTAGATTAGCTATCCTTTTATAATTTAACTCTTTATGAATTGCCTTCTTAATATAGGGAAGAGCTATGCTATAGAATTCTTCATTATCCATCCTTTTAATATATTCCCCATTCATCCAGCGTAGCTTAATCATATCAAATACAGCTGGTGATTTATTGATATTGCTATAATCAAAATCTCTTATAAGCTCATCAAGTGACATAATCTCAGTATTGTTAGGTGAACTCCAACCCAAAAGAGCAACAAAATTAACAATAGCCTCGGATAAAAAACCTTGCTCAAGCAAATCCTCATAGGAGGCGTGACCACTTCTTTTACTAAGTTTCTTATGCTCTTCATTAGTTATCAGAGGAAGATGTACATATATAGGCTCCTCCCAGCCAAAATCCTGATAGAGTCTAGTATACTTAGGTGTAGAGGATAGATATTCATTTCCCCTTACCACATGAGTAATCTTCATAAGATGATCATCAACAACATTTGCAAAATTATAGGTGGGATAGCCATCCGACTTTATCAGTATCATGTCATCTAGCTCATCATTATCTACGGTTATATCTCCAAAGATAGTATCATGGAAGGTTGTTGTTCCTTCTATAGGTATATTCTGACGGATAACATATGGAAGTCCTTCTGCTAGGTTTTTTTCTATATCCTCCTTAGAAAGGTGCAGACAGTGCTTGTCATATTTAATTATCTCCTTAACTTCATCCTCTTCATCCTCAGTCATATTACCAACAGTTTTTTTTAAGGATAGCAGACGCTCCTTAGTGCAAAAGCAATAATAAGCGGCTCCTTTTTCTATCAGCTTCTTGGCATACTCCAGATAGATTCCTGATGCCATACGCTCACTCTGTACATATGGACCGTATCCGCCGTCCTTATCTGGACCTTCATCATGTATTAGTCCCGTCCCTTCAAGAGTACGATATATTATATTGATGGCTCCATCAACGTATCTCTCCTGATCCGTATCCTCAATTCTCAAAATAAATGTTCCATTCTCATGCTTTGCAATTAAATATTCATATAAGGCCGTTCTTAAGTTACCTACATGCATTTTACCTGTAGGACTGGGTGCATATCTAGTCCTTATTATACTCATGTCGATCTTCCTCTCTATTTAGTAGCTTAAATCATTATATAATTCATTATATAGTTCCATCTCTTGATTAAATAATTCCTTAAATGTCGGATCCCTTAATAACATTATAAACATTGCAATGAATACCATAGCAAGAAGGAACATAATTATCGAGAAAACCAAGGTCGCTCGTGCCCAATTTTTTTTGCTTTCAGCAACATTATTGCCAAAGGACCATACTATTAGCATTACAAAGAATACTAACCCTCCTACAAAGGGTATAAACATAATTCCATAGGTTCCAAGCCAATTAAGAAATGAAACTGGTTTATTATTCGTATTAGCATCAATAGCCTGTGGATGCTTAGGTAGCGTAAGCTGAGCAGATGTCATGCCCTGCTCATTCTTATAAAAATTATTGTAGGTTTGTTCTGGTTCGTGTATACTATCATTTCTTAATGATGCGCCGCAGTATCCACAAAAGTTATTCTCACTTAGATCCTCTCTTCCACAGGAATTGCATACCATTTCTTCACCTCATTATAATTTTTCGTAGTCTTACAAGGACGCAGATTAGGAACTCCCTTACACTTATCCATACCAATCTGCTTATCTGAATTATAATTATACCACATCTAATTCAAAAAGCAATTACTCTAGCTAGAGCACTTAGTGTATTAATATTAATATTAATAAAAGTCTACCTGTTAATGCTGCTCTGTACAGTCTATAAACTAATAGAAATATAAACTCACCTTGAACTTTACGGGCTGTTTCAAAATCAATCTAGGAGTACACATGTGTACTCCTAGATTAGTTTTGAAACAGCCCGTATAATAAATTTATAGTTGTTCTCGTTGTTTTTTTAAGGTTTTTAATACCTTCTTTGCTCGATCTAAAGTGGGATTATTGACTTTATTCTTCTTGATATTATGCTTTAATGGCTTTATCTTTACTGGTAGTCCTCCATATCTTACCTCACATGACACAAAATCATCTCCTTCACCTTTAGTTATAAATTTTTTTTAGTTTTCAGTTCTCATAGCCTCAATCGCACTAATCTTTGTTGCACGTCTAGCAGGAAAATATCCTGAAACAAGACCAACTATAATGGATATACCAAGGCCTAAGACTGGCAGATATATCGGTATAATAGAATAGGTTGCCTCGGCTACATCTCCCATAGGCTGACCTCCAGTCATTAAGGCCCCGAAAAGAGGCTGACCATATTTATTTATTAGATATGATGCCAGATAAGAGAATCCGACACCTGACAATCCACCAATTAATCCAATCATTCCAGCCTCGAAGAGGAATAGAAGCCTTATATCCTTAATAACGCATCCTAGGACTTTCATAATACCTATTTCCTTGGTTCTTTCATAGATAGACATAACCATAGTGTTTGCAATACTTATTGCAGATACGAACATCGAAACCGCCCCAAGGAAGAAGAATATTAGCTGTAATGTCTTAGAGGCTTCAATTGTAGGCTTAAGATATTGTAGCAGGCTTTCTGATTGAAAACCCAACTCCTTAATCTTATCCTGAACCTCTTCCACATTGTCGATATTGTCCACATTCAGCTTTATTTGTTGATATTCATCCAGTACCTTCAAAGCTTTTTTTCTGTCTTCTAGTGTTAGGGTATTACAATACTGCATATATATTTTTTCGAAAAAACCTAAGTCCATCTACACATTATAATCACATTCAGATTTTGTTTCTAACATCTTGGCAATATTCTTTAGAGGAAGTGTGAACTCTCTTTTCCGTTCATTTCTTTTATATTGCCAACTATTAAATTTGAATGCGACCTTATCCTTTTGCAGATCTATTTGAACAGGATTCCAAGACCATGAATTTGGATCATAAAACTCCGAAGGCATATAAAAGCCAAAGATAAATGTGCTGTTATCTTCCTCGGTGGGATATTCGCCATAGCTTAAGTCGGGAAACTCAAAATCATCAAATGTATTCATATCCATAGCCATTACACTAATTCCGCTACGATATTTTCCTGACATGAGTTCTCCCTCACCTATTAATACAGGCGAAGCTGCTCTGACATGGTCTATTTGCTTTATCTTGTCAAGTAGATCCTTATCTAGCTTCTGCTCCTGACTACCAGCCCAGTTCCCATCTCCGTCATATATTATACCATATGTATTCACGGTTATTGTAGTAAGACTGCCGTATTCCTTAACCTGAGTCTCAAAGCTCTTATCCATTCCATGTCCTATGGATATTGTTATGATTATAAACAAACAACCAATAACAACTCCTAGCACTGTCAGTATAGTTCGTATCTTTCTTCTGAACAGGCTTCTAAGACCCATTTTGAGTAAATCACTAATCCTCATAGAGATCAATTCCTTTTTTAATTTTCAACTTTGCTAATAGCGCACCAAGAGCTATACTTACTACTAATACTGAGGCTGATATTCCAGCTACATTTATCCAAGAGGAAAGAAAGGGATCCTTTACCTCTGGCATTCCTATCTCCATTCCCATATCCATGCCCGGCTCCATATATCCCCCGTCATAGAATCCTAAATCTGTATAGCCTTCATCCATAATAATTACCTCTTTTGTTTCAACCATATTATTTATTTCAATCATTATATCTCAATCCTCCATTCCTTTACCCATATCAGGACTCTTAATACATTTGATCTTCTTTTTTGCGAAGCTTGCTCTTATATATGTTAATAATAACTTTCCTTGAAACTAGTAAGAACACTATAAATATAAGAACCTGTATAGCTATAAACATCCATGTCGGAAGTATGGCTTTCTTAGGTTCAGGGACCGAAGGATTAAATACATCCATTCCTCCATCATCATACATGCCCGGATCCCATATCTGTTCTCCCATTACAGATGCTTCAAATTCCTTGGTGTAAACCTGCTCTTCCCCGATGCTATCTTCATAGGTTATCCTTACGGTTCCATATGCCATACCCTCAATATTAGGAATTACTTCAAATTCTGCATAGGAACGATCTCCGGCCATTACATTTCCCATAAAATACATATTACCACTGGAATTTGTGAAATCTCCCTCTACAGTTGCTATAACGTTATTTAGCATGGATTTTCCCATATTATAGAATTCAAATGCAAGGGTTGCGGGACTGCCTACTGTTACACCACCATCCCATGAATATACATTTACATAATCAACTACGGGTCTGGCATTCTCAATGACTTGTAAATTCACCTTAAGTTCTTCTTTATCACCAATCTTTCCATCTTGATCAGCCTTAATTCCATCATACTCATACTCAATAGTAATCCCTACAGGATATGCTTTGGTTGCTGTGTCAGATTTGATCTTTATTTCTAACGAATTGGAAATCGTCTCTCCTGGCGCTATCTTATTGACAAAGAAGCTGTTACTACCTTGGGTTACTGTGAATACCTCTACCCCCTCATCGGATCTCCCTGATACAGTAATTATAATATTCTTAGCTGCTACAGAGGAATGGGTATTACGAATATCAAAATTAAAGTTAAATACACTACCCGCTTTTAGCTCATCTATATCTGCTTCATAATTACTTATAATAAGCCTTGGCTTACTGGCACTACCAAAGTCATTCTGCACATCTAATACCGGTATACTGATACTATCTTCGCCACCAATATAGGAATAACCGATTAGCAGATTGTTCAAGCCCTCCTGTATATCCTCAGACACAGTAAGAGGTATGGTAATTCTCTTGCTTTCTCCGCCCTTAAGCTTTCCTAAATACTGATATGGCTCTGATTCAACTGGAATAAAAGTATTCCCTGTTAGGTCCTTAAGAGAAATCTTAAGTTCATCAAGATCTACTGCACTCTTATTCACCATGTCAAAGGAAATCTCTAGTCTTTCGCCTGCGACAGGTTTCTGAGGAGACTGCAAAACATTAGAAATTAGCACTATGGGGGTGCCATCCTCGGTTACACCCTCAGCTTCTATATTCAGATATATTGTTACACTAGAATTATACTCAACACCATCTCCATCAAAATAAACCAGATTAAGCTTTATGTCATATTCGCCACCGATACTTCTCTTTGAAACAATTAGTGGTATCTCTTTCTTAGCGGTCTGATCGGCTTTTATGTTTTGTATCGCAATATAGTCTGTGTAGTAATCCTTAATAAATTTTGCAGTTCCTACACTGGCCTCATCCACATATATGCGTGGATTCACAGCCGTCGACTTTCCATTGTTAATAATATCTATTTCCAGGTCCAGCATCTCGCCTGGTTTCGCATTAACATTATAGCTGAAATCATTTAGATTAAGCTCCGGCGCTTTATCATTCTTTGTTAATGACAAATAGATATCATGACTTTCTGTTACAGTGTCTCCTCCATCTGACTTGTAGGTAAGATTTATGGTTACTGTCTTAAGCCCTGGACTTGCAGTAGGTAAAATTTTAATAGGTAAGCTTAATGAGTTTTTCTTATCCGCTTCGATATCATCTATTTTTACTCTTGGATCAGAGTAACCAGCTATTATTCCTTCGGGATAATCTACACTGGCAAATACCTTCCTGGCAGCCAATTCTCCATCATTCATAATAGAAAGAGATAATTTCGTATCCTTTCCTATGATTGTACTATCAAATGTAGCATTAGATATTGATAATCGTGCGGTTTCCTTTTCATTCAATATTTGAGTATTAATAATGAATTCATATGATACTGGTTGCACTCCATCTAATGAGTATTTTGTACCATATATCATAATATTTATTGGATATTTACCTATCCTAGCTGCTTCTTCCACACTAACTTCAAATTCTATGTATTGCGAAGAGTACTCTCTAATCATATTTAGCTTTGTTTCTGAGCTCTCTCCCACTATTATAGGAGCAGTCACCGTGTAAGGAGTATCAAAAGTATCTGCAATCATACTCGCATTATAAATGTCAAATCCCACTGACTTAATCGGAATTTTGAGTGTTCTGGTCTCACCAGGAACTAGTATAATATTCTCAGGATTCGGATTAATCACTTCTGCACTTTCTAGAGCAAAAACACTTGCTTTGCTACCTAACACATTCATAAGTACCAGCATTAATGATAAAAATATTGTTACTAAAGCTTTTGTTTTTTTCTTCATCTAAAATCCCTCTACTTCCTATATTATTTCAAATTAATATATATCATATAAATCCTGTTCACTACCCTATGTATACTTTATCCCGGGTTCTGTGCTGGCAAGGCATCCTCACCGGTGAATACACCAATCTGTCCAGTATCAGCATCCGCTCCTTCAGGCTCTGACGTATTCTTCGGTTTAAGATCGATTACTTCTTCAATCCTTCCATCAAAGATATGAATAATCCTATCTGCATATTCCGCAAGCTCCTTGTCATGAGTTACCATCACTATTGTTTGATTATTAGCCTTTGCCATATTCTTGATAATATCCATTACTTCCTTACTGGTCTTAGAATCCAAGTTACCAGTGGGCTCATCAGCAAAAACTATCTCAGGATTGCTAACAAAGGCTCTTGCTATACCCACTCTCTGCTGTTGTCCTCCACTCATTTCAGTAGGCTTATGCCTCTGGCGTTCTCCCAGTCCAACGTTAATTAGCATTTGTTTGGCCATTCTCCGTCTTCGCTTTTTATTCATATGCTTAAACACCAGTGGCAGCTCTACATTTTCCAGAGCTGTCATGGAATTTAATAGGTTATAGGACTGGAACACGAAGCCCAGGGTGTTTTGTCTGAACTTTGCCAATCCCCTTTCACTCATTCTATGTATATTACGTCCTTTAATCATGATTTGACCGCCACTAAGCTTTTCAATACCTGCCATGAGATTTAACAGGGTGGACTTACCCGATCCCGAAGCACCATACAAGCAACAGAACTCACCTTTTTTGACGGTAAAGCTTACATCATCTACTGCAATGATCCTTTCCTTACCCATTCTGTATATTTTTCTAGCGTTCCTAACTTCTATAATATTGTCATTATTATTTTTCATTTTAATAACCATGCCTTTCCTATACTCAAAAGCAAGTATTTCCTTTATATGCTATACTAAAACGCTTAAATAATGCCTTAATAATATCTTAAGATTATCTTACATTTTCCTATTATGATAAATATTAGACGAAATAGCTTAAACTAAGTATCCAAAAAAATGATAACTTTTTCTTCTTTTTCTTCTTTTATAAAATTACTGCTTCAGGCTTAATCGAGTATGCTTTTTACTTTTTCACTAGAATATTTGCTCTTTCTTGATTTCACCTCTTGATACGCTCGTGCTAGCTCCTAGTTGCTTCTTAACTAAGGCTCTATTATCTATAAATCTTACAAATATCAGCTTGAGATATGCACCAACTGGTACAGCCAATAGCATACCCAGGAGCCCACCAATAGCGCTTCCAAAAATTAATGATACAATTATTATAAGTGGGTGTATTTTAATGGATTTACTTAAGAGCTTTGGCCCTATAAAATTACCATCGATAAATTGTATGACGATTAGTACAACTAAAGCAATTAGTAGCTTTTGGATTTCCCCATTAATAAGGCAAACAACAGCTGTACTTATATATGCTACAATTGGCCCAAAATACGGTATTAGATTTCCCAAACCTGCAAAAATGCCTATAACTAAAGCAAATTTAACTCCGACAATTGATAACGCAAGACTTATCAGTATCATCATAACCAAGGCATCCGTCAGCTGCCCTCTTACATAGCCCGAAAACGCGTAGTCTAAATCATAAAGCATGATAGATACTTTTTTATTTGTTTTCTCAGAGAATAAAGCATAAAAAGTCTTGCTTAGATATCCTTTGAACATTCTTCCATCAATAATAAAATAAAATCCTATAATAAATCCAAAGATTATCGTTGTTAAATATCTTGATATGTTTGTTATGGAGTTTACAATACTTTCTGCTAAATCCTTTAAGGCATTTAGAATTATCATCAGGGAATCCTGAACATATTGCTCTAGTTGGCTAGAACGTATATCTAGCTTTTCCATGTTTTGAAGAATAGAATTATAAAATGACTCTAGACTCTTCATATATCCCTCTGCCAGCTTTATTAAATCATCAAAGTTTGCAAGCCTAAGCTGATCTGTCACACTAAAAATTAAGAGTGATATTAATCCTGCTATGGCAAGAAAGAATATAAAAACGGATAAAACAGCCGCCCAGGTTCTAGGCTTTTTTATCTTCTTAAATGGCTTAAACTTACGAAATCTCATTTCAAAAAAGTTAACAATAGGATCCATAAGATAAGCAAAGACAAATCCTAATATTACAGGTCTAACCACTTTAAGCAACCAATTAACTTTGTCCATCATATTGCTAAATATTGTCGGTGCATTCTTTGCTATTAAGGAAAGGATATAAATTATAACCGCTGTAATTATTACATATAGTGATATTTGCATGTACTTTCGGTTTACTCTGTCTCGAAGCTTCATTCGATTTGCATTATCCCCTTTCACTAAATTTAATATAATCTACAAGAAGGTCTACCGCATTGTCAATTCCTACGTAATCACTACGTATTGACAAGTGGTAATTCTCTGCCCTGCCCCACTTTTCGCTGGCATGGTAATTATAATAGTTCGCTCTTCGTTTATCATATTTCAGTATATTTTCTTCTGCTTTATCTGCATTCATATTATATATGTTAATAGCCCTTTCTTTTCTGTAAGCTAAATCGGCCCATATAAATACATGAATAGCCTCCTTGTGATCTCTTAAGATATAATCAGCACACCTTCCCACTATAACGCTTGGACCTTCTGAGGCTATCTTTCGTATCACATTTGATTGAGCAAGGTATACTTGATCATCCAATGACAGACTAGTAAAGCCTATGTCATGATTCCCATATGCATTCATGCCCATGGCTATTGAATATAAGAGGCTACTAGTAGCCTTTTTCTCCATATTCTCGAATACCACCTCGGAAAAACCACTTTCCTTAGCCGCTCTTGTAATCAATTCCTTGTCGTAGTAGGGAATACCCAGCTTCTTAGCCAGCTTTTCTCCTATTTCCCTACCGCCACTACCATACTGTCTGCTGATTGTAATTACCTTTTTCATAGTATGCATCTCTTCCTTCATGTTTTATTATCACCTCATATACAATATCATTTTATCATGGTAATCATCACTGACAAAAAACTCTTTTATTAGTTTAAGTATATCACAATACATTCCAAAATGGTGTACATCTTATCAATAATTGGAAGGATTCATGCATAATCTAAAATATACTTTCTTAATGAAAGGTAGCCCTTCATATATTCTATTCCAAAAGTTAGTATAAAAATACTCGACTGTCATATATTCCTCATAGCTGATACTTCCTTTTCCAAACCTTGCTTTTCTTACTGTATCCATACATCTCATAAAATCTACTATTGGGATCATAGTCAAATGCTTCTTTGCATACTCCTCCCCATCCTCTAGGCTTTTTGCTTTCTTTGGGAGTATATGGCTATGAATTACTAATCGCTCTATTCTTCTATAAATTCTTAATGCTTTTTGACTATAGTTTTCATCTGTGATTATCTTTCTTTGCTTCCATCTATATAATAGATAGAAAACAAATCCACTCGTGAATATAAAAAGCAAAACGATCATTATATGCTCTCTTAGGCCTAATCGGACTTTCTCCTTGTCCTCTATATTGAAATTGTCAGCATCAGTACCCTCCTCCTGATTTGATATGGGTATTGATGGAATCTCATTATCCTCTGGCCTTTCTGTGGGACTAGGTGTAACCTCTGTTGGTACTATTGCATCTTTCTTGGTCGCATCCTTATATTGCTTTTCAATAGCACCTAATTCTTCTACTAGAATATCCATATCGTAGCCTGTTGTAAACTCCACAGGAATCCATCCAAAGCCATCATAATATACCTCTACCCAAGCATGGGCATTATA
>LSQX01120555.1_pt1 | contig 10310 bp, 7 predicted proteins | sample 654561 | NCBI WGS metagenome assembly LSQX01 (sample SAMN04489861, study PRJNA283612) | anaerobic digester metagenome | isolation source: 4 biogas reactors fed with cattle manure at either 37C or 55C with and... | place: Denmark: Kongens Lyngby | collected 2014
GGACGTGCTGCTCAGCTGCCCCGCGCAGACGGAAATCTTGTCGTTTGACGAGGCGATAAGAGGCGATATCTGCGGATATGACGCATTCTGCGTACTCGGCGACGGCGGCATGACGCTCGACGCCCGCCTGCGCCTGAAGCTGGAAAATGAAGCGGACGGGGGGAAAAGGATTTTCCTTGAATCCATCGGCGCCTTCCGCTCGATCTATTCCGCGGGTCCTGTCGACACGACCCGCAGCCGGCTGATATATATTGAGCCGGACAGCGAAGAGGGAATCCCCGGACTTAAGACGGGGGATCTTTTAGACGATGAAGCCGGGCAGCTCATAACCCCCTGGTTTTCGGTGCCGGGGACGACGCCGCTGCTCGTCTTTAAAGAACAGATCATCGCGCATACGCACACCGATATGGCTCCCGACGAAATCCTCAAAAACAGCAGACCCGGCATGTTTAAAATCGGCGAAAACATCCTCTGGGCGCTGTTCAATATGCGGAATTTCAACAAGGCAAGATTCGCCCCGCGCGGGAATTGGGAAAAGCCGGTGAAATACATCTGCCGGTTTTTGACCGGCAGCGAACCCCGGTATATGCTGGAACCGGTCGTGCGATACGGAACCGATGCGGATCTGAATGACCCCGCCGAATGGGAGACCGCAAGGAAAACGGCGGTCGAAAACGGCATCCGCTGGCTTCGCGGCTTCCTTGTCGACGGCGGCTGCGGCGGCATCCGCGAAGGCGTCCGGCACAACATTCTGCCCGACGCGAAACAGCTGACGGCAGATACCGTCAGAAACGACTGCTGCGGCGAAGCCGCCGGCGCATTTTATATGTACGGCCGTCTGACCGGCGACAAATATCATATCGGCATCGCGGAGAACATCCGGAAATTCATGCACAAAGTATTTGTTATCCGAAAAGACCCCTTTTACGGGATGATGCGCTGGAGCTACGATGCCTGGAACGTCTGCTATCCCGACGACGCGGCAAGAGCTGTTTTCCCAGCGCTGCTGTGCGCGCTTTATATGGACGACGAGCGGTTTTTCGCCGACATCTGCTCCTGCCTTGACTTCCTCGTCGGCGTCACCTGCCGCGACGGGCTGCCGCACGCGCGCTATGACATCTGGAATCTCGACGCGCGGAAGCTTGAAGAGATAAGAGAAAGCGATCACGGCCTGCCGAGCGCTCATTATACCGCGTATTATCTTGCGGCGCTGCTGCTGGCTTACAAAAAGTGCGGCAAGACAGAATACCTCGAAACCGCCCGGAAGGGGCTTGAAACTATTATGTCGCTCTACCCGGAAACCCGCCGGGAACAGAGCGAAACGCAGGAGATGTGCCGCCTTATCTTCCCGCTCGCTGCGCTCTGTGACGCGACCGGAGAGGAAAAGCACAGGGAATTCCTTTACAGAGTGACGAATGACCTCGAAAAAAACCGGCATCCTTTCGGCGGCTACCGGGAATGGGACACCGGCTACAAGGCGTCCTGCAGCCGGGAATCGACCGGCGAATGTTCGCTGCTGACCGAAAACGGCGACCCGGTCACCGACTCGCTCTACTCGATGAACTGGCTGCCGATCGGCTTTGCCTACGCTTATTATGCCACGAACGACAGGTATTTCCGCGATCTCTGGAAAAACGTCGTCACCTTCTATATCCGCACTCAGATGTATTCGTCGAACCCTTTGATCAACGGCGCCTGGTGCCGGGCTTTCGATATGGATTTGGAGGAGGCTTACGGCTGCCCGCACGATGTCGGCTGGGCGGCGAACTGCTGCGAATCCGGCTGGACGGTGGCGGAAATCCTGATGGGAATGATGCTGACGGATATCCTTCCCGAAAAAGACTCGTCCGGACAATAAACCGCATGACAGGCAGAAATACTATGAATAAAAGAATCAACATGACCGACCTCAGCGGCGTCTGGAATTTCCTGCCGGACAAAGACGACATCGGCGGGGAAAAGGGATATATGCTCGCATCCTGCGACATGTCGCTCTGGCGGGAAGCCGCGATACCCTGCACCTTTGAAGGCGCGGCGCAGGAATATGCGGGATATAGGGGCACCTTCTGGTTCCGCAGGACCTTCAAGTGGTATGAAACGCAGGGGGCTCTTGTCTGGCTGGAATTTGCCGCCGTCAATTACAGGGCGGACATCTGGATAAACGAGCAGCCGGTCGGCTCCCATGTCGGCGGATACCTGCCTTTCCGTTTCGAAGTGTCAAAATATATAATCACCGGCGAAAACCTGATCTGCGTCCGGGTCAATAACCGCATAATTCCCGGAATGCTGCCGCCGAGCCATTTCTGGCGGGGCCACGGCGGAATAATCCGCGGCGTGTCTCTGTACAACACCCCCGTCTGTTACATAGGCAATGTAAAAGCGGTAAAAACCGACACCTCTCTTAAAATGGTGACGGAGATTATAAACACCGCCGAAACCGCAAAGACAATCCGCATCCGGCACACCTGTCCCAAAAACGGTCTTGCCGCGCAGACCGCCCTGACTGTCCCCCCGATGTCGGAAGCGTCGGCGGAAGCGTTCTTTCCGCTCGACGCCTTTGAGCTCTGGGAGCCGGACAACCCCGCGATGTATATCTGCAAAACGGTAATGACGGCGGAAAACATCGCCGACGCTTGCGATATTTCCTTCGGCGTCCGGGATATATGCGCGAAAGACGGAAAAATCCTTCTGAACGGAAAAGAGCTGCGGCTGCGCGGCTTCGACCGCCATGAAGATTCGCCTGCAAAAATGAACGCTGCGGATATCGAAAACTCGGAGCGGGATTTCCGGATGATGAAGCAGATGGGGGCGAACTTCGTCCGGTTCTGCCATTATCCGCACAGCGAAGAAGAGCTCGATATCTGCGACCGTCTCGGGCTTGCGGTGCTTGCGGAATTGCCTCTCAACGCGCCGATGGTCGGAATAAAAGAATATAACGAATCGGAAATCCGGCGCGCCCTGCCGCAGATGTTTCTGAACGCAAAAACCGCGGCGAAGGAAATGATAGAAAGGGATTTCAATCATCCCTGCGTCATCTTCTGGTCGGTCAGCAACGAATCGAACGAAGGCGTCCCGGAAATCCGCCTTATGAACGACGCGCTGATACGGTATATAAAGCAGCTCGACGGCTCCCGCCTTGTTACCCACGTTACTCAGGGATGCTGGTGGTATGATAAAGAACTCGTATCTTCGCTGTTCACTTATGACGATGTTATCTGCATCAACGCCTATGTCACCATGGAGCACAACAGCGTTACCGGCTCCGGCGATATCACCCCCGAACACGACCTGCACGCGGCCGCGTTCTGGGACGAAAAGATGGCTATATTCCGGGAAAAATTTCCCGGCAAGCCGGTTGTCGTGACCGAATTCGGCTATCCGACCGGTAAAATCGCCGACGGCATTAAAGACGAAGAAAAGCAGCGGGACGCGCTGCTCTGTGATATGCGGGCGTTGGAGAAACGGCTCGCCGGATACGCGATCTGGCATTTCGCCGACCACGAATGGGAGAGGGCGGAGGACGGCACAGTATTCTTCGGCTCGGATATCAGCCCATACGGCATATTCACAAGAGACCGGAAACCCAAAAAGTGCGTCGGGGCGATCGCCGAATACTGGAAGGAAAGCGGCGCAGCGGCGCAGACGGAAAATCAGAATTAAAAAACCATATAAATTAAAATAATCGGAGGCTTATCATGCTCAGAGATTTCGGCAAAGAAAAATTCGACATCATCGTTCAGGCGGGACAGTCAAACAGCGACGGAACCGGATTCGGCAATGCACAGAACCCGTTCAAGCTCGATTACCGCGTCTGGTACCTCGCAGGCGACTGGCAGGTTCCGAAGGACTTTCATTTCGAGCCGGCAAGGGAGATTATTTACGACAATCTGATCTGCTCCAACTTCTCCCTCTCTTTCGCAAGAAAATACATCGAAGACGGAAGACTCGAAGAAGGCCGGAAAGTGCTTATAATACGCGCCGCCGTCGGCGGGACCGGATTCCTCGACGGGAACTGGAAGCCGCAGGACCCGCTGTTCGTCCGGATGACGGCGATGATTAAAACGGCGCTTGAGCTGAACCCGGAAAACCGGCTTGCCGCGGTGCTCTGGCATCAGGGAGAGACGGACGCTTCGCTCAACGCGACATATGACATACATTACAATCATCTGATGACTTTTATAAAGCTCATCCGGGAAATGTATGATGTGCCGAACCTGCCGTTCATTGCGGGAGACTTCGTCCGGCAGTGGTCGGAGATGAACGCCGGAATAGTCGCACCGGTCATAAAGGCGATGCGCGCCGTATGCAGCGACGCCGGAAGCGCCGCCTTTGTCGAAACCGACGGGCTTATTTCGAACGATCAGGATCCCGCAGGCAACCCCTGCAAAGGCGACACCATCCACTTCTGCCGCCAGGCGCTCTATGAGCTGGGGGAAAGGTATTACGAGGCGTTTGCCGGGATTGCGGCGAGGTAAAGTGTTCAGCTAAACATAAGACCCCTCCCGCGGCGGATTTAAATCATCCTGCCGCGGGAGGGTCTTTGTCTTTTTATGTTTTTCCAACTTATAAAGTGCGAGACTTACTTAAGCCTGTTTTTCAGCTGTAAATCAAACTCCGGCATATACTCCTTCTGCTCGTCGGTATATTTCCGCAGGGTGTTCACGACTTCTCCGCCGTTGTATTCCCTTGAGCCGACATCTTCGGTGGTGCCCATTACCGTTATCAGCGCTTTGCGCGGGCGGGCGCGGACGCGGTCCCAGTCGATGAAGAAGATATGCGCAAATTCCCCTAAATCCAGCTTGCCGTCAATTATGGTTATCGTCTCGGAGCGGCCGAGGAAGACGGAGCGGAGGTGGCCGTCGGTGTTCATCGAGGTGAAATCGCCGGGCTCGTTCACATAGCGGCCGAACTGCAGGTGAACGGGTCCCGGATGGTGGTACTGCCCTTCCTGCGTGTAGTCGGGGGCGATTTTGCGCATGATCTCAAGCAGATCCATCTGCAGATACTCGAGGTCGAAGCTGTTTACGTCGTGGCTGGCTTCCTGAATCATGACGGAGCAGGTGGTGTGGTGCGACACGACGGCGCAGGTGCCGTTTTTGATCCCCGATTCCTCGGCGATCTTCCGCACATCCGGGGTGATGCAGTGAAAAGTCGGCATCCATCCGCGGGACTGAAGCTTGATTTCCTTTTGAACGACTTTGAATTCCATATTTTTTCTCCCTTGTCCTTTTTTATATATTATACAGTTTTAATAAAAAAATGTCAATAGGCTGCCGCCAACTTTGAAGGCGGCAGCCGCAGGTTTTGCTGCCGGAAGCGGATATCATCCGGGTCTGGTCGTCTGGCGGAAAGGAATATGCGCAGACGCGGGGAGGGGAATTTACCCTGCGGCTGCAGCTGTATGAACTCGAATCGAGGCTGTGCGGCCGAAAAGAGGGGTTTGTCCGAATCTCGAATTCGGAAATCATCAACCTGAATCAGGCGCAGAGCTTCGATCTGAGCCTTTCGGGAACCAGATAAGCATCCGGCCGCTTTGCGGCCGGATGCAGCTTATCTTCTTCCGAGTTCTATATTTACATATCCCTCTTCGTTTATTTCGAGCTTCATGTTCCGGATGTATTTGTCGTAAAACTGCTGTCTTTCGGTTCCGGTCATCTCGATCCTCGTGTTCGTAAGCGCCGTGTTCAGCATCACATTTACGTTGAGCCGGACGTTTTCATCGATATACCGGCGCATCTCCTTCATAAGTGCGCCGAGCTTGATATCCTGGCTGTTGCCGGAGTAGAAGTCGTCGATAAAGCAGTAGAAAATCCCTTTTTCGGAAAGCGCCTGGCGGATGTCCGGGCCGCATTTTTCGTGCTCAGCCATGACGACGAATCTCGCTTCGGGCAGAGATGAGATAAGACCCCAATAATCGGAATCGCTCGACACGATGACGAAGGAATCGACGGCGTTTTTGTAATATTCTTCACACGCTCTCGCCGTCAGCTTGATGTCGACGAGCGACTTGTTCGACTTGAGCCGGTCTATCATCATATGCTCGACCGGGATGTCTACGTAGCTTTCGAGTATGCGCCACGCCGTGGCGGTGTGGATGTCGTCGAACAGGATTATCCGGCTGACTTTCAGTATTATATCGTGATCGAGGTTGGTGAGCGCCGCGCAGAGCTTATACGGATCCGAGTTTTCGCAGTCGACGACGAAAACCGTCTTCGAGCTTGCGGTTATAAGGTCGTAAATATTGTTTTTGGTGTAATTTCCGACGTCGGACACCCGGCTGTAATCGGTGAATCTGTCGTTGTGCCAGGAATAAAGCAGCCAGACGAATTTTTTGTCGTTGTAAAGAATATTGCCGCAGTCGGCGGGCTCGTCCCAGTTAAAGTACACCTGATACGGGTAATAATTCTGATTTGCGTAATATTTGTCCGCCGCCTTCTGGGTGCCCTGCATCGTAAGCCCGTCCGGCATTATGAAAAGGTCGCGGATGTAGTCCCAGTTTATCCATAACGGGTAGAGGTTTTTGCAGTTGTTTATTCTGTCTGAAATATTTTTGTTGAACTCAACCACATATTCGTATAATTTGGCGCCCGTTTTAAGGGTGAGGCGGACGCCGTCGTCCGTAAGTTCTTTGAAGCATTCGATCGGGAGATACTCGCTCATCGTGGTTATATCCCGGAAATCGAAGCGCATCGCTTCGCTTATGTTTTTAAAATTACGTTCCGTCGCCGTCCGGAGCATAGATAAGTTTCTTATTATCCGGGCGTTTTTTTCTTTTTTAAGCTCCTCGTAGATTTCCATCTTCGGCGGCTCGAATTCGTTCTCAAAGATTCTTTTGGGAACCCCCATCAGAAACGCCGTTCTCGATACTATGTCAAATGTACTGTTTGAATATCTGCTTTCTTCTGTCATAAATATTCCTCCCTTTTTATTTTTATAATAATTTAAATATCGGCTTTGGCAAAGCCGCAAACTGTGCAGAATCGGGTTACATTTCGATCACCTCCGATAATATCATACTATATTTTTGCAAATATTTCAAGTCTCGGAGCATTGCGTAGATATAATAATACGAAAACTTAAGCTTTTTGTAATATTCTAAAGTATAAAGCCTTGGTTTTTGATTGATATTTTTCGCTTTTGACTTGAAATATCGGCTTGACTGTGCTACAATAGATTTGAATAAAATATTAAAGACGGTTTCTGCCGCAAACCGGCGGGATTTCATACCGGAGGTCAGTATCATGAGCACGATTTCCAAGCGGTTCTTTGACGCGGGCGAGCCTTACGCCGGCGGGCTTTTTGAGTTTCCCGACCGGGAACCGATATACAGATATGCAAACGCCCTCAAGCGTTATTATGAGTTTACCGACCCGACCCCATACGGCGGCGGCAGGCTTTATCCCTGCGGAGCGGTCATCGGTACGGTAAACGGCAGCGGTCTTACCGTCCGCCCCGATTACTCATACACCTTCTCATCCGATCTCAGAGCGCTTAAAGATAAGGTGGACGATGAGTGCTATACCGCATTTCTCGATGAAGCCGGCAAAGTAACCGGCTTTCCGACTCCGCATACCGTCGGCGGCGCCGGATATACCCATTCTTTTATCAACTACGGCAGGATTCTCAATGAGGGTCTCTGCTCATACCGCTCAAGGGTTGAAACGCTTCCCGACGACGACTTCCGCGCCGCCCTGCTTTTGGTTCTTGACGGCATCGACATCTACCGCGAAAAGCTGCTTTCTCATCTTAGGAGCCGCGGCGGCGTTCATGAGGGGCTTATCGAAGCGCTTGAACACACCGACAGAGCGCCGACCACTCTATACGAAGCGGTTGTGCTTTACAACTTTGTATATTATGTTGACGGCTGCGACGACATCGGCAGGCTTGATCAGCATCTTATTAAATTTTATAACGGCGAAGACATCGTCGATCTGCTTCACGAGCTTTACCGGAACATCGACTGCAACAATGGCTGGTCGGGGGCGCTGGGTCCCGATTACAACGCGCTGACATTGCAGTGCATCCGCGCGAGCCGCTATATCCGCCGTCCGAGTCTGCAGCTGAGGATTAAGCCGGATATGCCGGACGAAGTCTGGGGTGAGGTATACGCCTCTCTTGCGACTTCCTGCGGTCAGCCGGCGCTTTACAACGAGAACGCCTTCCAGGAAGCGCTGATGCGGGAGTTCCCGGAAATTCCGGAAGAAGACCGCATCCGCCTCTCCTTCGGCGGCTGCACCGAGACGATGCTTGAAGGAATTTCAAACGTCGGCTCGGAAGACCTCGGGATAAACACCGCGCTTATTTACGATCAATTCACCCGAGCGCATCTTTCCGAATTCGATAATTTCGACGATTACTTCGACGCCTTCACCGACGAATGCGCCCGCCAGATCGCCGAAGCGCTGGATATCGTCACCGAATACCGCAAGACCCGCGGCAAGCACCGCCCCCAGCCGGTGCGCACCCTCTTTGTCGACGACTGCATCGACCGCCGTCTCGATTTCAACGCCGGCGGCGCCAGATACTATTGGAGCATCAGCAACGTGGCGGGGCTGATAAACGTTATCGACTCGCTGTCCGCCGTCCGCGAATTGATTTTCGAAAGCGGCAGATATTCAGCCGAGAGCTTTATGGCGGCGCTCGATGCGCAAGACCCCGAATTCCTTGCCGCCTGCCGCGAGTGTCCCGCTTTCGGCAACGACGACGAGCGGGTCGATGCCCTTGGCGCCGACTTTGCCGGGCGGATTTACGAAAGCTTCAATCAGCGCGAGTGCTGGCCGTCCGGCAAGTATATCACCGCGTCGAATCAGTTTATAACATACGAAAGCGCCGGGATTCCGGTCGGCGCAACTCCCGACGGGCGGGCTGCCGGAACGCCGCTCTGCGACTCGCTGGGGTCAGTTCACGGCAAGGACAAAAAAGGTCCTACCGCGCTGCTCAACAGCGTCGCGGCTCTGCCGCTGAACCGGGTGCTCGGAACCCCGATACTGAATCTCCGTATGCGGAAAGAGCACCTAAGCGAGTATCTCCGCCCGCTGACCGAAGCTTTCTTTAAGCGCGGCGGAATGCAGCTGCAGATAACCTGCGTCTCCCGCGAGGAGATACTCGACGCCATCGCGCATCCGGAAAAGCACGAAAATCTGATAGTCCGCATCGGCGGCTATTCGGAATATTTCAACCGACTCTCCCCGGGGCTTCAGCAGACGGTGCTTGCGCGGACGGAATACTGATTTTAAAGTTATAAATATAAAACCGACGGAGCCTGACATGAGCATACGATTTTACCCGGTCGCAAAACCGGCCGAGGGCGGCTATTCCGTTAAAGTCAACGGCAGAATTGTCCCGACAGATACCGCCCGCGTCTCCGCCATGCCCTACAACCGCCGCTGGCCGGGACATCAGCGCTCTCTCGACCAGACCGAAGTAATTCAGTTCCTCTCGATGGAGGCGGACGAGCCGCTGAATTTTGAAATTACCCTCCCGGAACCGGCGGAAAAGGCGGTTTTGCGCCCCTATTCCCTCGGAGTTGCGCCGGAGATATCCCCGGGCGGCAAGGTTCGCTTTACCTTGCCCCGTCCGGCTTACTTCACGCTTGAGCCGTACGGCAGAAGAAACGCGCTTCACTTTTTCGTCGACGCGCCGGAAACGAATATTCCAGACAAAACCGCCGAAAACGTCATATATTTCGGCTCCGGCGAGCATGACGTCGGCAATATCGAGCTTAAAAGCGGCGAGACTCTTTATCTCGACGCCGGCGCGGTGGTATACGCCTGCGTTACGGCAACAGACGCCGAAAAAATCTCGATTCTCGGCCGGGGAATACTCGACAACAGCCGGAATAAAGAACAGATTCTGTTCGAAGCAAATGAAGAAGACAACAAAGCCGCCGTAAACAATGCGGTTCGCCGTCACACGATTCAGCTTGAATACTGCTCGGACGTCCTTATCGACGGGATAACGATACGCGATTCGCTGGTCTACAACATCCGCCCGATCGGCTGCCGCCGGCTTTGGATTCGCGGCGTCAAGATTATAGGCTGCTGGCGGTACAACTCCGACGGCATCGACATGCACAACTGCGAGGATGTCTTCATCGAGAACTGCTTTCTGCGCACCTTCGACGACGCAATCTGCATAAAAGGTTTCGATTGCTATTACGAGGGCGACGTCGAGAAGGCGGTGCGGGAGGCGATGTACCGCGGCGGAGAGTCGTATGACGTATTCCGAAATGTGCTGGTCAAAAACTGCGTCATCTGGAACGACTGGGGAAAAGCGCTTGAAATCGGCGCCGAGACCCGGGCGGAGGAAAT
>LSQX01002080.1_pt1 | contig 10309 bp, 7 predicted proteins | sample 654561 | NCBI WGS metagenome assembly LSQX01 (sample SAMN04489861, study PRJNA283612) | anaerobic digester metagenome | isolation source: 4 biogas reactors fed with cattle manure at either 37C or 55C with and... | place: Denmark: Kongens Lyngby | collected 2014
GCGGGTTCAATTCCCGTCAGCTCCGCCATTTTGCCGAGATAGCTCAGTCGGTAGAGCAGCGGACTGAAAATCCGCGTGTCCCCAGTTCGATTCTGGGTCTCGGCACCACATATGCGGAAGTGGCTCAGTGGTAGAGCATCGCCTTGCCAAGGCGAGGGTCGCGGGTTCGAATCCCGTCTTCCGCTACATCTTGAGGCGACATAGCCAAGTGGTAAGGCAGAGGTCTGCAAAACCTTTATTCCCCAGTTCAAATCTGGGTGGCGCCTCCAATATAAAAAGGAACATGCCAAGCGAACATTTGTAAGGCATGTTCCTTTTTATATGCAGTAATACAACTCAACGCTCAACTTTATTCCTATTATAAGGGCATTCTGCGCCCATATCTTAAAATCCCCGCTTTATCACATCTCCTTGGACCTGGGCTGAGCCCATTATTTGATTTCTATCCGAAAATCCCGTCACTTCAGACGATGAAGAATCTAACGCAATAAATCATGAGGAAACCCCTGCTGCTACAGATAATCATGATTATACAGCTTTGGATGAGCAGCCAGAAGCACCGCCGGAAGAAGAAAATGTTAGTTATTCAAGCGATTTGGCTGATATGAAGAGTTTTAACAGCCTTGAGGAGTTAGTTGGATGAGGAAGCAGACCTTGTGCTTATGGGAAGATGCATATCGGCCGAGCCGGTGTTTCAAAATAAAATGCTCTATACCCTGTCGAAATTAAAGTCGAGAAAGTCTACAAAGACGATATATCCGAAGGTGACACAGTATTGCTGGTTGAAATCGGCGGCAGAGTTACTAACCGTGAGTATCTGGAAGGAGTCGGAAGAGAGGAGAAGGTTTTCCTGGAGGAGCCGTTGGAGGAAGTCTTGGATAAGAAGATCGTTTTGGGCATAAACGGGTATTACCCGTTCCGTGAAGGTGAACAGACGCTGCTTTTTTTTGGGAGATTGCAGCGGATTTCTTAAAGAAGTTGATGATCCCCTCTACGATATCATCGGAGGCTATGACGGAAAACTCTTCCCGCAGAAAGACGGCTCGTTTGCAAGACCGCTTCCTTCAAAAACCGATAAGTATACATTCGGGGAAGAATCGCTGGTAATAACACAAGATGAACTGAGCAGACAATATACCAAAAAGTCAGCGGATAACGGTAGCTAAAGTGGATATGAATGAACGGGCTATCCTTCGATACCAGAAATTAAACGTATCGGAGGCATAGCCCGTTTGTAAATGAGTATAAACCCTTTCAATGGCAGTTTTACTAAAACCTTAATTCTACCCTTATACCCTGAAAAGGGACACGGCTTCCAGAAGCTTTTCCGCGCTTTCCTTTACGGCCTTGACCTGTTCCAGAACCTGGTTTGATCTTTCCGCTACAAGGTTCGTTTCATTGGCCATATCCACTGTGTCGGAAGCCCCCTGAACCGCTGCCTCAGAAACATCATTTATAGCTCTGATGATACTTTGGACTGAGGAGTACAGCTGCTGGGAAGTGGCGCTGAACTCGGTTACCATATCGTCTATCATGCGCGCATCCTCATTATATTGCTTTCCTGTTTCAACAAGCATGTCATAGTCTTTGGCCACCTTTTCATCCAGGAAACCGAGTACCTGCTCCGAGCTTTCAGAAAGGTGATGCACCGACTCCAGTACCTGCTGGGTGACATTCTGTATTTCTGTGGCAGTTTCCTTTGAATTCTCAGCCAGTTTTCTTATCTCATCGGCCACAACAGCAAAACCGCTGCCCGTGTTCCCGGCCTGTGCGGCCTCTATCGCTGCGTTCAGGGCCAAAAGATTGGTTTGGGCGGCTATTTCAAGGATGGCGTCTGAAAGCACGCTTATCCTTTCTACAGCCCTTGATTTTTCTATTGCCTCCCGGAGCTTTTCGGCTGTGTTCTGAAGTATATCCTGTGCGCTTTTTTGGGATTCCACCGCATTCGTTCTCAATTCATCCGCCCTGTTGCTCACCTCGCCCGCAGATTCGGCACCTTTCTGGGCTTTGACGGCAATGGATTCTATCGCCGCCTCGATTTCGGTAGTGGTTGCGTTCATCTCTTCTGCCATGGCCGATGTTTCTTCCATTTTCGCCGACAGAGCCTCGGTTATGGAAGCCATTACATTTATCTGCTGTGTCAGTTTAGCCATGTTCTCGCCGGTAACAGAATTTGCCCGGTCTACTCTTTCTGCCTCCTGGATAACATTCTCAATTATCTTCGATACATTATCATTTATTTTTTTAAACCCTCTGGCCAGTTCGCCTATCTCGTCACGCCTGTTGGCATACTTCTCGTTCAGACCGGTAGTAAAGTCTCCCTCCGACATGGTCATACACTGTCTTGTTAATTCCACAACGGGCTTGGAGATGTTTTTGCCCATGAAATAGGAAACCTGAAAACCTGCGGCCAGGAATAAACAGGATACAGCTAAAATAATCCATTTCAAATTTGATAAGGAGGACAAGATCTCTGCCCTGTCCACGGATACAGCGATGGACCAGCCATAGCCCGGAATAGGCGCAAAACCTGCCACTTTTGAAACGCCTTTGTATTTATATGTATCAAAACCTGTTTCTCCTTCGGTCATTTTTTTCTGAACATCGCTGAAGTTCTCAAATCCCAGATCATTGTCGTTCAATGATTCCTCAACGGTGGCTGAGGTTACTGCGTCAGTATCTGTGGAAGAATCTGATGATAAGGTTTGGGTAGCCCCGGTGACGGCATCGGCAGCTCGGTTTTCGATAATATCCAAAAGCAGCTGGGTATCGGCGTGAGCAATTGTTCGCCCTTGCTTGTTTATTATGAAGGCTTCACCAGTTTCTCCAAACTGGATTCTCTTTGCAAATTCGCTAAGTTCCAGCCCATCCCTGATAGCCATCAGCACGCCCGAAATCTCATTGCCAGATACAACCGGAACTGCATAGGCCATGACTATGTCGGTTCCGTTGTCATCATAGATCGGATCGGATACGGCACTTTCCCCTGACAGCGCTTTTTCAAACAAGGGACCATCCTTCATATCCACAATTTCACCCGTGTTGGATATCCCCTTCCCGTTCCTGTCGATCAGCAGCATTCGCCGATGCCCCGATCTTTTGGTCTCTGCATCCAGAGCTGAAACAATGCTGGTATATCCATCGCTGGGGGATACCCCCAAGGCATCAGAGGAGGCCACGAGACTTAGCACATTCAACTGATTTCGGATACTGTCTTCTATAGTCAATGAGGCCTCAAGCGCAAATTTTGGCATGGTCTCATTAAGAACATCAGTTAAAGCGCTGGATGAAACAAAATAGGATACAAGCCCCAACCCCAGACAAACAATTAAAATTAGAATGCCGAATGAAACAATTATGCGTGAACCAATACTTTTCATCATACTTATCCCCCTATAAGATCAAAAAAGTTGTTTATCTGATAAAACCATTATAGATTGCTTTGCATCTATTTAACCATATTTGGCCAGTAAAGAAAAGAGAGCTCCTCTGCCAGTGGCTTCTACCAGAAGATTTGTCCCATTACATCCCTCCGTTTCAGAAATTTGAATTTTTTATCTGTAATGTTTTGATGCCGAAGAGGCCGATATATAAATGAACGGTTGTTTATTCAATTCTTACTGATGGATGCGACTTAATGATCAATTGCGGGTGAGAGCAAATGAAGCTTACTGTACAAAAGACAAAGAAAATCATGGGATTGCGTTCTTTGAATGGTCTCATGGGATTATTAGCTTTTACTGGTCTTCTGGCTACCAGTATAGTCCTGATTGCTGAAGGAAGCCGCAATGAAACCACTATTTATAAAGTATTGATTTCAATTTGCACCTTATTGTACACCTCAAGTTTCTTTTGTGAGTATTTCAGTCTGCGAAGAGTTATCAGAGAGTTGGATGAACTCACCCAAAGCATAAAGAATATGGAGGAGCAGACGGGAATATCCCTGGAACAAAGTGATGGCACCTATTACATAACAGCCATATCGGACATACTCAGTCAATCGCTGACGAGCCTGGATGAAAAAAACATGAAGCTTGAATCCGAAATCCAACGCAACCAGCGATTATCCGAAAGCATTTCTGATTTCTACCGACAAATGAGAATTCTTAAAGATACCGGATTTAAGATTGACTTTTTTGAATATGATTATAGCAACCAGATATTCATATTCATAACCGGACTGTTAACCCTGCTTGAAGACAGTGAGGATCTTCTTGAAATAACGACTGACGATCTGTTCAGCCGGTTCAATTTCAGTATTCCCGTAGAGGAGTTTGACAGATTTGTTGACAGATGCATCGCTGACAATGTACCGCTGGATTTTGAGTTCAGTGTGGATCTTGAGAATCAGGAAACACGCTGGATGAAGTTTTGGGGCCGACTCAGCACGGACCGCACCCGTATCACAGGTGCCATTACAGACATTACCCGCGAGGTTGTACAGCGCAACATGGAAAAGGAGAGAGCTATTCGTGATAACATGACGGGATTCTATAACCGCAACGCCCTCTCCGAGGTGGCAGGTAAGGCGCTAGCAGAATGCAGGGATGGGGAAATGGTCGCCTTTGTCTATATCGGGCTGACAGGGTACCAGGAGTTTCAGGAGAGATTCGGTATGATAGCCGGGAATTCGTACATACGGGTTTGTTCCGAGGTGCTGCGTAAATTCCTGAATCCCTGCCTGATTCCCTTCAGGTGGCTGGGCGCGGATTTTCTCATGTTGTACACCGGTATCAAAGACACAAAACTGTTCAGAAGAGAGGCTGTCGGGATTATAAAAAGAATTCAGAAGTACGTGGGTGAGGTGGAAGGGATACCGGTGAGCTTTCCCGTTGCCGTGGGCTACTCCATTTCGGGTATTGACGGTGATGTACCGGCAGATCTTTTGGAGTACGCCTCCTTTGCCGAGCACGAGGTTCTCAGGGGAGAAAAGGAAAGTCCAAATCCGTTTAACCGGGAGCGTTATGAGGAAGCTAAACGGGCGTCCCTTCGCAGGACCTTCATCAAGGACATCATTGACAGAAACCAATTAAGTATTGTTTTTCAGCCCATAGTATCTCTTAAGACCGGTGATATATATGGTTTTGAGGCTCTCTCAAGGCCGACCAACCCCATATACAAGAATATTGAGGAACTTATAGACGATGCAGAAGCAACGGGTCATTATACCATTCTTGAGAAAAGGATGGTTTACAATGCCCTGGATGCATATATGATGCGAGATGACCGTTTCCGTGACCATTATCTTTTTATCAACACCGCTCCCTATGCCACCCTTGAAGAACAGGACTATAACGACATCCGTGACCGTTATTTCGGACATATGAATGTTGTTTTTGAAGTGGTGGAGAGAAACCGCATGGATCCGGAAGAGATAAACCTGAGAAAATCCATCGTGGTCAAGGCGGGAGCAAAATTCGCCCTTGACGACTTTGGATCAGGCTATTCCAACCATCTTGCCCTGCTTGCCCTTGAGCCGGATATCATTAAGATAGACAGGGAACTTGTACGCGGGATCGGTGCTGATCTTCGCAAACAACATATGCTTGAGGATATCATCAGCTATGCCCGCTACAGAGGAACGCGGGTATTGGCGGAAGGCGTTGAAACAAAAGAAGAACTGGAGACTTTATGCCGTTTGGGTATTGATTATGCTCAGGGCTACTATATCGGCAAACCAAAAAGCGATCTTGTCGAGCCCGAGGAAAAGGCTCTGGAAGTCATCCGGACTATAGGGAAAAACCATGTGATCAGTCTTGGCAATTTTCTTACCACTGTGAGAGAATCCATGGCACTGGTTGACGAAGGGATTTCGAAAAATGCTCTCATTACTACCTATCTGGTCATGAAAATGGCGTTAAAGCTCAAATTCAGGGGTGATAAGCTGGCAGGTCTGATCACTTCCACCATGCTTCACGATATGGGAGCCTTGTCCGGCAAAGGCGGCGACTGGAGGAATCTGGAGGGTAAAGTTATTCCCGATCACAGCTTGTTTGCCTATCTCATCATGAAGGAGTATTTTCCATATGAACAATGCGCCGAGACGGTCCTGTACCACCATCATACCTGGTCATTGAGGAATACAGTTCTTGAAAACATCAGCATTCCCAGTGAGGCTTATCTCATATCCCTGGCTGACAGTGTGGCCGGTCTGATCCTTGAGAACCCCGAAATATGCGAGAATGAGGAGCTATTGCTGGACAAGCTGAGAGGAATGGATCATGATCGCAGCAATGTATCCCTGTTCGCAGAATTGTGTAAAGCGGGTCTTCTCAGGGAGATGGCCTCCGGTGATTACACGGAGAACCTGTTCAATGTAACGAAAAGGCTTCGGGCGGGGAAATCCGAGATAGAGGGTATTATTAGAACCTATGTTTATTCTGTTATCTTCCGGTTGCCCCTTGTATACTCCCATGCGAGAGTTATGGAGGTTATAGCACGCTTTCTTGCAAGGTTGACGAAGCAGAACTGGACGCTTGTTGAAAGCATTGGTAATGCAACATTATTCTATAATCTTAGCAGGCTGCCACTGCCCGGCCGGGATCCGGAAGAGGCTGAAAATGCTTATGAGGAGAACCGTATCATTCGTGACAGGCTGAAGACCATAGCACATATTCTGAAGAAAGCCGACCTGAACGATATCATGAATCTGATGAATGCAGCCTGCGGGCAAGAAGAGGAATCTTCCGAGAACCGTGCGCTTATGAGCAAGGATATCGTTGTGGGAGCCAGGATTCTTAATATTGCCGACATTTTTGCAAGCCTTCTGGAAGATCGTCCGGGAAGACCAGCGCTAAATTGTATTGAAGCCATTTATGAACTGACCAACCTCATCAGGTCTGAAAACGGATACCTTCCCATAGTCGAAGCCATGCAGGATTATATCGATGATATAGAAGGGCGCATCCAGACTGCGAAAGCTGAGATCGACAAGCGCTATCGCAATATCATGGACACCTACAACAAGCTGTTGAACCGGTAGTCTCCCCCGCCGATGTGCCGGTTGACTGTGGGGTATTCTTTTCAGGAAAAAGGGTAAAATAGGATCATACAACAGCTGTTTCAGATGGAGGAAGTTCAGATTCCGGCACACTCAACCAGGGGCATAATATAGACCCGGAATATGGCGTGGGACTTATGTATACGGCCTTAGCTGCACCTTGCGGCAAGGGGCTGTTTTTGACTTTTGGAATTCATTATAGTATACTATCAATTGGAAAGTCTATTCATGAATAGCATAATATATGCATGGAGCGCTTTCATACATATATTTACTTCTACTTCCGAAAGGAGGAGTAATATGATGTATGAAAAAGGAGCTGTTGTTTTATGTTCGCAATAGGGGATAAGATTGTGTACCCTATGCACGGTGCAGGAATTATTGAATCCATAGAGGAGAAAGAGATCCTTGGAGAGCGTAAGCAATATTATGTTATGAAGATGCCAATCGGAGACATGAAAGTCATGATACCCATCTGCAACGCAAGCTGTATCGGGATTCGAGAGATCATCAACAAAAAAGATGCCGATGCGGTTTTTGATTCTTTAGAAGGCGAATCATATGAGCAAAACTCCAACTGGAACAAGAGATATCGTGAAAACATGAATAAAATAAGAAGCGGAAATGTTTTTGAAGTTGCCGAAGTTGTCAAGAGTCTTATTCTGAGGGAGAGGTCAAAGGGTCTTTCAACGGGAGAAAGAAAGATGCTCAACAGTGCCAAGCAGATACTTATAAGCGAGCTGGTGCTGGCAAAAAACATGAGCCCTGTGGATGTGGAAGATCTTATCAACACCAGAATCTCGACCTGATCCAATAAGGTATAAACGCTGTATAAACAGCTTTTCCATAGAACTCCGAATAATAATCTTATCTTATCTGGGGAGTTTACATGTTGGACAAGGTTATAAAATATGCGTTTGGGCTGACCGGCGCACTGACGGGCATGACACTCGTCCGATTCCTTTTTATACAGAACGGTATGACCGGATACCTTACCTCAGTATCAGGCATTGGTATCATTGTGTTTGCCTCTCTTGCCTTTGGTATTTTACTCTATATCATAGGCGGCAAGATTATCCGAATCACCACCGAATCCGTGGAGCGTCTGGAGTCTTCACTTCAGAACATAACGCTCTACGAGCTCATGATCGGAGCGGGGGGGTTGATTGCGGGTCTTATCATAGCCAATCTTATTTCAATACCCATAGTCAGAATTCCGGTTATAGGAGTCGCCCTGTCCATTATTATCAATGTGTTCCTGGGGATATGCGGTGTATATTTTGCCCTATTGAAAAAGAATGACAACACCTTCCACGGTGTTTTGGGCAAGGGTGATGGGACAGACCGTTCAAGGATCAAAATACTTGACACCAGTGCCATCATAGACGGTCGTATCCTGGATATCAGCCGTACCGGATTTCTGGAAGGTGAGATCCTGGTGCCCGGGTTTGTTTTGGAAGAGCTCCGGCATCTGGCCGATTCCCATGATGACATTGTAAGAGCCAAGGGCAGACGCGGTCTGGATGTACTCAATATCATGAAGACAGACCTGAAATATCCTGTCAGGATTGGTAAAGAAACCAGAGATCCTCATATCGAAGTGGACGAGCAACTGCTTATCCGGGCCAGGGAGCTTAAGGGCAAGGTCATCACCAACGATTTCAACCTGGGTAAGGTTGCGAAACTGAAGAATATTCCCGTACTGAATATAAATGACCTGGCCAATGCACTGAAGCCTGTGGCAGTTTCGGGTGAAGAGATGACCGTCCGGGTGGTCAAGGAAGGCAAGGAAAACGGACAGGGGATTGGCTATCTGGAAGACGGTACCATGGTAGTGGTTGAAGGCGGCATAAAGTTCAGAAATCAGCTGATAGATGTGGTGGTTACCAGCGTTCTTCAGACATCTGCAGGCAGAATGATCTTTGCCCGCTTTAAAACCGTACATTTTCCCATGGCAAAAATTAATTGAAGAGAAGATGAAAATGAACACGAACATGAGTATGAGTAAGCAAGGCGCCATGAGCGCCATTATTGTTGCTGCCGGCAAGGGCAGCCGTACGGGGCTTGGATTCAACAAGGTACTTGCAGACCTGGGCGGGGTACCAATGCTGGAAAGAACCATCCATGCCTTCATTGACAGCGGACTGATTGATGAAATCATACTTGTCATAAGCCGGGATGATGAAGAGCAGGTCAGCAAGATCATCCAAAAGCTCCCGCGGGATATTGAATGGACCTATGGAGGCAGCGAGCGCCAGGAATCGGTATATAACGGACTTATGAAGCTGTCCGGCAAATCAGATATTGTATTGATTCATGACGGGGCGCGACCTTTTGTTGATACGGGCATCATCAGAAGGTGCATAGAAGGTGCAAGATATTATGGTGCAGCCTGTGCAGGCATGCCGGTAAAGGATACCATAAAGAATATAGACCCGGAAGGCTATATCCTGAATACCCCCGACAGGTCTTTGATTTGGAGCGCCCAGACTCCCCAGGCCTTCAGGAAGGAGATCATCATCAGGGCTCATGAACATGCCATCAAAAACGGCATCAAGGGAACCGATGATGCCATGCTGGCTGAGCAAACAGGGGTAAGGGTAAAGATGGTTGAAGGCAGCAGCAGGAATATCAAGATCACTTCGAAGGAAGATCTTATGTGGGCTGAAGCCATATTGAAGGGGTCTGACCCACAGATGTCTTAAAGAGCGTATAAAAGTAAAAAAGTAATAACGGTACCGCACTATTTTATTAATTGGCGCTCCTAAAACGTAGTTTTGTGAGGCCATACGATTTGTTTTCGGGATCGGTATAAAAATTTGTTTACTTGGCTAAAAATCTGATATAATATTACTTGCTTTAAACTCAGGGCATGACAATCTATGTATTTCAGGCTTTTGAAACAAGCCATGTTATTTATGAGCGAACCTGTTTAGGGCAATAAAATCTTAAACTGGACAGGAGATGTCAAGTTAGCAACCAAAAAGGGGGAATGAATATGAAAGACTACAGTGCAGAAAAAGTGCGCAATGTATGTCTGCTAGGCCATGGCGGTGCGGGTAAGACAACGCTGGCCGAGTCAATGCTATTTATTACCGGAGCAACCGATAGGTTTGGCAGCGTTGTCGACGGAAATACTGTTATGGACTTTGACTCTGAAGAAATCAAAAGGAAAATCTCAATTTCTACCTCGTTGGCACCTGTTGAGTGGAAGGGCATGAAGATCAATGTTATTGATACTCCCGGATATTTTGATTTTGCCGGTGAGATGCTTGAAGGGCTGGCAGTTGCCGATGGCGCAGCCATCCT
>LSQX01202722.1_pt2 | contig 10309 bp, 11 predicted proteins | sample 654561 | NCBI WGS metagenome assembly LSQX01 (sample SAMN04489861, study PRJNA283612) | anaerobic digester metagenome | isolation source: 4 biogas reactors fed with cattle manure at either 37C or 55C with and... | place: Denmark: Kongens Lyngby | collected 2014
CTGGACGAGGTCGACGGCCTGGTATCCGGTGCCATCCATACCACCGCCAACACCATCCGCCCGGCCTTCCAGCTGATCAAGACCGCGCCGGGATACAACCTGGTGTCCTCGGTGTTCTTCATGCTGCTGCCCGATCAGGTACTGGTGTACGGCGACTGCGCAGTGAACCCGGACCCCGATGCCGAGGAGCTGGCGGAAATCGCCATCCAGAGTGCGCGTTCGGCCGAGGCCTTCGGCATCCCGCCGCGGGTGGCCATGATCAGCTACTCCACCGGCAGCTCCGGCACCGGTGAGGATGTGGAGAAGGTGCGCAAGGCCACCCAGCTGGCGCGCGAGCGCGAGCCGGGACTGTTGATCGACGGGCCTCTCCAGTATGATGCCGCCGCGATTGCCAGCGTCGGCCAGCAGAAGGCACCGGACAGTCTGGTCGCGGGCAAGGCCACGGTCTTCATCTTCCCCGACCTGAACACCGGCAACACCACCTACAAGGCGGTACAGCGCAGCGCCAACGTGATCAGCGTGGGACCCATGCTGCAGGGCCTGCGCAAGCCGGTGAACGACCTGTCCCGGGGTGCCCTGGTGGACGACATCGTGTTTACAATCGCACTGACTGCCATACAGGCCGATACCCAGAACTGACCGTGACAGGGATGGCGGCCTGAAAGTGACAACAACCAGGCCGCCGTGCCCTCAAGTGAGTTGCCAGACGATGCTGTTCTTCCTGCCTGCACCCGTTCGCGGGGCTATTTCGCTGCTGCTGCTGATCCTCAACACCCTGTTCTGGTTCAGCCTGCTGCTGCCCTGCTCGCTGCTCAAGGCACTGCTGCCCATCCCGGCCTGGCAGCGTTTTCTGACCCGGGTAATGATCCGCATTGCCGAGAGCTGGATGGCATTCAACAGTGGCTGGATGCGCCTGGCCGGCCGTACCGAGTGGGTCGTCCAGGGTCGCGACCAGCTGGACCATGACGGCTGGTATCTGGTCACCAGCAACCACCAGAGCTGGGTCGACATCCTTGCCCTGCAGCACAACCTCAACCGGCGCATGCCCATGCTCAAGTTCTTCCTCAAGCAGGAGCTGATCTGGGTGCCGGTAATCGGCATCTGCTGGTGGGCGCTGGATTTCCCCTTCATGAAGCGCTACAGCAAGGCCTACCTGGCCAAACACCCGGAAAAGGCCGGTCAGGATCGGCTCGCCACCCAGCGCGCCTGCGAGAAGTTCAAAGCGACCCCGGTGGCGGTATTCAACTTTCTCGAAGGCACCCGCCTGACACCTGAAAAGCATGCACAGCAGCAGTCTCCCTATCGCTACCTGCTCAGACCCAAAGCCGGCGGTATCGCTTTCGTGCTGGATGCCATGGGCGAGCAGCTGCGCTCCCTGGTGGATATCACCATCCACTACCCTGACGGTGCGCCGACCTTCTGGGATCTGCTCAGCGGCCGCATCCGCAAGGTGGTGATGCGCTGCCAGACCCGTACCATTCCGGCGGAGTTTCTCGGCCAGGATTACGACAACGATCCGGAATTCCGCGCCCGCTTCCAGGCCTGGGTCAGCTCGCTGTGGGAGGAGAAGGATGCCCTGCTGGCAGAGCTGCATCGGGAGTATCCGCCGGGAAGGTAGTTACAGGGCGATCACGCTGGACGAGCTGGTGCTCGTCCCTCCCAGGAGCAGTACCTGCTCGTCGACAGGGACGCTGGGGGCGCTAGCCCAAACGAAACCACATGAACAAGAACGGGGCCCGCAGGCCCCGTTCTCGTTGCTCACATCAACCAGGCATCACAGCGGACGCAGGTTGATCTCCACGCGGCGGTTCTGCGCGCGACCTTCGGGAGTGTTGTTGCTGGCGATCGGCTGGCTGGGGCCAACGCCACGGCTGCTGATGCGCGCACCGGATACGCCCTGGTTGGTCAGGTAGGAAGCCACGCTGGAAGCACGGTCCTGGGACAGGCGCATGTTCAGTTCCAGCGAACCTGTGCTGTCGGTGTGACCGACGATGTCGATGCCGTTCTGGTCGAACTCCTTGAACACCTTGACCAGGGAATTCAGGGTCGGATAGAAACTGCTGGAAATATCCGCCGAGCTGCTGGCAAAGGTGATGTTGCCCGGCATGACCAGCTGCAGGTTGTCACCATTACGCACCACCTGCACACCGGTACCGGTCAGCTCCTGACGCAGACGCTGCTCCTGGCGGTCCACATAGTAGCCGTACCCGCCACCCGCGGCGCCACCGACCGCAGCACCGATCAGGGCTCCCTTGGCGCGGTCCTTCTTGCTGGAGGTAGCGGCTCCGATTACCGCGCCGGCCACGGCGCCGGTCCCGCCGTAGACGCCGGCCTTGCCTGCCTGACGCTCGCCGGTATAGGGGTTGTTGGTACAGCCAGCCAGCAGCGCCACACAGGCGGAAGCGGCAATCAGTGCTTTGATGTTCATACGCTTTTCCTTGGTTCACAGATCATCGTCACCGTAGCGCCCGGAAGGCGGAACGCACTACGGCAGGGGTTGGACCGCACGAATCGGTATTTTATCCCGTTGCTGCAATTATGGTTGATTCATCCGCGAATAAAAGGATTCTCGCGGATCTCGTCACCAATGCGGGTATCCGGGCCATGCCCGGTCACCACCACGGCATCCTCGTCCAGGGTGTACAGCCGCTGGCGGATCGAACGCTCGATCTGCGCGTAATCGCCGCCCCACAGGTCGGTACGGCCAATGCCACGGCGGAACAGGGTGTCGCCGGCAATCAGCAACCTGGCTTCGGGGAACCAGAAGCTCATCGAACCGGGGGTATGCCCCGGGGTATGCATGGCCACCCCACACCCGCAGGCCAGCTCCTCGTCGTCCTGCAGCCACTGGTCCGGCGCCGGCACCGGCTTGTACGGCACACCGAACATCCGGCACTGCATCTCCAGGTTGTCCCAGAGGAACTGGTCATCCTTGTGCAGGTGCAGGGTCGCCCCTGTGGCCTTCTTCATTTCGCCCGACGCCAGGAAGTGGTCCAGATGGGCATGGGTATGGATGATGCTGACCAACTTCAGCCCCAGCTGGTTGATCCGATCGAGGATCAGCTGATGATCACCGCCCGGGTCCACCACGATGGCCTTTTTTGTGACGGGATCACCGATGATGGTGCAGTTGCACTGCAGCGGGCCGACCGGGAAGGTTTCACGGATCAGGGTGGGGGTCTGCATGGGTAATCCTTGTGTTACAGCCAGTGAGTTGCCGATATGACCCTAACGGCCGGGGATTTTCAAGCCGGCAGGCCGAGCACGGCTCAGCGCCGGCTGCGCTCGGCCAGATAGGCACGGATTGCCCCGGCGTCCCCGGCAAACTCCACACGCTCGGCCTTGCTCTCGCGCTGATAGACGTACATGGGATCGTAGTATTCGCCCAGCAGCCCCTCAATCCATCCGCGGTGCAGTTCCACCTCGCCGCTGCGGGCCTGCTCTTCCAGCGCCTGCTCCATCAGCAGCCGCAGCCGTGCGTGGCGTTCGCCACCCAGCCGCTTGCGGATATTGTCCAGACTCTGCAGCAGCCGCTGGGAAAACAGCGCGAAGCCCTGCTCGGCGCCGTGCACGCTGTCGAACTCGGCGGCCAGGTCGATCACGTAGTCGCGCAGGATGCGCTGGACACGGTTGCCGAAGCTGTCTTCCAGCCAGACGATGGGAAAGCGCTGCATGCCCTGGGTCAGGGACAGCGGCAGGGAACAGGCACCGATCAGCCGGCTCTCGTCCTCCAGCACGAACTGGCTCTGGCCGCGGGCACGCCGTTTGAGCAGGTCGATGGCCAGGCGGTTCTCGAAGTCGATCTGCCCGGGCTGGCCGGTGGCCCGCTTGCCGAAGCTGGAGCCACGATGGTTGGCATGGCCTTCCAGATCGATGCTGTTGTCCAGTGCGGCAATCACCTCGGTCTTGCCGGTGCCTGTCATGCCACCGACGATGACGAAATCGCATTCGGCCACGGCCCTGTCCGTGGTCTCGATCAGGAAGGTCCGCATGGCCTTGTAGCCACCCACCACCCGGGGGTACTCGATGCCCGCTTCCTGCTTCAGCCACTGCTGCACTATCTGCGAGCGCAACCCGCCGCGGAAGCAGTACAGATAACCCTGGGGATTGGCCCTGGCAAAGGCGGCCCAGGCCTCGATCCGCTGCTCCCTGGTCGCACCGGAGACCAGCTGGTGCCCCAGCTCGATGGCCGCCTGCTGGCCCCGGTTCTTGTAGCAGGTGCCGACCTTCTGCCGTTCGATGTCGGTCATCAGGGGCAGACTCACCGCAGTGGGAAAGGCGCCCCGGGCAAATTCCACCGGCGCGCGCATGTCCATCATGGGCACGTCATCGAGAAACAGCTGGTGATAGTCCTGGGTATCCGGGCGCATCAAAGTACCTCGACGGCGTGGTCGCGACGCTCGACCAGTCGGCCGATGGGCGCCAGCTGCAGGCCCAGCTCAGTGGCCACCGCGAGAAATTCCTGCTCGCCCTCCGGCGCCACCGCCACCAGCAGCCCGCCACTGGTCTGCGGGTCGCACAGCAGGTTGCGCTGCTCGTCGGAGATGGGCGCGACCCGGTCGCCGTAGCTGTCGAAGTTGCGCAGCGTGCCACCGGGGATGCAGCCTTCGGCCAGGTAGTAATCCACACCGGGCAGGCGCGGCACGGCGGCAAAGTCCAGTTGCGCCGTCAGCTGCGCACCCTCGGCCATCTCCACCAGGTGGCCGAGCAGGCCGAAACCGGTGACATCGGTCATGGCGCGAACGCCGGTCAGCTTGCCGAAGCGTGAACCGGGTCGGTTCAGGGTGCACATCCAGTCCCGGGCCAGGCCCGCATCCTGCTCGCGCAGTTTCGCCTTCTTCTCGGCGGTGGTGAGGATGCCGATGCCCAAGGGCTTGGTCAGATACAGCCGGCATCCGGCGGTGCCGGTGTCGTTGCGCTTGAGATACTGTTTTTCCACCACGCCGGTCACCGCCAGTCCGAAGATGGGCTCGGGAGCGTCGATGGAGTGACCGCCGGCCAGGGGAATGCCGGCGGCGTCGCAGACCGCCCTGCCGCCGCGCATGACCTCCCGGGCCACCTCCGGCGGCAGCACATTGACCGGCCAGCCGAGGATGGCGATGGCCATCAGCGGATCGCCGCCCATGGCGTAGATGTCGCTGATGGCATTGGTGGCAGCGATGCGGCCGAAGTCGAAGGGGTCGTCGACAATCGGCATGAAGAAGTCGGTAGTGGATACCACGCCCCGTTCTTCATCCAGGGCATAAACCGCCGCATCGTCGCGGGAGGCGTTGCCTACCCACAGCCGCGGATCGAGGTTCTGCGCCCCACTGCCGGCGAGGATGGTTTCCAGTACCCTGGGGGAAATCTTGCAGCCACAGCCGGCTCCATGGCTGTACTGGGTCAGGCGGATCGGCTCGCTCATCGGCACTCTCGGCAGAAAAAAGTCAGGCCGCAGATATTAGCAAAGCTGCGCTTTGCCCTCACCCTCCGTATAATTGCCGCGCTCTTTCACCAATCAGCAGCGGCGGTCGTCCGGCCACCCACTACTGAATTTTTTCCGCCATTGAACCGGAGAACTTTCCATGCTCAAACGTACCCTCGCACTGACCAGCGCCCTGGTCCTGTCGCTGACCGCCCTGGCCAGCCAGGCGGCCGATGTCCTCAGGGTCAGCGCCATCCCCGACGAAGCACCGACCGAGCTGCTGCGCAAGTTCCAGCCGCTGGGCGCCTACCTGGAACAGGAACTGGGCATGAAGGTGGAATTCGTACCTGTGGCCGACTACCCGGCGGTGGTCGAGGCGCTGGCCACCGACCGGCTGGACATGGCCTGGCTCGGCGGCTTCACCTTCGTCCAGGTGTACCTGAAGACCGGCAATGCCATTCCGCTGGTTCAGCGCGAGCAGGACGCCGAGTTCATCAGCAACTTCATCACCGCCAACCCCGAGGTGAATTCCCTGGCTGACCTCAAGGGCAAGACCTTTGCCTTCGGCTCGATCTCCTCGACCTCCGGCAGTCTGATGCCGCGCTACTTCATGCTGCAGGACGGCATCCAGCCGGAGAGCTTCTTCAGCCGCATCGGCTACTCCGGCGCCCATGACGCCACCGCCGCCTGGGTTCAGGCCGGCCGGGTAGATGCCGGCGTGCTCAATGCCAGCGTCTGGGACAAGCTGGTCGCCAACGGCAAGGTGGATACCGGCAAGGTACGGGTATTTGCCACCACCCCCACCTACTACGATTACAACTGGACAGTGCGCGGCACCCTGGATCCGGCTCTGGCAGAGAAGATCAAGCAGGCCTTCCTCGCTCTGGATCCGGCCAACCCGGCACACAAGGAAATCCTCGACCTGCAGGCGGCCAGCCGCTTCATCGAGACCGAGCCGGCCAACTACAAGGGCATCGAAGAGGCTGCCCGCGCCGCTGACCTGCTGAAATGAGCCTGCGCCTGTCCGGCGCCGGTCTGCAGCACGGTAATGGGGTCCACGCCCTGCGGGGGGTGGATCTGCATATCGCCGCAGGCGAACGGGTCGCCATCATAGGACCATCCGGGGCCGGCAAGTCCAGCCTGTTGGGGATCATGGCCAGCGCACTGCGCCCGACCAGCGGCGATCTGCAGCTGCTGGAGGAGGATCCCTGGCGGCTGTCGTCCCGGGCACGGCAACGCCTGCGCTCACGTATCGGCCTGATCCATCAGGCGCCACCCCTGCCACCGCGCCAGCGGGTAGTCACCGCGGTGCTGGCTGGGCGGCTCGGTCAGTGGGGTCTGGGCCGCAGCATGGTCAACCTGCTGCATCCGCTGGACATTCCCGGCGCCCGGGCGGTACTTGCCCAACTGGATCTGGCTGACCGGCTGTTCGCCCAGTGCCAGCAGCTGTCGGGCGGGCAGCTGCAGCGGGTTGGCATTGCCCGCGCCCTCTATCAGGACCCGAGCCTGCTGCTGGCGGATGAGCCGGTCTCGGCCATGGACCCGGTGCTGGCCGACCATACCCTGCGCGTACTCTGCCGCCATGCCGAAAGCCGGGGCGTGACTCTGGTCGCCAGCCTGCATGCGGTGGAACTGGCGCTGGCGCACTTTCCCCGGATCATCGGCGTGCGCGCCGGGCAGATCGCCTTCGACCGGCCCGCGGGCGAGGTCGACCCCGAGCTGCTGGATGCCCTCTATGCCAATGAGCAGCTGGTATCCCCGCCCCTGCCCACGGCCAGCATGGAGCTGCAGATACCCCGATGCTGACCCGCGACAGCCGAGATCCCGCCGCCCTGCCGCGGCTGCTGCTGACCGCTGTGGCCCTGGCCCTGCTGTGGCCGGGCATCCAGCTCGCCGAGCTGGATCTGGGCGTGCTGCTGGCTGCCGACAGCCAGAGCGAGATGGGCCGCTTCGTCGCCGCTTTCTGGCCACCGGCGCACGCCCCCGATTTCCTGCGACTGCTGCTTGATGCCACCTTGCAGACCCTGGCGATCGCTACCGCCGGCATGGCCCTGGCGCTGGTGGTGGCGATTCCCACCGGGCTGCTGGCCAGCCGGGCCCTGTCCCTGTCCGCTGCCTCCCGGGGCGGTCGCCCCGGCGTGCTGGGCCAGGCGCTGCGCTGGCCGGTGCGCGCGCTGCTGATTTTCCTGCGCAGCGTCCCGGAAATCGTCTGGGCCCTGCTGTTTGTCCGCGCCGTGGGCCTGGGCCCCACCGCCGGCGTACTGGCGATTGCCATCACCTATGCCGGCATGCTCGGCAAGGTCTATGCGGAGATCTTCGAGTCGGTGGACCGCCGGCCGATGCATGCCCTGCTGCAGGCCGGCGCCGGGCGTCTGAGCGCCTTCTGCTACGGCATACTGCCCAACGCCGCCGCCGAGCTGACCTCCTACACGGTGTACCGCTGGGAATGCGCCATCCGCGCCTCGGTGGTCATGGGCTTTGTCGGAGCCGGTGGCCTGGGCCAGCAGATCGACCTGTCCCTGCGCATGTTCGCCGGTGACGAGGTTGCCAGCATGCTGCTGACCTTCCTGCTGCTGGTACTGCTGGCCGACGGCCTGAGCCGGGTGCTGCGCGGGAGGCTGGCATGAGGCGGACGGTCAACCTGCTGTTGCTGCTGGCCACGCTGGTCGCCGTGGTGGCCTCCTTTGTCTATCTGGGTCTGGACCTGCTGTTCCTCGGTCAGGCCGACAACCTGCGCCAGATGGGTGCCTACGCCGCGCGCTTCCTGCAGCCGGATCTGAGCCAGACACAGCTGCTGGCGGTGGGTCGCGGTGCGCTGGAGACCCTGGCCATGTCCGCCCTGGGCACCCTGCTGGCCGCCCTGCTCGGCCTGGCATTGGCGCTGCCCGCCGCCGGCCGTTTCGGCTGGCCGGCCCAGGCCCTGGTGCGGCTGGTGCTCAATGCCCTGCGGGCCATACCCGAGCTGGTATGGGCGGCGCTGATGGTACTGGCCGCCGGACTGGGCCCCAACGCCGGCACCCTGGCGCTGGCCCTGCATACCGCCGGAGTGCTCGGGCGGCTGTTTGCCGAAGCCCTGGAGAACACCCCCACCGCCCCGGCCGAGGCCATCCGCCTGCAGGGTGGCGGGCAGATCACGGCCTTTTTCTACGGCACCCTGCCCAACCTCTGGCCGCAACTGCTGGCCTATACCCTGTACCGCTGGGAGAACAACATCCGCATGGCCAGCGTGCTGGGCTTTGTCGGTGCCGGCGGTCTGGGCCAGATGCTGTATATCAGCCTGAGCCTGTTCCAGGAGGCCCAGGCCAGCACCGTGATCATCGCCATGTTGCTGCTGGTGCTGGCCGTGGATGCCCTCAGTGGCTGGAGCCGCCAGCAGTGGGTGCGCGGCGCCTGAGGCGGGGACGGGGGAAAGATCGGGCCATTAGCTGACTGGCGGCCTGCGGAAGCGGGCCGATCCATGTACAATTGGCCGTTTTTTGGCCAGAACCGGCCGCTACGGATCCCTTCCCATGACTGCACCCGCTGAACAAGGCCAGCTCAAACGCGGCCTGTCCAACCGCCACATCCAGTTGATCGCCCTGGGCGGCGCCATAGGTACCGGCCTGTTCCTCGGCTCGGCGGGCGTCATGAGCAGCGCCGGCCCATCGATGCTGCTGGGTTACGCCATCGGCGGGTTCATCGCCTTCCTGATCATGCGCCAGCTCGGCGAGATGATCGTCGAGGAGCCGGTGGCCGGCTCCTTCAGTCATTTCGCCCACCGCTACTGGGGACCCTTTGCCGGCTTCCTGTCGGGCTGGAACTACTGGGTGCTCTATATCCTGGTCGGCATGGCCGAACTGACGGCGGTGGGCAAGTACGTGCAGTACTGGTACCCGGAGATTCCCACCTGGGCCACGGCGCTGGCCTTCTTCGTGCTGATCAACCTGATCAACCTGACCCACGTGAAGGCCTTCGGCGAGGCGGAATTCTGGTTTGCCATCGTCAAGGTCGGTGCCATTGTCGGCATGATACTGCTGGGGCTGTATCTGCTGGTCTCCGGCGCCGGCGGCGAACAGGCCAGCGTCAGCAACCTGTGGACCCACGGCGGCTTTTTTCCCAACGGCATCGGCGGACTGGTGGCGGTGATGGCTGTGCTCATGTTCTCCTTCGGCGGTCTGGAGCTGGTGGGCATTACCGCGGCCGAGGCGGAGAACCCGCGCAAGTCCATTCCCAAGGCCATCAACCAGGTGGTGTACCGCATCCTGCTGTTCTATATCCTGGCGCTCGGCGTGCTGCTATCGCTGTACCCCTGGGACAGCCTGGTGCAGACCCTCACCTCGGGCGACGATGCCTACGCCCGCAGCCCCTTCGTGCAGATCTTCTCGCTGATCGGTAGCGATACCGCAGCCCATGTGCTCAATTTCGTGGTGCTGACCGCAGCGCTGTCGGTGTACAACAGCGGCGTCTACTGCAACAGCCGGATGCTCTATGGTCTGGCTGAACAGGGTGACGCCCCGCGCCTGTTCCTGCGCCTCAACCGCCGCGGCGTGCCGGTGATGGGTATTCTGATATCGGGGCTGATCACCCTGCTGTGCGTGGCGCTGAACTATGTACTGCCCGAGGGTGCACTCATCATCCTGATGTCGCTGGTGGTGGCGGCGCTGGTACTGAACTGGGCGATGATCTCCCTGTCGCACCTGATGTTCCGTCGCAGCATGCAGCAGCAGGGCGTGACCCCGACCTTCCGCGCGCTCTGGTCGCCCTTCGGTAACTGGCTGTGCCTGGCCTTTGTCGGCTTCATCCTGGTGGTCCTGCTGCTGGACAGCAGCACGCGGTTGTCGGTCTTTGCCCTGCCGGTGTGGGTAGCGGTGATAGGCATCTGCTATCTGCTCAAGCGCCGCGCGGCCTGAACCACCGCGGACGAGC
>LSQX01318826.1_pt1 | contig 10309 bp, 7 predicted proteins | sample 654561 | NCBI WGS metagenome assembly LSQX01 (sample SAMN04489861, study PRJNA283612) | anaerobic digester metagenome | isolation source: 4 biogas reactors fed with cattle manure at either 37C or 55C with and... | place: Denmark: Kongens Lyngby | collected 2014
ACGACCGGTAGGGAACGGCGGAGTCTGCACGGAAACAACCTAAAAGCAGGGGACAAGCCCCGTTTCGCCCGGATGTTCTGCGGCACCCCGCCGCATCATCAAAAATTCCTGCAAAACCCTCCCGTATGCAAGCCTGACGGCCTGCGTTTGGGAGGGTTTTGCAAGAGCCTCTCTTGTCTTCCAGCACAGGTATCCCGAGGGGACGCAGTTTCCCGCCCCCCTTTGGAATGTTCACCCTGCGCACGAGTCTGGCGTGATACCGCTTGTGCTTTAGCTGCCCGACCAGTGCGGAGAGGTTGGACTCCAGGTCGCGCTCGTAATCCCCGAACGTCACCCGGTCAACCCCCGGCGCGGCATCCTTGCGCAGCGCACGGAAGCACTCGCGCAGGATTTCCTCGTTGAGCAGCATGTACACGTTGCGGAATCGCGCCTTCGGGTCGCGTCGCGCCCGATCCGCTATTCCCCGCAGTGAGGTTTGCAGTGTTTGACAGTCCTTCATACCCGTCCTTGCCTGTTCCCTTTGCGGGCTTCGCAGCCCCGCCGCCCCCTTCCCCGTGTGACCGGCTTTCCCGTCTCAGAGTACTATGGGGCGGTCTGACTCCCGCCGCCGCATCGCGCCACCTTGCCTCTTGGTTCAGTGTCGCTACCGCGCCCTGCCGGACGCGGACGGCGGCGGGTCTCCCAAGTTCCCGTCGCTTCTCTCTCCACATGCCGCGCGCTAAAGACCCCGGCGCAGTCACCGGACGCAAGCTTTTTTTTCGCGTCCTTGTTGCTGGCTTCCATGTCGGTAACCATGTCGCCCTGCGCATGATGCTTTTAACGGGGCTGAACCGCTTCAGAGGGGTGCATCCCTCCTGCGGCCTGCGGAGTTCCCTGTGTACGCTTACACCACTTCATTCGGATTGCTCCTCTTCCATAGTGCCAACACTCGGTACGAGTGGATGGCTAATCCTTACACGGCGGGGACTTGCACCCCGCAAGAAGCGCCGAGCTTCGCTTGGCGCACCGAGGACGAGGACGAGAGGTCTGGCCTGATGCACCTCGGCCGCCTCCGCTTCGCTTTCGACAAAGCGTAGGGACGGAGTGCGGAGACGAAGCGTAGCCGACAAAGTGTGGAGACAAGGTGTGGAGACAAGGTGCAAGTGCGAAGCACCCACTCTAAACCCTCTCTTAAACTCGCTCTTAAACGGCACACTTCATCCACCCGCTTACTCCATACTCGTGCATTCGCGGCTCCCCTTTCGCGCTTTTCGCGCTTTTCGCGGTTAAAACAACACCATCCATTCGTGTGCATTCGTCCATTCGCGGTTACCAATCTTGGCGGCCTTGGCGTCTTGGCGGTTCAACACCAGCAGGGCGGCTCGGTACAGGTGCCAGCTCAAACTTTAGAACTTTAGAACTCCCGAACTTTAGAACTTCTCCGCGCCTCCGCGCCTCTGTGCCTCCGTGAGAAAATAACCAGCAACTTTCGACGAAGGCGACAAAGTTACCGACAAGGCTCGCGACAAAGCGGGAAATATACTCAGCCCTGTTGCCAGCCGATTGCCTTGCGCGGCACGGTCGGCACGGTTTATGCGGCTACTCTGGACTTGGTATGATGGGTTCGCTCCATAGATCCTTGGCATCCGCGCGCGGGCTGGCGTGGCTACTGTGGCTTCTGCTGCTGCCGGCGCGTCCGGTGGCGGGTGCCTTCTGCGAGTTTCACCTCGTGCGTGATGGCGAGGGTACGCCCGCGGTGGCCGATGCCGTGATCTATCCCTTCGGCCTCTCTTCCGCCGCGCCCGTGGTGACCGTTTTCGATGACGGTGGTGCTGTTGTGCCGCACACGCTGATCTGGTCGGCGCCGCATGATCCCTGGCACCTGCGCTTCGCGGCGGGCGGCGGCAAGCGCTGGCGGGTGCGTCTCGAGGACGGTTCGGCATCATCACCAGCCAGTACCGCCTGGACGGCACGCGCAGGAGTGCTGCTGGAGACGCGTCGCCTGCCGCCGGGCACCGTAGAGACGCTGGACGATTTTCAGAAGCTCTGGGCGCTCAACCCGCCGCTGCTGGGGCGTTCGGAAGTGGGGCGGATCTTCCATGGTCTGCACCCGCACGGCCCCGAAATGCCGCTGCTGGCACGCTACGATGGCTGGCTGCGGATCGGGACGGCAGGGCGCTACCGTTTCGCGACGGTGACCGACGACGCCTCTTTCCTGCTGGTCAACGACCGCCCTGTGGCATCGTGGGGCGGCTGGCACAACCTCGCCGGCGGCGAGCGCGGCGAGCACGGCGGCGAGGTCACGCTGCCGCAGGGGCTCTGCAAGGTGACCCTGCTCAACGCGCAGAAGGATCACGAGTTCCTGGCGGGTGCCTACTGGCAGCCGCCGGAAACGCAGCGCCCGGTGCCGATCCCGGCCGAGGCCTTCGAGCCGGTAGGCGCCACGCGCATCACCAACGTGACCGCCACGGCAAGCGCAGCGACCGCGTCGGCCTTCGGTTGGGAGATGAGGCAGCACTTCGCCACGGACGAGCAGTGCTGGATTCTGGTGCGCCTGCGCGTTCTGGTACCGGCCGGCACCGGTACGCGCTATGTCTGGCGCGCCGATGATGGTGCCGTCGGCGAGGGGGCGGAGTGGTCGCACCTCTTCTATACCGGCGGTGTGCGCGAGGTTACGCTCGAGGCGCAGCGCGATGGAAAAGTGGCCGGCAAGTCGAGCCGGCGCATCCGTGTGCATCCGGTGGGGTTGCAGCGGCACGCCTTTGATGACGGGGCTTTTGCACGCCTGCCGGAGTCGGGCGTGCTGGCAACCGGCAAATCCCTGCCGCTGGAGGATCTCTACCATGCCATCATGCTGGCCGACACGGTGCAGGCGGGGCCGCTGCTGACCACTCTGGGCGATATTGCGCTGGGGCGTCTGGCGGACTTTCCCGCCGACCGGCTCCAGCCGCTCTACCGGCTGGGGTACCATTTCCAGTCGCCGTCCGTGCGGCGCTATGATGCGGCTGCCCGCTGCTGGCGCGCCGTCATCGCCTGCCGGGGCGCGCCGGACGATCTGGTGGCGCGCACACAACTGCATCTGGCCGGACTGCTGATCCATTCGGGCGGCGGACTGGGAGAGGCGCTGGCGCTGCTGAAGGCGTGCCGCGAGGAGCATCTGGGGGATGGCGACCGGCGCCTGCTGCGCATCTACCGCGGCGATGCCGCCGCCGCGGCTGGCGACCGCGAGACGGCGGCGCGCCGCTACCTGGAGGCCGGCGGTACCGTGGCGCCCGGCGACACGGCCTTTGAAGTGCGGCGGGCCGCGCGCCTGGAGCGCGCCCGCTCCTATCTGCGGATGCGGGAGTACGAGGCCGCCGAAAGCACCCTGCGCGCCCTGGAGTGGGAACGGCCGATCACGCGCATGGAACTCAGCACGGGGCTGCTGCTGATCGAGGTCTTCCACCGGCGTGGCGAGCTGCAGATAGCCCTGGCGCACGCGCGCCGCCTTTTGGCGGTTGCCCCGGCCGGGCCGCAGCAGGCCGACCTGCTGCTGAAAAAGGTTGAAATCTGCCGGACAATGGGGTTAAATAATGAAGCCGAAGCGGCGCGGCTCCGTCTTGAGGCGGAGTATCCCTACAGCGAGGCGGCCGCCTTGCTGCAGGGCGGGCCGGTGTCCGGCAAATCCAACGGAGGGCCGCCATGAAGAGACCAATGCACTGGTTCCGCAAGGGCATTCACAGTACACGCGTGGTGCTGCTGGTGCTGGGGTTATTCTCATGCACATGGGCGGCGGCTGATGATGAGAATTCGTGGCTGGTGCCGCTGGGGCTGCCGCCGCAGGCGGCACCCAAGCGCATCTCCGGCGGCGAGGGCGTGCCGCCACTGCCGCTGCCCGCCACGCCCATCCGGCGCAGTGAGCGCAAGCGCGAACCGAAGGCGCCCATGCTGATCGGCAAGGTGGTCTGGGGCGAGTCGGCCGAGTACCGCTATGCCAGCGGCGAGACGCGCCAGATCGCCGACTGGAACCTCTGCCCCGACGATGTCGCCCAGTTGATGCGCAAGGCGGGGCGCTGGTTCGGCATCGGCTACGGTTCGCAGGCCATCTCGCTGAATTCCTTCGACGGCGCTCCGCAGACCACACCCGTGCTCTTCCTGAGCGGCGTGCGCACACTGCGTCCGACTGACGAGCAGATTAAACTGCTGCGGGAATACCTGCAGCGCGGCGGCATGGTGGTGTTCGACTCGATCGCGGGCTCGCCCTATTTCCTGGCCTCGGCACGCAAGCTGGCAGCCCAGCTCGTTCCCGGCGAGCCGCTGCGGCCGGTGCCGCTCGACCATCCGCTCTTCGCCATGCTGGCCGATGCGCAGGAGGTGGCCGTGCCGCGCCGTCCGGAGATCACCACCCCGCAGTTCGAGGGGATCTATGTCGGCAGCCGCATCGCCTGCCTCATCTCGCCGATCGGCCTCGGGTGCGGCTGGGACGACCACGAGGTGCCGCTGCTCGAGCAGGCGGTGTACTACGATGTCGATTCGGCCTCGCGCCTGGGGGTCAACCTGGTGGCCTATGCCATCGGCTACGCCGATGCGGCGCGCTTCGAGGCGCGTCCGGAACTCTTCGGCATGCTGGACGAGAAGCATCCGACCGACGAGCTGGTCTTCGCGCAGCTCCGCCATGATGGTGCCTGGAACGTGCATCCCGGCGCGGCGACCGCGCTGCTGCGGCGCCTGCGGGCCGAGACCTCGCTGCGCGTGAGCCTCAAGCGCGTGGCGGTGGATCCGTCCCGCGAGTCGCTCGAATCGTTCCAGTTCCTCTATCTCGAAGGGCTCGACACCTTTGCCTGGGACGAGCCCGCCCGCGCGGCGCTGCGTCAGTTCCTGGCACGCGGCGGAACGCTGCTGATCAACAACGGACTGGGGCTCGCCACTTTCGACCAGACCGTGCGCCGCGAGCTGGCACAGTTGCTACCCGGCCGCGAACTGGCTCCCGTGCCGCCGGATCATGCGCTGCTGAGCGCCTGCCGTCCGGTGGAGGAGGTGCGCTTTTCGCCGGCGGTGGAGAAGGCCAGCCCAGGGCAGCAGGATCCCGTGCTGGAGGCCATCACGCTCGACGGCGATCTGCGCGTGATCTACAGCCCCTATGACCTGGCCTGCGCCTGGAGCGGCTGCGAATACCCGCTGGCACGCGCCTACGAGGCGCCGGGTGGTGTGACGCTGGGCATGAACCTGCTCGTCTATGCCATGACGCACTAGGCCATGCCGGGAACCGAGACCAGCGGAGCATCCGCCAGCCCCGCGCCGCACGAGGCAGGGGACGGCACATATCTTGAGGCTCTTGCAAAACCCCTTGCCAGCACCCGTGGCACGGGCATCCTGCCCGTGTTGCATGGGCGGGGAGACGCCCATGCCACGAGGGGTTTTGCAAGAAGCGTCGCTATCGGCCACAAGCTGGCGCACGGCGCGGGGCGGCTGCTCGATCTGGTCTATCCCCGCATCTGTCCCCTATGCAGCGAACTCTCCGACCGTCCCGGGCGCCTGATCTGCTGGCGCTGCTTCACGCGCCTGCCGCTGCATACGGTGGATCAGCCCCATTGCCGTCACTGCGGTCTCGTTCCCGAGGGCGAGGCCGAGGGGCAGTTTCTCTGTGATGTGTGCCGTCGTGCGCCACCCGCCTTCGACATGGCGCGCACCGCCGCGCCCTTCCGCAGCGGCGTCCGCGTGCTGCTGCACGATTTCAAGTACAACAGCGCCACCTGGTACCGCGCCGATCTTACGGATCTGCTTGAGGGTGCCTTGCGCACATACTACGATCCCGCGCAGATCGACTTCGTGCTGCCCGTACCGCTGCACGCGGGACGCCTGCGCAAGCGCGGCTACAACCAGTCCGCGCTGCTGGCTGCGTCGCTTGCGCGCCGCTTCGGGCTCGAGGCTTCCACGGCGATTCTGCAGCGCTTCCTGGCCACGCCTACACAGACCCACCTAAGCGCGGCGGCACGGCGGCAGAACGTCCATGGCGCCTTTCGCGTTGTGCATCCCGAATGGGTGCGCGGCCGCACGCTGCTGGTGATTGACGACGTGATGACGACCGGGGCGACGCTGCACGAGGTCGCGCGCGCCCTGAAGCGCGCCGGTGCCTGGCGCGTCTGGGTGCTGGCCGTCGCGCGCGGGTAGGCGGCAAGGCGACATGGCTACTTGGAAATATTGTCTGGACGATGAGTTGGAGCATTGGGTCGCGGAAGAGTCGGCGCCCAGGTTCTCGAACCGGTGGCTGACGATCGAGCCCGGGGCTGACGGTACGCGTATCCGCGTCAGCGCGGGCTACGCCTGGGATGGCTGCACATGCGCGCCCGATTTGCCGGGCACGCGTCATGCGAGCTGCCTGCATGACGCGGTCTACCAGTTCGCCGAGGCGATCAGCGCCGCCTCGGGCTGGAGTCTGGGTGCCGTGCTGCGGTGGGGCGACAAGGTTTTCCACGAAAGGATGCGGGCCGACGGTGCCGCGCGGCTGGTGGCGTGGGTTTATTACGTGGCGGCACGTCTCTTCGGCTATGTCTTTCACGTGGCGGCACGCCGCGTGCGCGCGTGGCGCGAGCGGCGGCAGGTGTAGGGTTCAGGGTTCAGTGGAGCCGACCGCCCCTGCGGGGCGGTTGGAATAGGTGAGAGACGCCACCTTGTCGCGAGCTGTGCCGGAAACTTTGTCGCCTTCGTCGAAAGCTGCTGGTTTTTCACAGTCCATAAGGGCGGGTTTAAGTGCGGGGCGGGTGGTGCGTGTCTGCGCTTGAGCGGCTCTTGTGTGACACAGGCGGACGACACGGATGTCGCCCCTCCTGTTCTGGAAACTAGCGGTTATGGCAGGCCTGGCGGGGCGGGCTCTACCCCTTCCGTGATATCTAACACGATATGGAGCGTGCTGGTGTTCATGCCCTAGCAACCTCATGCGGAGCCGCGCTTTCTGCGGATACCGAGCCACAGGGCAAACGCGGCGAGAAGTCCTGCGACGGCGTATATTCCCTTATGTGCCCCCCGCGACGGCTTTTCCTGAGCGGTGCCGACAACAGCCGGAGTTTCCGGTAGCATCTCAAGGGCGAACCGTTCATCCTCCGGCAAAAGCTGGCTGAAATCGCGCTCTTGCAGAGCGGAAAGGTTTGTGCTGATACTGTTGAGAACTTTGAGTTTACGCATCATCTCAAGTTGCGGAATCAATGACCGCTTGTCGAACAACTCCCCATCAGGAACAGGGGTGGCGTACATGCGCTCAAACATGGCTAGACGCTCTTTGGATCTGGCGTATCTGGGACTCATGCCACAGAGCCACCGATCCCCACTGCAAAAGACCCAATGGGTCGGTTCATGAGCCAGGCCAACCTGAAGGGCCTCGCAGATAGCCAGCTTTTTCTCGGGTGAAGAATGTTGCCATGCTGTGTATGCGAAGGTGTATATTTCAGAACGATCCATATCGTTGCCTATCCGATTCGAAGTGACAAGGAAGCGAATCAGCGCATCTTTCGTCTCCTCCGCGTCGGCCGCGCTGAGATAGGATGCTATGGCGATGACGCGTAGAGAGCCATCTTTTGTTTGATCCGCAGCAAGATTGAGCAGAAACGTCTTGGTAGCATCGTCTGCGCAACAGCCAAGCTCTCTTATTGAATTCGCGCGCCTCATTTTGCCGACCATGCGTGCGTACTGATCCTTAGCCCGTTCGAAGGCGGTCTCGGACTCCGTGTAAACCGACATCAGCACACGGCGCAACTGCTCGTCGGTGACGCCACCGTCCTTCAAGCGGCTGGTGACGGAAGCATCGTATCCGTCAATCGCAATGAACTCCCCCATCAGGTAGGTCTTCAACTGCTCGTCGTCTGGCGGCCATGCCGCCTGTCCACGTATTGATGACGCGGCGAATGCCAGGGAAAGACCGAAAACCCAAGGCCGGAAGAAAGAACCAACAGTACTCATCATGATATGCCTCGGCATCAGTGGCGGGGATTGCGTCCAACACTCTCCATATAATTCAGGTCGCAAATCTGCGGTGCGGTGTTCGTCTCCGGGCCTCCCTGGACCGCATATGTTCCAACCACTCCTCCAAGAGGAATGTCGGTGATTGTAGGCTCTGCCTTATAGTACATAAGGAGGCGCTTCACGAGTTCCTGATGTTTCATGTCAGGCCTGTGGTAACCTGTCCCGGCACCACCACTCCAGTTGTCTGTGCCAACCAACCCCTCGGCAACAAGATCATTTAAGGCATACTTGATGTCCTCAAGAAAACAAGCATGCCCGATTTCGTGCGCGAGGATGCTTGGGATTGCGTCTGACTCCACAGCCAAACCGCACCGCGCATCATAAGAACTCAGCGTTATCCCCGAGTGAAGACCTACAGCAAACGTGATCTCCTGCACACAGTATAGCTCCAGCCCTTCAGAAACATTTGCGTATGAGCACATCTGCTCGAATTCAGCTTTGTTGCTTATCTTAAACCACTCATTGCTTGCGATATGCTGCACCCCCGCCACGGTGAAGCTCATGGCCGCCTGCTGGTAGATGCGGTTGGCCTCGGCGATCCAGGCATCGACCGTGGCGGTGCTGACCGCCGGAACTCCGTTTGAGCAGATGATGTAGACGTGGATCGGCACCGTTTTGGGCTGCAGCACCTGCCCGTGGATGCGGGGGCGGTAGGTAGCCGGCAGGTTGTCGATGGAGACCTCCAGCGTGAAGGCTCCGGGTGACACGCCGCGCACAATCGCCTCGCGTCCGGTGTTGTGCCCCGCGTAGAAGGTGACGCTGCCGGAGTTGCAGCTCCAGTGGATATCCTCGTCGGGAATCAGCCCCGGGGGAACCACCTCGACGCGGTAGAGCGCCAGACCGCCCACCGCCACCCCGGCGGGGTTGACGATGACACCCTGGCTGTTCATGGCCGTCGTGACGGGCTCGAGCCGTACGGGCGCCGTCTTCAGGTCGATCACGGTATAGACCGAGTGTATGGTGAAGTTCGTCGCCACCGGCTCGCCGTACGGATCCAGGACCTCTCCGTCGTACCGCCAGTCGATCCAGTCGGCGTAACGGTTGGTGCTGGAGGCCAGACCCTCGACAAAGACGACGTCATCAGGCCGGATCGTGCCGGGGCCGGAAATCTTCTCTGGATTCCCGTAAACACGCAGGTTGCCGCTCTTGCCCGTGATGCGGCAGGTCCAGTTTGCAGCATCGTGAACACCACAGGCGCAGCAACTGGTTAACGACATGGGTTTCACGGGCGAAAGATCGTCCTCGTTCATGACATAGAAGTGCTCCGTGCTGTCGGGCTGTCCGTTCTGGTTGTCATCGTCAGTGTTGGCGTAGATCAGGTTGGTTGCCGCGACCCCGAATGTCAGTTCCGCAAAGAAATAGTGGCAGTTTCCGGCATGGCCGGCGCTGACCATGCCGAGCGGGGCGGTGCCGCCGTCGGGTTCAAAGCCCACATGGACACTCGATATGTCGTGGCCGACCTCCAGCCGGTTCGTCCCTTCGGCCGCCAGCCAGCCATCAACCATCCAGCGCCACGTGCCATTCAGCGGGGGTGTGCAGATCGCGGTGTAGGTGGCGCACGGGTCGCGGTGGTAGTGGCAGCAGTGCCCGGGCGGCACATCCGACAAGACCGTGATGGCCGGCAGCACCAGCGTCGCCGTGCCGTCGCCTGTTCCGCCTTGTACGAAGCCGCCGCTGCAGCCGGTCAGGACGAGGCTGTTGGCCGAGGTTACCGAGACGGATCCGTGGTAGGCATTGGTGAGCGCGAGGGGTATTGACGTTCCGCTTGGCAGGTCCAGGCTGAACGCCTGGCGCCATCCCAGCGGTATGGGATGGCCGCCGATCCTCAGCGCCCCCCAGGAGAAAGGTGAGGCGGATGTGGTGAAGGTGACGGTGCGCGAACCGTTGGTCAGTATCTGCGCCACGTCGCCGGGAACCGCGTCGCTGGTGCCGTGGAAGAGTTCCTGCCATAGGGGGTAGCCGTCGCCGTCGCCGTCGGTATCGGCATCGTCCCAACTGTTCGGCTGGGGATCCAAACCGTCGGCCAGCCCGTCGCCGTCGTGGTCGGGGTTGCGCGGATTGGCGGCATGAATGTATTCCTCACGGTTGTTGAGTCCGTCAGCATCGATATCATCCCAGGCATCGGCGGCATTGAGCGGGTCAAGCCCATGGAGATATTCCCAGCCGTCGGGCATGCCGTCCCAGTCAGTGTCAAAACAAGTGGGTGAAGTGCCGGCATGGTATTCCAGATAGTTCGGAAGCGAATCCCAGTCAGGGTCTTCTTCGGCATCGGCGGCATCGAGCGGGTCAAGACCATAGAAGTGTTCCCATCCGTCGGGCATGCCGTCGCCGTCGG
>LSQX01327935.1_pt1 | contig 10309 bp, 4 predicted proteins | sample 654561 | NCBI WGS metagenome assembly LSQX01 (sample SAMN04489861, study PRJNA283612) | anaerobic digester metagenome | isolation source: 4 biogas reactors fed with cattle manure at either 37C or 55C with and... | place: Denmark: Kongens Lyngby | collected 2014
TCATTTATGATGGTTTGTATCAGGAGAGCGATTTCCAAGAGGGTGGCATGCTGAAAGAAGGTCTGGTTAGCTCGGCATTTATGCAAAATTTACAACCGGGTGATGTGAAATACAAGGATTTAAATGATGACGGGATCATAAACGAGTATGATTACTCTTACCTGACAAATAGCCTGCCGGAAATATACTTTGGTACCAATATTCAGATGGCATATAAAGAATGGTCGTTATTCATGAATTTCCAAGGTGTTGGCAAGTCAACAATCACAACAGAGTTGGAAAGTATTTATTGGCCACTCTACGGTAACAATAAAAATGTATCCGTGCATTATTTAAGAAATCGATGGACCTCTGATACGCCGGATGCTAAATATCCTCGTCTAACAACTCTGCCAAATGAAAATAATTTTCGCAGTAGTACATTGTGGACAGAAAAAGGAGATTTTCTAAAACTTCGTGACATGGAATTGTCTTACAATATACCCGCCCGCTTATTTAGCAATGTAGCGATCAGTGAATGCCGAGTTTACATCAGTGGAACAGATCTATTTTCGTTGGATTATTTGGGTATCATGGATCCCGAACACATTAGCATGTATTATCCCACAACAAGATCATTTTCCTTGGGCGTTAATCTAGTATTTTAAAAACGAAGAGTATGAAAAAAATATCAATAATATTACTTTCAGTTATAATTTTGGGTGCCTGCAGTGACTTTTTGGAACTCAATGAATCTGTATATCAAACAAAAGACTATCAATTCTCTGAGTTTAACAGAGTAAAAAATGTGGTCACAGGTGTATATGGATATGTGACAGATGGTTTGTCAGATGTAGAAGGAACCATGTTGGATGTAGCGAGTGATGATGCCGTTTATGCGTGGAATACCCATTCCATACGTAAATTTTACGATGGGAGTTGGTCACCCATCAATCTGATTGACAATCAATGGCCCTATTACTATTCTGCCATAAGGGCGGCAAACTACTTTTTGGAAAATTGTCCCGATGATTTTCCTGCAAGTATATACCTGGATGATTACAAGGAGAGAATGGTTGAGCTGAGAAATTTTCCTTACGAAGTGAGGGCATTAAGGGCCTACTTTCATTTCGATCTTTTGAAAAGGTATAACCAGATAGTGATTGCAGATCGCACTTATACGCCGGAGGAAGCAAATGAATTACAACCTGTTAGTTACCAGGAGGCAGCAGAGTGGATTGTTGCCGAGTGTGATTCGGTGTCTCTTCATCTGCCCCTCAATTATAAAAATACACCAAGTGCAGAATTAGGGAGAGTGACGAGAGGAATGGTGATGGCGTTAAAAGCACGTGTTTTATTATACGCAGCAAGTCCTTTAAACAACAGTGAAAATATGCGTTCGCCTTGGCTCGAGGCTGCCATTGCAGCGAAAGAAGTCATTGAACTTGGAGAATATGAGTTGGTTCCCGAAGATGTAACGAACAACGAGAGTGCATTGGGGCTTATCTTTGGCAAACGAAACTTTTCAAGCAATTCATTTGAAAGAGCAAATTTTCCTATTGGTCTCTATTTAGAAGAAGGTAACTCAGGAGTTTGCCCATCACAAAATCTGGTTGAATCGTTTGAAATGATAGATGGTACACCTTTTGATTGGTCGAATAGAGATCACCGTCGCAAGATGATGAATCCTTTGGAGAGAGATCCGAGATTTGCGAAGACTGTATTATATAATGGTAGTAGATTTAAAAACCATATCATTGAGTCTTACAAAAATGGAAAAAACGGATTTCCAAAAGAAGGAGCGTCCCCTACATCCTATTATTTAAAGAAACATATCAGAGAAGAAACCAGTTTGGTTGCCGGGAATGAAAGTAGTTATTCGCATGTTTTCCCGCTCTTTCGTTATGCTGAAGTATTGCTGAACTATGCGGAATCGCTGGTTGAAGCAACAGGTGATCCCGATTTCAAAGGTGTTCAGAATGGGGTAGATTTTACTTTGTCACCCCGTGAAGCAGTCAATCTTGTTAGAAACAGAGCAAATATGCCTTCTCTTCCCAGTATGGATAAGACTCAATTTGTTGAACGATTGAGAAATGAAAGAAGAGTAGAGCTTGCTTTTGAAGGACATAGGTTCTGGGATATTCGCAGATGGAAAATGGGCGAAGAGTCTACAACAATCTATGGATTAAATATTACAAACAATTTTGATGGAACCTTTACTTACGATCGAATAGTTGTTCAGGATAGGGTATGGGATGATAAAATGTATTTTTATCCTATCCCCGCTTCAGAAATATTTAAAAATAATGCTCTCATTCAAAACGAGGGGTGGAATTAAAAAGTAATAACTATTAAATGTACGTATAATGAAACAAATAATCATTGTTTTATCCGTTCTCTTTTTCTTAGCTTGTGAGAATAACACCCCACTATATCCTATAGATGATATTGATACGGGAACTGTTATTCCTTCAGATGAAAATGGAAATACCGAGCTGTTGCCTGGTGATGACCTTTACTATAATCACAACGGGTATTATAATGTATATATATTCCAGGATAACAGATGGAAGAGTGTTGAGGTAAGAAATGCCCTTGTATCGGATGCCCCAAACCATCACCCTGATATTTGGAATGACTGGGGCAACGCTAAAAAGTTGCGTGATACGATGTCTTATGCAATCTTTACAGACAATTTTGATGCTCCTTTAAAAGTGAGAGTTGAGAACAGAAGAGCGAACTTTGAGCAAGTTAAAGTACGCCCTACCAGTTACGAGTTCGAAACTACACGGGTAAATGAGACAACAATTGAGTTTACGATAGACGACTGGAGTCGTCGGAAGGTATCGGTAGAATTTGATGATAATCGTTATAACAACCTTTTTCTTTTCCCAAACAGAGAAGATGATAACAAGCCTGATCCCAATGATCCCAATGTGACTTATTTTGCTGCTGGTGAGCATAATGTCGGGCATATTGAACTTGGAGATAACGAGACATTATATATAGATGAAGGTGCTGTTGTGTATGCACATGTGAGTGCAAAAGGAAACAACATAAAAATAACCGGTAGAGGTATATTGAGCGGTGAGAAATTACCACATATAGGCAACATCTATGCCGAAGGCCCTGTACTTGTAAATGTATCAAACACTCGGAATTTCACGCTTTCGGGAGTAACTCTTATTGATTCACCCAGTTGGAGCGTTGCGTTATTTGATGTTAGCCATGTAACAATAGATAACATGAACATGATCTGCTGGATACTTAATGGTGATGGGATAGATCTTTGCAGTGTGGATGATGCCGTCATTAATGATTGTTTTATTCGTACCTATGATGATTGTATAAGTCTGAAAGTGTTGGCGAATTTTTATACAGACGTCAATAACATTCGGGTTACAAATTCCCTTTTATGGACAGATTATGCAAGGGGAGTAATGGTTGGGCCTGAATCGGGAGATTATACCTGGGGAACAGGCAAAATAAAGAACTGTATTTTTGAAAATTGTATTTTTCTTGAACAACCGAGTGGTGATGGAGATTACAGGTCAGCTATTGCGGTTGTTCAGCATGCCATGCATGGTGGTGGTGCTGCATTGATTGATCATATCACGTTCAGAAATATCGAAATTGACCATATGCAGCAGGGAGGGCGTCCAATCTGTCTTGAGCAAGCACCGCAACGATTGAGTAGTACCATGCAGAATATAATTTTTGAAAATATACGGATATTAGATTCAAAAGGGCATCAGCATAAATCATCCATTCGGACGAACAACAATCAGATGAAAAATATTGTATTTAATAATGTTACCTATAACGGGCAAAAAATTACAGGTGCCGGAGATAGATTGGAAATAGAAGGAAATGTTGAGATATCGTTTAAGTAAGTATATGATTACTGCCAGGTTTTATTTGAGCATGTTAGCGCTTTTGCTACTTGTTGGATGTACGATTAAAAAAGACCATAATGAAAATTGTAAAAATTATGAAGAGGCATCGATAAAGGTGGATGTGGTATCCAATTGGCAGGTATTACCCGATGGCATTCATAGTTCGTTTTCTTCTTCGGATATCCGATATGAGAAGTTCGAAATTCCCGTTGTTAATTCATCAAAACAGTGGAATACTTCCGGTTGGAGAGGCGAAAGACTAAGTGGGCAACTTGTATTGTGGAGCAAAGCGGATGCGGATGAAGTGTCAATGAGGTTCACTGACTTGCAGGGTGAGAATGGCGCCATGATTTCTAACGAAAATATTGGTTTTAATTTTATCCGCTACGTGATTACAGATGAGTTTGCCGAAGGATGTAGTCCGCAAGAACGGAAACCAGAGAATTACAAGGAAATACTGAGTGCCGATGTCTTAGATAATACCAATTGTTTGTCCATAAAAGGTAAGACAACACAACCCGTGTGGCTTTCACTTGATATTCCCGGAGATGCAGTTCCGGGGTCATATATCGCTTCCCTGGAGTTGCTAAAGGGCAACGAGGTGATTGAAACATTGGCAATACACCTTGAAGTACAGGCTCAAACATTACCCTCACCGGGTGAATGGGCTTTTCACCTTGATTTGTGGCAAAACCCTTTTGCTGTGTCCCGTGTGGCAGGAGTTGAAAATTGGTCACAGGAACATTGGGAGGAATTACGACCGGTGATGAAAATGCTGGCTGATGCCGGACAGAAAGTGATTACAACCACGATAAACAAGAAGCCGTGGGACGGACAGACAGAGGATGCCTATGAGTCGATGATTGAATGGGTTCTGCATGAAGATGGGAGCTGGAGCTACGATTACTCAGTTTTTGATAACTGGGTCCAATTTATGTTCGACATGGGCATCGATAAACAAATTAATTGCTACTCGATGGTACCATGGGGTGATCTGTACTACTACGATGAGTCGAAAGGAAAAGAAGTGTCGGTTACGCTTGTGCCAGGTACCTCGGCTTATAATGATTTTTGGAGACCTTTCCTGATTAGTTTTGTAGAACATTTGGAAGAGAAGGGATGGAGAGAGATCACCTGTATTGCGATGGACGAGATTGAAGCGGATGTGATGAAGATAATTCTCGATCTGTTGGATGAAACAGCCCCTGGACTGGGTGTCTCACTTGCAGATAAGAGTCAGAGTTACAGGATATTCCCAGATCGAATTGCAGACTTGTGTGTGGCTCAAGGTTTTGTACTTAATGAGAATGATCGTGATTTTCGGTCTGAAAATGGTTTTACAACCACATGGTATGTATGTTGTGCACAAGAGTTTCCAAATGTCTTTACCTTCTCTGACCCGGCTGAAGGAGCCTTTATTGCATGGCATACCATTTCTGCCGGACTGGACGGTTTCTTGCGATGGGCATATAACAACTGGGTAAAAGAGCCTCTGTTGGATTCCCGTTTTCGTGCATTACCTGCTGGTGATACATACATTGTTTATCCAGGAGGGCGCAGTTCTGTACGTTTTGAAAAACTACGCGAGGGTATACAGGATGTTGAGAAACTCAGAATTTTAAAAACAAAGTTAATGACCTCTTCCACCAACGAAGCTTCCAAAAAGTTATCTGAGTTGGAAAATATAATGAAACATTTTCAAATTGTTGAACGGCCGGACAACCTCAATTCAATTTTAAAAGATGGAAAGAAATGGTTAGATGAAGTCTCGTTGATGTTTCCTGATGGAGCACTTTAAAAGTCGTACTTGCATGACAAACAGTCGTTACGTGGCAACTATTTGGCAATCCGGATTGTTTTTTTTTGTATTTTTGTAATCATATAACACACTTCCTGATTAAAAACTTCGTGGATGTTTAAGATAACAAACATAAGTCGACAATATTTCACTGTTTTTTTGTTCCTTATTTTATCTTGCAAGGCACATTGTACTGTTAGTGAACCGAATGGGTTTTATGATTTGAAGTTTTTACCGATACAATCTGAGATTTTACCTTCGAATGATGTGCGGAAATTATTTCAGGATTCAGATGGTTTTGTCTGGTTACCTACCTATAACGGATTGGCTAGGTTCGATGGATATAATGTGCTGACTTTTGAAATAATTGACGAAAACGAACGCATCGTTAATACATGCATTAACGTTGTGGAGGAGGATGAAGAGAGGCAGATGTGGATAGGGACCGAAAGAGGCCTTTACGTATTGGACAAGTTCACAGGTAATATTGCAGCTGTGAACAGTAGCGAGTTACTCGATTGTAATATAGCAGACTTGTTGATCGATTCAGAGAATAATTTGTGGGTAGGAACCAATAAAGGTTTGTACAGAAAGCGAAAGGGCGAAGAGGATTTTCAAAAAATAACGTATGAGGATCTCTCACTTAGTATAACTTCTATCACAGAAGACGGCAATAAGAATCTTTGGATTACGGGTTGGGATCAGGGAGTTTATAAATATAGCATCAGATCGGGAAAATTTCGTTCTTTCAATGATGGAATTTTAAAGAAATCTCATGTGATCTTTACCGATACAGACCATAATCTGTGGATTGGTACCTGGGGCGAGGGTCTGCTGGTTGTTACGAACGACAAGGGTAATTACGAGAGTGATGGAGAACTCCAATATAAACAGTACAAGAATATAAAAGGGAGTGACAATTGTATCTTAGATAATATTATTTATGAGATCGAGCAGGATGACATATCCGGTTCCTTATGGATTGGTAGTAGAAGTGGATTAACCATTCTCCATAGAGATGCCGCGAACCCCAGCTTCGAAAATTACGTTCCCGACAATAGCTTTGGCGGGTTACCATTTAATGAAGTGAACTCTATCCTGAAGACGAGAGACAGTGTAATGTGGATTGGCATGCTTGGCGGTGGGGTATGTAAGGCCATTACCGGGGATGTAAATATTCATACTGAGGAACTCAATAGTGTGCGCGAAAGATACCAGACTAGTTCCGTGAAAAGTATTTTATATGATGATGAGGAGTTTTACTGGATGGGAATTGCCGGATATGGCATGATCAGATACAATTCTACAGATGACAGCTTTTTGAACTACAATGAATTACCTTCACTGAAATCGTTGCCCTATACCTCGTTGGTAAATACGATTATCAAGCGAGAGCTAACCGGTGAGATCTGTTTTGGTACCTGGAATAATGGGGTTTGGATATATAACAAGCTCACGGGAGACGTGAAAACAATTACACAAATGAATGAAAGCCAGTTTGTGGATGACTGTGTATTTGTTTTATTTGAAGACTCAAAATTTAATTTGTGGATTGGCTCACGTAATGGTATATATGTTTATACAGCAAACGGTGTCTTTTATACGCTGAATGAATGGCTTGGTGTTGATGCCGGGCTTAACCAAGTGCAGATTTCAGGTATAAAAGAAGATAGAGGAGGAAATATTTGGATTGGAACAAATTACAATGGCATCATAAAAATTAGTGTCGTCGATAAAAAAGTAAGACATTATACAGTCGGAAAGGGGATGAATGTAAAAAACATCAATACGCTTTTTGTGGATTCAAATAATCGCATTTGGGCAGGAACAATAGGTAACGGTCTTTATTACTATAATCCGGGGGAAGATCATTTTCTCCCCACCACTTCTATACCTAACATCGAGAAAAAGTCGATTACTAATATCATTGAGGACGGAAATAAGAGAATTTGGATCACATCCAATAATGCGGCTATTGCTTTTTTCGTGAACGACGGCTATGATTTTGAAAATATAATTTATTTCTCTGACGATTACAGTTTCCATGAGTTTACTTATAATAAAAATGCGGCAGTGAAGAGAGAGGACGGATCGTTAATTTTTGGAGGAACTCAGGGTTTTAAAATAATTGATTCGGACAATATAAGCCATTCGGAAGCTGTTTGGCCGTTGGTGCTGACCGACCTTAAGGTGAATGGTGTATCGGTGAGGGAGGGCTCTTTGCCTTCTTTGAAGAGGGATATTAATTATACCGACAGGATTATCCTTTCCCATACTGATAATAATATTCAGATTGATTTTGCGCTGTTAAATTACTCTGATATTAAAGAGAATATCTATACTTACATTTTGGAGGGGCATGATGTTGCCCCCTTGTTTACAGGTGCACGGAATTATAGTGCAGTTTATACCAATTTACCTGCTGGCGAGTACACTTTCCGGTTGCTTGGTGCTCCTGAGTATGGTGATTGGGTGAGGGAGGAGAAATTGCTTAAGATCAAGGTGCTACCTCCACCATGGTTGTCGAAGTGGGCAATTACTTCTTATGTGATTCTTTTTTGTGCTATCATGTATTTCATTTTTAGGTTTATACGTTATCGGATTAAAATGAATTACAAGGTGCAGATGAGTGAATTGCAGCGGCAGAAGGCAGAAGAGGTGAATCATGCCAAGCTTCAGTTTTTTACCAATATTACACATGAACTAATGACGCCGCTGACGATTATCACCGCCTCGCTGGAGAACATGAGTAAGAAGGAGATGAATCCACTTTATAGTATGATATCTGTACAGAGTGTCAGGCTGATGCGACTTATTCAGCAGGTATTGGAATTCAAGAAAGTCGAGTCTGATAATGTGAAGCTGGTGGTGACACATGCCAATATTTCCAATTTTATAAAGAGTTGTGTGGAGGCATTTAGACCGTTGGTAAAAAGGAAGAATTTAAAAGTGACTTATGAGAGTTTCCCGGAGGAGATCTTTGGATATTTCGACTCAGATAAAGTCGATAAGATAATTTACAACTTACTTTCTAATGCAACGAAATATACTCCTGATGGGGGGAAAATAACAGTCAAGCTTTCCGATACCGTTGAGAGAGGTTTTCAGCTTTCCGTGATTAACGAAGGAGAGCTTATGGATAGTGAGAAGATTGGGCATTTATTTAGTAGATTCTATGAGTCTGATCACAGGAAGTTTAATACCATTGGTCATGGTATTGGCCTTTCACTTGTGAAAGATTTAGTTACTATTCATAAGGGTAAAATAGCGGTTTTCAGTAATAAGGAAGTGGGGAACTGTTTTAATGTTACACTGCCTTTGAAAAGGGAGGCATATAGTAGTGAGGAGATAGATGATACGATTGATCCTGATGTGCCTTCCTTTTTTATACCGATTACTACGGAAGATGAGGCACTTGTAGAACTGCATGAGGATTCGTTGTCTAACTTGACTCTTTTGATCGTGGAGGACAGTGAGGATCTTAGACAATTGGTATCAAGCTTTTTCTCCAATTACTTTCACGTCAAGACCGCATCGAATGGAGTGGAGGCGATCAATATTTTGGAGGAAGGGGCTATTGATCTTATCGTATCTGATATTATGATGCCGGAGATGGATGGGATTGAGTTATGCAGATTCGTGAAGAATAAGTTCGAGTTTTGTCATATTCCCGTTGTATTGTTGACAGCAAAAGATACCGAAATAGATGAGATTGAGGGATATAATTCGGGAGCCGATGGCTATGTGAAAAAGCCTTTTAACTTCACATTGTTGTATGCTCAGGTGAACAATCTTTTGAAGAAACAGGAGAGGAGGAGGGCCGACCTGAAAAAACAGGTGGTCTTGGAGATTGGCGATTTAGAGTATACCTCTTTGGATAAGCAGTTTTTAAATGATGCCATTGAATGTATCAATGAGAATATCAAAGATACGGAGTTTGATTTGGAAAAATTTTCGGTTCTCATGGGGCATTCAAAGAGTACGCTTAACGAGAAATTGAAAATGCTCACTGGATTTACCCCAACTGCTTTTATTAGAGAAATCAGGCTGACATCGTCCTATAAATTGTTGAATGAGGAAAAGGAAATCCGAATTGATGAGTTGGCATCTGCGGTAGGATTTAGTGATCCTAAATATTTCAGTACTTGTTTTAAGAAAAAATATGGTATTTCTCCCAGCAAAATTTTGAAGAATCAGGAGATTTAGTAGCGTCCTTTTGTATATTAATTGTTTTTACCCGCATGATATAATTCAATAGTTCGTTAAAAATATAGTCTCGAGTCACGCATCAATGGCTGCAAACTAAATGAGTTCTTTGACAAGTTTATCATTTAATCTTCTGTTCGATCTTATGCCGGACACGCAAATACATCGCTCAAGCAGGTAGGCATTGTGTATCATTGTTTTACATGATGCCATCGAAAAAGGAATACCTCTTTCCCTTGCCAGCACCTTTGCCAGGTTGACCGAGGTAAGAGACGCATTAAAGTTGAACGATAGCTTTGCTACATCCCTTGCCTGCGATTGCATCAGTCCTGTGAAGCCTTTTGCATCCCTGAAGCAAAACTCGATCTGAAAACGGGTGCGGTAAAATTCTATAACATCTTTTCCACTCATCTCAGGATTGGTAGAGAAG
>LSQX01014309.1_pt1 | contig 10308 bp, 5 predicted proteins | sample 654561 | NCBI WGS metagenome assembly LSQX01 (sample SAMN04489861, study PRJNA283612) | anaerobic digester metagenome | isolation source: 4 biogas reactors fed with cattle manure at either 37C or 55C with and... | place: Denmark: Kongens Lyngby | collected 2014
ATCGTATATTTGCGTACCAAAACGTATCACAACAATAGATAGTTTATGAAAAACAGGGTATATAACTTTGACATAAAAATTGACTGGAACTTAATCAATTTTATCAGTAATATTGATCGTTTTGACTCAGAATGGTCTGCTATTGAACGGCGTGAGGGTCAAAGCTTGAAACAACTGAAAACAATCGCTACTATTCGTAGTGTAGGTGCTTCTAACCGAATAGAAGGGAATAAAATGACCGATGAAGAGATTGATCTGTTGCTTCATAAAATTGACATCTCTAAGCTCGTGGATCGGGATTCGCAGGAGGTTGTCGGCTATTTTGAAACGCTTGATCTAATTGCTGGTAGCTTTAATAATATCAATATCAGCGCGAGTAGCATCAAAAGCTTACACAATTCATTAATGAAACATAACCAAAAGGACGAATGGCATAGAGGTGATTATAAACAATTCTCTAATGTAGTAGAGGCAACATTTGCTGATGGCGCAAAACAAATTGTCTTTGAAACAACGGAGGCCGGTGTTGCAACAGAAAATGCAATGGATAGTCTAATTAACTGGTATAATGCTGAAACAGAAGTTCATGCTTTGGTGAAAACATCTACGTTTGTTTACGAGTTCCTGAGCATTCATCCTTTTCAGGATGGAAATGGTAGGTTAAGCAGACTTTTATCCACGCTCTTACTTTTGCAGAATGGATATAAATGGATTGAATATGTTAGTTTTGAACATGAAATAGAGAGTAGAAAATCAGAATACTACCGTGTGTTACGTACTTGTCAGGCACAACGGCCCAATGAGGAGATTACTGTATGGACGGAGTTTTTTCTGGATGCTCTCAGAAATATACAGCAACAATTAATGTTGAAGCTTGAAAAAAGTGGTGCCGAATCGCAGCTTTCACCACGTGAGAAATCTATATTAATGCTTATTCAAAACTATCCGGGTATTCAGTCTGGTGAAATTGCCACAAAACTTGACATTCCTAATTCGACAGTCAAGCGACTGCTTTCCGCTTTAAAAAATCAAAAACTGATAATTCAACATGGATCTGGTCGAAGTATTAGTTACTCGGCCATTTAACTTCTACTTGTAAAACACCTTAAACATTAATCACACATGTTAAGTTTACAACAGGCAATCGAGATAAAAGAGTCTATCGTTTCTTACTTGAAAGCGACGTTTACTTTCAGGAAGAAGGAGGTGACACAAGCCTTTCATGACTTTATATACCACCCGCTAGAGGGGATGTTTAAAGGGCCCTATATCTCGTTGAAACTACGGTTCGTGAAAGCCGACGAAAAAGAAATTGAAAATATTCCTCTCGATATTTTACCGTTCTATACCCCGTACAATCACCAGGTGAACGCGTGGAGGCGACTGGCTACTAAGGAACAGGAACCAAAAGCCACGATAGTGACTACCGGAACCGGTTCGGGAAAGACCGAGGCGTTCCTCTATCCAGTTCTGGATTATTGTTACCGTCAGCAGCACCGGCCCGGGGTAAAGGTGATTATCATGTACCCGATGAACGCGCTCGCAACCGACCAAGCTAAACGACTGGGTGAAATTATATGTAATGACGATAGGTTGCAAGGCAAGGTTAGAGCAGGGCTGTTTATCGGCGAAAGCAAGCTGGGGCAAGGCGTGAGCCGCAACAAGTTAATGGGGCCCGACCATATTGTCGAGGACAGGAACACGATAGTGGATTCGCCACCCGATATTTTGCTAACAAACTTCAAGATGCTGGATTATGCCCTGATGAAGCATAACTACCATAATATCTGGCGACATAATTACGCGGATGAGGGGTTGTTTAAATTCCTGGTACTGGACGAGCTGCATACTTATGACGGGGCGCAAGGAACGGATGTGGCGAACTTAATCCGCCGGTTGAAGTTAAAACTGAAAATGAAACCGGGCCAAATGTGCCCGATTGGAACATCAGCAACAATTGGTTCAGGCGAGGAAGCACCTACCTTACTGGCTGACTACGCGGAGAAAATCTTTGGAGAAACGATTACCGAAGAAGCTATCGTGGGGGAAAACAGGGTGAACGTGGAGGATTTCTTTGATTCAAATGAAACACTATTGGACTTTATCCCATCCCTTTACGATTTGGGAGATTTGGTGTATCACGAGAGTAGCGATTTTGGTGATTACCTGCAAGCACACGTGAATGCATGGCAGCAAAATCGCGAGGAACTGGGTTTCGGACTAAAACAGCTGAGGATCGTGAAAGACCTTATGGTGCTTTTTAGCAAGGGGGAGAGCACGCTCACGCTGGAGCAGGTTACGCGGGGATTATCGGTGGTTAACGAGAATTTTCGGGAACTGCCTCAATGGGATGAGGCAAGCCGATATAGTCCCAAGGAGCGTGTTGTGGAGTCCCTTCTTACCCTCGTTTCGTTGGCAAGAGATGTTGAAGACTCAAAGTTGCCGTTTATCTACTTGCAGGTGCAGTTGTGGGTTCGGGAGTTGAGCGGCATCCAATATACCTTGGAAGAGAAGCCTAAATTTTCGTTTCGTGACCGGATTGACGCGAAAGAGGAAGTTGGTGCCTTACCACCGTGGTATTGCAGGGAATGTAACTCGTCAGGATGGCTGGGAGTGAAAGCAGATGATAGGGATTATTTCGTGAGAAACGTAAACGAGGTATATAATAAATACTTCGAAAAAAATAAGAACCTCTATTTCCTGTTACCGGAAGGTGAATTAAGTTCCGAGGATTTTGGTGTTACCGGGTATAAACCCGATACATTCCTTACTATAAAACTAAATCCCGAAAGGCTTTCGATTGTAGGTGAAGAGAAGGAAGGAATCGAGGTGCAAGCACTTCGTAAAATGAAAGACAACAAGGTGGAACTTGTTTGCCCGTGCTGCAACACCGAAAACACGGTGGTTATCGTCGGAACCAAGATCCCAACATTGAGTTCTATCGCCGCGAGCCAGACTTTGGCGACCGATCTTGACCCGGCTGACGACAGGAGCAGAAAGGTGCTGGCTTTTACTAATTCGGTGCAAGACGCGGCACATCAAGCGGGATTCGTGGAGAGCAGGAATTACCGTTTCACGCTTAGGGCATCTATCCAGAGAGTGATAAATAGGATGGAGGGTGCGATACGACTTAGCGATTTGAGCAGCGAGTTTATGGTGTATTGGAAAGAACACGCGGATAGTTCGGGCGATGATTCATTGAGCGGGTACCTTTACCGTTTCTTCCCGAAGGACTATACCGGCAAGGCTTCCCCGGAGAATTACCAGTCAAATGGTGTTTATACCGACCATTTCCTTAAAGAATTTGACGCGCGCGTTGAATGGGAGATTCTTTCTGAGTTCGGTTTTAATTCGCGTATTGGACGCACGTTGGAGAAGACTGGTGCCTCGTCGGTCTATTTCGATAAAGAGGCATTAGAGAAAAGTTGGGATAACATATCTGGATGGCTTGCCGAGAATGATATAAGCCGAACTATCCATCGTGAAGATTTCTCGCGATTTACCAATTTGGTTTTGCACCGTTCCAGGAACAGGGGAGCGGTGGATCACGTTTTCCTGAATAAGTTTAGAAAGGAGGAGTTGAGGCTTTGGGACCTGAATTGGATGAATGATACACGACATTTTTTAAACCCCCGGTACGGTAGCCGTTCCCGATTACCGAAAATGTTGACTAATCATAATTCGAAAGGGGGACTGATGGATAGTACGAGAACAACAGCCATGAACTGGTTTCATAGCTATTTCAGGAAAAGCTTTCCAATGGTGGCCGTGACCACGGATTTTGTTAACGAGTTTTACGACCAATGGCTTGAAGCGTTAGTCGCCACGGGGCTATTGGTGTCAGCGAATGCCGGAGAACTGGTTAACTATACTATCTCTCCCGAGATGATTTGGGTAAAAAAGGATGTAAAACAGTTTAGCTGCAACAAGTGCGAGGATATTCTCTATACCCGAGACGATGAGTTATTCACCGAGGGAGCTGCCTGTTTGAGCTATCGATGCACGGGGAAATACCATAAGGAGCCGGCACCGGAAAGCAACTACTACAAAGGAGTGTATAACCGGAACCGATTCCCGAGGATATACGCGGCAGAGCACACGGGGTTGCTACTACGGGAGGCACGTGAGAACCTTGAAGTGGATTTCAAGAAAAGAGAAAAGTTTAATTCGGTGAATACCCTGGTAGCTACCAGCACGCTTGAAATGGGCATTGATATTGGTGACCTGAATACCGCGTATAATAACAGTACACCGGCACTGCCCTCTAACTTCATGCAGCGAGTGGGACGAGCGGGAAGAAAATCAGGTTCGTCGGTTATCGTGAATTTCGCGAAGAACCAGAACCATGATCTCTACTATTATGCCGACCCGCTGGAGATGATGGAAGGCCAAATAAATACACCGGGATGCTACTTGGAAGCAAAAGATATCTTGAGAAGACATTTTACCGCTTACTGTTTAGACTGCTGGACAGCCGAGAATCCGAGAGAGAATATGGTACCCAATAAAATTGGCGATTTAAGGCTTTACCAGCAAGATATTACCAATGAGCACTTCTTTATAAATAAACTAATCTGGTTTATCAAGAGCAATCGGGACTCGCTGCTGGATAATTTTATAGTCCGTTATACACCCTCCGTACGTGAAAGGGCGTTCAAGGAGATAGAGGAGAGCATCGATTCGGAGGTCTTTTATGAACAGTTGCTGGCCGTTTTTATTAGAATCAAGGATGAGTTTGCTGGTTTAGACAATAAACTGCATTCGTTGGAAGAGGAGAAGAACACGCTTAATCTCGCGAAAAGTGATCCGTTACTCGAGGAATATAAAAAAGCAAGGAAAAGTATAGTTGGTATTCGTAGGGAGATTAATAAACGGCAAACCTTGGAGCATTTGACTAACGTGGGAATTTTGCCGAATTATGCTTTCCCCGAGACCGGGGTACAACTGAATGCACACGTGTGGCAGGCAGACGGTGAAGGTATTACCAATGCCGGGCTGGATAAAGATTTTGAACTCCTTCGTCCCGCTTCACAGGCAATTAAAGAATTGGCTCCCGAGAATTTTTTCTATACACAAGGATACCGTTTCGAAATTTCGGGGCTCAACACATTTGATTGGGGAGATTCCAAAAATTTTCACACGAAAAGGTTTTGTTCGAGATGCGACTATATCGCGATAGATAGCCTAACCGGAAGAGGAAATTGTCCCAAGTGTGGCGATGAATCGTGGAACTCGTCATCGAACGTGCATAACTTTGCTCGACTTACTGCCGTTCGCTCGTACAGCACNNCGACAGGGATAGCCACCTCTATCAAGTGATGAACCATGTTAATTTCGAAGAGAGCTTGTCGAATGGAGCATGGGTGTTAACAGAGATTCCTTTCGGGATTGAATTCGTGAGGAACGTCACGATATCTTCCATTAATTACGGCAGACAGGATAGTATTGATGCAAGACGATTGAAGGTGAGCGATAGCGAGGTGATGACGAAAGGGTTCGTTACATGCAAACACTGCGGGAAATCGGTATCTTCCACGCATCAAAAAAAGGAGGCAAAAGAATTCCATTACGGTTATTGCAGGAATAGAAACATAATGTACGAAGGCAAATCGGACGATGTTTTCGAGGAGGTGTACCTTTTCAGGGAGTTCAAGACTGAGATACTGAAGATTATTTTGCCGGTACAAGAATTCAACACTGAAGCAGATATTAGAATGTTCCAAGCAGGACTGGAACTGGGATTGAAAAAGTACTTCAAAGGGAATCCAAGCCACATAAAAATCATGGACTACAAGGAGTTTAATCAAAACACCAACAGGTTCGATAGGTTCTTACTTCTCTATGATACAATACCGGGTGGGACGGGATACCTCGAAGAACTATTTAGTAGCGAAAACTTTACCCATCTCCTGAAAAATAGCTACGAGGCTATTCGCGATTGTTCTTGCCAAAAATATGGACACGATGGATGCTACAAGTGCATCTTTTCATATGGGAACCAGTACAAACGAGAAGGATTGAGCAGGGAAAGAGCAGAGAAATGGTTTGGGAAAATTTACAAACAGACAGAAAGCTGGGAGAAGAATAATCAAGGTCTCACGACGGTGACAAATACCGGGCGCATTGAAGAGTCGGAACTGGAGGATAGATTTGTGAAACTTTTGGAGCAGTGGTGCGAAAATGAGCATGGGTTCCAGTTCGTGGAAAAAAGGTTGGATGGTACTATCTACTATGAAGTTTTAATTGAAAAGGGAGACGTGTACACGGTGTACCAAATAAAACCACAGGTGGTTCTTGGTCCAAAGGATGGCATCGAGTACAGTACCCGTGCGGATTTTTTAATTGCCTGCACGCGATTCAATTATAAAGGAAAGGAATACAAAAAAGAGATACCGCGTGTGGCATTGTACTTGGATGGATTCCAGTTTCACGCGTCGACGGAACACAATGTATTCGACAGAGATATCGCCATAAGAAAAGCGATTAGTGCCAATAGAGGATATAAAGTGTGGACCCTCACGTGGGAAGACCTGGACTTTTTCGAGCGACATATCAATAAGAAGGACAGCTACATGGACGAGCTGTACCTTATGTACAAACAGAATTTCTCGTCGAACTATTTAAACAAGCTTCTACCAATCCTGACTAAAGGAAACGAGCGAATTAACTTTGCAGAGGGTTATTCCAATGTTATCCGATTAATTGATTTACTTGTTTATCCATTTATAGAGCCTTTCTCGGTGTCACGCTTCACTTTTCTAATTTCCTGGACACGACAATTATTTTCACCCTCCTATAACCCCGCGGGTATACAAGAGTTAATCGCGGGCAATAATGTCGATGATAATTACATCAAGCAAAATAATATTAGAGACTTTGATGCATTAATCCAGGTGGAAGAACAAGGGAGGTTTAACTTTGGCAACTGGAAGACATGGGTGAATTTTGGCAAACAAGAGATATATCATCATTTAATACTGAATGATATCACGATGATAGACAAGCAGGAGTGGCAGCAATTTTGGTCACTATTCAACATATTCCAATCGCCTTGGTTCATGGAGCGAGAGACTGTTGATGTCCCGGCAGGGAGCGATGACAGGGAAAGCCTCGTGGATGAACTTCTTCCGCTTTACGATGAAAGGCTTCACCCGTTGATACAACGAGCAGTAGAGAAAGAGGTAATCACGGCAGATGATGTTGATTTTTTGGACTCCCTGGTTAACGACCAAGGAGAGGTGCTAGCAGATGCCGAGCTAGTATTCAAGAAAATAAAGGTGGTGGTAGAACCCTTCTCTCAGGAGAGCGAGAGAGTATTTAAAGAACATGGATTCACGGTTATCGACCCGGGAGAGGTTGATAAAATATAACTAGCAAGTAAATATTTTAAATCGAATAAGAATGAAACTGTTTATATATGATCGCTTTTGGGATGCTTTCTTAAAGTTGAATAAAACTACACAATCGAAAGTAACGGATTTTATAACCAAGTTCAGAAAGAACTCTAAATCGGCTGCTATCAACTTAGAGTCGATCAGTTCGTTTAAAGACCAGAGTTTACGAACCGCACGCGTGGACGATAAATACAGGGTAATCGTTAAAGAGGTAAAAGCATCGAGTCTCTACTTGCTTGTCTGGATTGATAACCACGACGAAGCGATGAGTTGGGCGAGGAACAAAAGAATCGATTGGAACGAGCAAACAAAAGCCTACCAAGTATTTACTGTTGATGAAACTATGGAAACGCGAGCCGACAAACAGGCAGAAGTGACCACTACATCCCTCTTCATGGGAAAATATGGCTACGAAGATTTGCTGGAGATCGGGGTACCTCAAGCATTGATACCCTCTGTTCTGAATATCGATAATTTATCAGCACTGGATGATATGATGGAGTACCTGCCGGATGATGCATTCGAAAACCTGTTTTACCTTCTGGACGGTGCCAATATAGACTCCTTGAAATTAGAAATCAAGGAAGGGCTGGAAACCGAAAGCGATGAAGAAATGAACTCCATAAACAACGCGCGTTCATTTATCGAGCTTACCGATGATGAGATGTTGAACGAGGCACTGCAAGGCTCTTTGCAAAAATGGAAGTATTACTTGCATCCATCGCAGTCCGCCTTGGTCAACCGGGATTTTAACGGTGCCGTGAAACTCTCTGGAGGAGCGGGTACCGGTAAAACCGTGGCCGCGTTACATCGATTAAAATACCTTGCCGAACATAAGGTGGATGACAAGCCCATCCTGTTTACTACATATACAAAAGAGTTGAGTAAGAACTTGGAGAAATTGGCTGCTGACTTGAAGGTCAAGGAGGGAACCTATCAAATTGAGAACATTGATGCCCTCGCTTTTGGACTTGCCAAGCAATACCGATTGATTAAACCGGAGGATAAGGTTATCGGGATGAGTAACGTGAAAGACGCGAGTAATCTTTGGAGAGATTTCCTAGATGAGCGGCTCGTTCCTTTTGACGAGGAGTTTATACAAAGTGAATTCGAAGAGGTGATACTGATCCAAAATATACAATCAGAGCAAGAGTACATGCAGGCAAGCCGAGTGGGAAGGGGTAAGGCGGTCTCGAGGAGACAAAGAGTAGAACTGTGGGAGATTTTCAAGGAATTTGTTAAGGAGAAGAAACTATTGAACTTCTTTTATAAAGATGAGATTTACAATTTGGTCAGCAGCTACTTGAATGAGAAAGATATTGCTATTTTCTCGCATGTTATCGTGGATGAATTACAGGATTTTTCAAATGTCGAGTTGAACTTTATACGGACGCTTGTTAAAGCGAGATTGAACGATCTTTTTATGGTGGGTGATCCACTCCAGAATATTTACGACAAAAAAATTGTTTTTTCGCGATCAGGTATCAATGTTAGAGGACAAAGGAGCACACGACTAAGAATTAATTATCGTACGACAGAAGAGATAAAGAAGCTGGCAGTATCGGTAGTTAAAGATGTGGATTTTCATGATTTTGATGGAGGCAAAGAAGATAAAGCCGGGTATTTATCCCTGTTTCATGGAGTTAAGCCAGAATACAAGACCTTTAATGACAAACAAAAAGAACTTGATTTTGTATTCAAGGAGATTAACGATTTAATTGAAAGAGGAATACACTACAACGAGATAGTGATAGCTGGACGAACAAGACAATCGGTAAAGGATTTCGTGAATAAACTGCATCAGGAAGAAATGCCCTATGTTACAAGAGATCTCCTAAACTCTAATAACGAGGGTATCAGGCTTATCACATTTCACGGGATGAAAGGGTTGGAGTTCAAGCATGTTTTTCTAACAGACGTGAATAGAAGGACACTTCCCTTGCTACCACATAACTACAATTCGATGACAGAAATAGAAAAACAGGTGATTCATAAACGTGAAAAGTCACTCTTTTACGTCGCATCCAGTCGCGCTATTCAACGATTGATCATTACGGGGATAGGGGAAAAAAGTGAACTGGTAAAATTATAACTGATTATTACTACATGTTATCAGCTAGTCATGAAGAGCGAGATTTGACAGAACAGATTGACGATATTTTTGTTAAACCATGTAGTCTAAGCCACGACCAGAAGTAAAAGGGCCAACGACAGCCGGTTGCTGGCATCCGGGCCAACAAGTCGCGTATCAAGGAGCTGCTGGACAACTCGCTGATGCTCGTCACCGCGCTCAACACCAAGATACTATAAAGCGGCCGAGATTGCCAACGCTGCGCACGCGAACGGCACCACCTTGAAAGAGGAGGCGGTACGATTGGGATATCTGACGGCAGAAGAGTTCGGCAAGTGGGTGCGTCCTGAAGAAATGATTGGCCCGATGGATTAATTGGATAGATGGGTTTTTACAGGGAAATGAAGTTGAAACAATAGTCACGAAGAGAGGGATTAGGAATTATGAGCATGGAACAGAAAGGCGAAATTATAATATACCAGTCGGAAGAAGGACAACCAAAAATAGCAGTTCGTCTGGAAAATGAGAATGTTTGGCTAACACAAGCTCAACTCGTGGAGTTATACCAGTCAAGCAAATCTAACGTTAGTGAACATATCAAGCATATTTTCGAGGAAGGAGAGTTGAAAGAAATGTCAACTGTTCGGAAATTCCGATAGATTCAAATTGTAGGTAAAAGAAGCGTTGGAAAAAGAAGATAAGAAGAACTATAGTCAATTGGGTAGTCAAGTCTAATAGAAAAACAGTATCAGCGTGCATTTTTAAAATCTACCCCGTGTAAATGTAAAATTTGGATCGTGTAAATCTAAAACCTAAGCCGTGTAAATCTAAAACCTAAGCCGT
>LSQX01085520.1_pt1 | contig 10308 bp, 9 predicted proteins | sample 654561 | NCBI WGS metagenome assembly LSQX01 (sample SAMN04489861, study PRJNA283612) | anaerobic digester metagenome | isolation source: 4 biogas reactors fed with cattle manure at either 37C or 55C with and... | place: Denmark: Kongens Lyngby | collected 2014
GAGGGCTGTATTCCGAAGGGCAGGCCGGGGAGGTAAAGCCAGCTTTTATTCTCGCCCTCGCTGGTTCCGAACAAAAGCGTCGCGACAAGCAAAAGCAGCCCGGCGCCGTATAGGTATATCCCGAGCTTCTCGGCGATTGTCCGGTAATCGAGTACCGAGATGAAAAACATCACGACAATCCCGACCACCGTGGCGCCGGTCTGCATCAGAATTACCTTAAGCCCGAATACAGAATATCCCCCTATGAGCGTCAGAATACTGAGCAGCGAGAGCGCCGAGGTCGCCCCAAAGAGCAAAAAGTCCATGCGCCGCAGCGTGGCGAAGAACTCGCCGCAGATATCCCTGAACCTGCTCATCTTCACCTCCGCCCCGGGAAAGCGCCCCGGACACTTTCTATCCTGCTATTTTAATACTGTCTGCCCCAGACCACCATATGCTCTGCCGGCCTGCCGCAGCATACGCAGTGATTGGCGATATGCTCCTCCTCAAAGGGAATGCAGCGCGACTTCACACCGTCGGTTTCATCCTTTATCCTGTCCTCGCAGGAAGAGTCGCCGCACCACATGGCGCGGATATAGCCCGGTTTATTTTTGGCGATGTCAAGAAACTCGTCATAGCTGTGCGCGTCATATGTCTTGTCTTTGAGATTCTTTTCGGCGCGAGCGTAGAGTTCCCTGTGCACCCGCTCAAGGGCGGCTTTTACTCCGTCCTCGATATTGTCAAGCGACACTACGGTCTTTTCGCGGGTCGGGCGGCTGACCAGCACACAGGAATTGTTCTCGATGTCGCGCGGGCCTATCTCAAGGCGCAGCGGCACGCCCTTCATCTCGTACTGGCTGAACTTCCAGCCCGCCGAATAATCGCTGTCGTCAAGTTTTACGCGGAATTTTTCAGCCAGTCTGTCGCGCAGTTTTGCGGCGGCTTCAAGCACTCCCGGCTTATGCTGGGCAACAGGGATGATTATCACCTGAATCGGCGCGACACCCGGCGGGAGGATCAGCCCCGAGTCGTCGCCATGGGTCATGATTATGGCGCCGATTGAGCGCGTGGAGACCCCCCATGAGGTCTGGAAGGGGTATCTTATCTGGTTGTTGCGGTCGGTGTAGGTGATGCCGAAGGCGCGGGCGAATCCATCGCCGAAGTAGTGTGAGGTACCGCCTTGCAGCGCCACTCCGTTGTGCATCATCGGCTCGATCGTGTAGGTCTCGACGGCACCGGCGAATTTTTCCTTCTCGGTCTTGCGCCCGATTATCGCCGGGATTGCAAGCGTCTCGGCATAAAAATCACGGTAGACGTAGAGCATTCTGATTGTTTCCTCACGAGCCTCTTCCTCGGTCTCGTGCATGGTGTGGCCTTCCTGCCAGAGGAACTCGGAGGTGCGCAAAAAGGGGCGGGTGGTTTTCTCCCAGCGCACGATGTTGCTCCACCGATTGTAGAGCTTTGGCAAGTCGCGGTAGGAATGTATTATATTATTATAATGGTCGCAGAAAAGCGTCTCGGAGGTCGGGCGTACGCAGAGCCGTTCGGTCAGCTCGGTCTGGCCGCCGATTGTCACCCACGCGCACTCGGGGGCAAACCCCTCGACATGCTCCTTCTCTTTCTGGAGCAGGCTCTCGGGGATGAACAGCGGCATATATACATTCTCGTGTCCGAGCTTCTTAAAACGTGAGTCAAGGTCGCGCTGGATATTCTCCCAGATTGCATAGCCGTAAGGTCGGATGACCATGCAGCCCTTCACCCCTGAATAATCGGCCAGCTCGGCCTTCTTTACAATATCGGTATACCACTGGGCGAAGTCGACGTCCATCGGGGTTATCTGCTCGACAAGCCTTTTTTCTTCTGACATTATGAGATTCCTTCCCTTACAGCAAAAAATTCTTTGTTTATTATATCCCACACGGGTATTATTGTCAAGCGCAAAGTAAATAATGGGAGGGGGACGAAAAATGCCGGAGGTTGTGATATGGAAAAGCTGCCTTTTGAAAATGTCTTTATACACGGCGTGCGGGTCGAGCGGACAAGCAAGGCCGGCGCGCTTGATTTTATCTGCCGGCGGCTGGGGGAGGAGGGTGCCGGCCTGCCGTTGGCGGTCTTTACCCCGAATGCCGAGATAGTCTGCCGCTGTGCAAAAGACAGCCGGCTTTGCGGGCTGATAAACTCCTCTGATATAAGTCTGCCCGACGGTGCAGGCGTGGTCTGGGCGGCGAGTTTGCTCGGCAGCCAGCTGCCCGGGAGAATTCCGGGAATTGAGCTCGGCGAGGCGGTGCTCGGCTGGTGTGCCGAAAACCGAATCGGTGTGTATTTGCTCGGCGGCAGGGCAGGTGTGGCCGAGGAGGCGGCCCTGCGGCTTTCAGACCGGTTTTCAGGACTTGAGGTTCTCGGCACGCATCACGGCTATTTTGACACATCCGGCCCGGAAAATCAAAAGATTTTAAGTCAAATCGCAGGGCTGAAGCCCGGGGTGCTCATTGTCTGCCTCGGCTTTCCGCGTCAGGAGGAATGGATTATATCAAATCGCCGGGAACTGACCGGGGTGAAGGTCATGATGGCGCTCGGCGGCTCGCTCGACGTTTGGGCGGGGCGGGTCAGGCGGGCGCCGGGATTTCTGCGCTCGGCGGGGTTTGAATGGCTCTGGAGAGTGACCACGCAGCCGACAAGAATTGTCCGCACGGCCTCGCTTATGTCATTTGTCGGCCTCACTCTGCGAGAAAGACGGCGCATACAACATGCCGGGGAGCCACCCTTGTTGTGATTTTGCACACAAAACGGCAGGCTTTTTTGTTTAAAAACTGCATACTTCCAAAATTGATAAATTTTCGTCAAAGCTATTGTATATTTGCGGGTTTTGCGATAAAATATTAAGGGCCAAGAAAGGCGCCGCCCGCAAAAAAGATGAGCAATTTAAAAATTAATTTAAAACGGAGGAATTCCAATGTCAGTAAAAGTTGCAATCAACGGTTTTGGCCGTATCGGCCGCCTCGCTTTCAGGCAGATGTTCGGCGATCCTAATTACGAGATTGTCGCCATCAACGACCTCACAAGCCCGGCCATGCTCGCCCACCTGCTCAAGTATGACTCGGCCCAGGGCAGATATGCACTTTGGGATAAGGTCAGCGCCGGAGAAGACAGCATCACGGTCGACGGGAAGACCATAAAGATTTACGCAATCAAAAACGCCGCCGAATGCCCGTGGGGCGAACTTGGCGTCGATGTAGTGCTTGAGTGCACCGGGTTCTACACCTCAAAGGAAAAATCGATGGCCCATATCCAGGCCGGCGCCAAGAAGGTTGTAATTTCAGCTCCCGCCGGAAACGATGTCAAGACAATAGTGTACGGCGTAAACGAAAAGATACTCACAAAAGACGACCAGATCATCTCCTGCGCGTCCTGCACCACAAACTGCTTAGCTCCTCTGGCAAAGGCGCTCAATGATTATGTTCCGATCCTCAGCGGTATCATGACCACAGTCCATGCCTACACCGGCGACCAGATGCCGCTTGACGGCCCCCACAGGAAGGGTGACCTGCGCCGTGCCCGCGCCGCGGCCGTGAATATCGTGCCGAACAGCACCGGCGCCGCGAAGGCAATCGGCCTTGTCATCCCCGAGCTGAACAAGAAGCTCATCGGCTCGGCCCAGAGAGTTCCGGTCGCAACCGGTTCTTCCACAATCCTTGTTGCGGTGGTTAAGGGCAAGGACATCACTGTTGAGGGCATCAATGCCGCTATGAAGGCTGCTTCCTCCGAAGTGTTCGGATACACCGAGGACCCGATAGTCTCGAGCGATATTATCGGGATCACCTACGGCTCGCTGTTTGACGCAACCCAGACCATGGTCACCAAGATCGATGATGACCTCTATCAGGTTCAGGTTGTCGCATGGTATGACAACGAGAACAGCTATACCACACAGATGGTCCGCACAATTAAATATTTTGCGGAGCTTAAGTAATACAAGCAGAAAACCGCCAGCGGAGAAACTCCGCCGGCGGTTTTGTATGGTACCACTCGGTATGCTGTTGCTTACCAATTCAGACGGTGAACAAAAGTCAGCAAAGGTTTTACAGTTTTTGAGGGATTTGGATTCGGGGGCGGAGCCCCCGTATTGAGTTTCAGTCTTCGCGCTTTTTGCCCCAGAAGAATACGGCTGCGGTACCCGGGCCGCTATGGCTGCCGATTGTGGTACCTATGCTGTTTATGAGCACCCTGCCGTTTATCTTCGGGAAACGCGCCTCGATGAGGTCGGCAATCTCTCTGGCGTCCTCATAGCAGGCAGAGTGTACGACATAACATTTGCCGCTGTAGTCGAGGCCGCCGTCGGCGTACTCTTCCATGCGGGCCACCAATTCGCGGATGACCCGCTTTTTGGTCCGTACTTTCTCGCGGGGCACCAGTTTGCCCTGTGAGTTTACGTTCATCAGGGGGCAGATACCCAAAAGGCCGCCCAGCATTCCTTCGGTCTTGGTAATCCGGCCGCCCTTGACATAGAATGAAAGGTCGGTCGAGAAAAACCAGTAATTCATCCTGAGCTTGTTTTCCTCGACCCAGCCGTAAAGCTCGTCGATGTTTTTCCCTTCGTCGCGCAGGTCGGCGAGGGTATCCATAATCAGGCCGATGCCCGAGGAGGCGCCGAGCGAGTCGACGACATAGATTTTCCTGTCGGGGTACTTTTCGGACAACTCACGAGCCGCCGTGACCCCGTGGTTGTATGAACCCGAAAGCCCCGAGGACAGCGAAACGTGAAGAATGTCCTTGCCTCTCTCGAGGAAAGGGGTGAAGTACTCAAGGTATTCGTCGATGTTTATCTGTGAGGTTTTGGTGTCGGCGCCGTTTTTCATCGCTTCGTATAGCTTTTCGTGCGGTATTGTCTGGCCGAGGTCGTCTTTGTACATCACGCCGTCAAGGAAGAAATGGTAGCAAATAAACTCAAGTTTGCGGGCTCTGACATGCTCAAGCGTGAGGTCCACGGTTGAGTCGCAGCTTAAAATATAGTCGTTCATAGTATCCTCCGTGCCGCCCTCGGGCGGTAAACTTATTTTATTCAGCAGATATGATATACATATACACCGGCTGCTCACCCGGAATGGTCAGGATGTCGCAGTCGGGGCCGAGCGCGTCTGAGAGCAGGCCGGCGGTCCTTTGTGCCTCGTCCTCGCCGACCCCCTTGCCGTAGTATATAGTGATAATTTCTTTGTCCTCAATGTCCAAAGCAAGCGAGCGCAGGCAGTCCTCCAGCGAGTCGGCGGCGTATCTGAGGTCATTGTCTACTATGCCGATAATCTGGTTTTTTTTCACGGTTATTTTGTCGCTGTCCATGCTCCTTACCGCGCGTGTGATGGCTATCGAGGTGACACTTGCCATTGCCGCGGTCATTTTCTGTATGTTCTCGGCAGGGCCAAGGTCACTGTCAAAGGCGACAAGCGCCGAAATCCCCTGCGGGATAGTGACGCTTCTTATCACCTCTACCGACTTGCCCTCGGCCAGCTTTGCCGCCTGCTGTGCGGTCAGCACTATATTGGAGTTGTTCGGCAGGATAATAGCGTGCTCGCAGGAGAGGTTTTTCAGCGACCTGAGAAAATCCTCGGCGCTCGGATTCATGCTCTGTCCCCCGGCAACTATGGCGTCGGCGCCGAGCTCGCGGAAGACGTCGGTGAGCCCCGCACCGCTTGAGACCGCGATTATCCCGTACTTCTTTTCGGGTTTTTCACTCTCGGTTTTGCTCCCGGCGGATGTCAGGTTTTGATGCTGAGTTCTCATGTTCTCGATTTTCGAGAATTGGATCTCGCCGAGCCCGGCAAGCTTCGACAGGATTTTCAGCGGCTCGTTTGAGTGGACATGGAGCTTTATTATCTCGTCGTCCTCGGTTAGCACTATGCTGTCGCCTATCCGGTTGAGATAATCGCGCAGGTCGCTTATCATGAGGTCGGTTACACCCGGTTTCCTTGAAACAAGACATTCTGTGCAATAGGCATATTTGATGTCCCCGGTCTCAAACTCATGGAAGTCTGCCGCCGGCCTGATTTCGGCTTCCTCGTGTTTTATGGCAATCGGGTCATCGACAAGGCCGCGCTTCATCCCGTCAAGCACGGCGGTAAAGCCCAGCCCGCCCGAGTCAACCACCCGGGCCCTTTTGAGAACCGGCAGCATCTCGGGGGTTTTTTTGAGCGTCTCATATGCCGCCTTGTAGAATTTATCGAGCAGGCCTGACAGGTCATTATCGGAAGCGTCAAAACTGCAGCACTCGCGCATCACGGTAAGAATGGTCCCCTCGACCGGCTTGAGCACGGCCTTGCGCGCCTCTTCCGCTCCGACGCGGAAGGCTTCTGTAAGCAGCGCGGCGTCGGCCGATTCGTGGCCGGCGAAGGCTTTTGCCATGCCCCTGAAAAAGAGAGACAATATAACCCCCGAATTCCCCCGGGCGGCCCGCATCATCTCTCGGGCCGAGGTCTCGGCATATTGCCCGAGATGCGGCACGGCGCCCCTGCCCGAATGTACGGCGTCAAGGGTCATAAACATATTCGTGCCGGTATCCCCGTCGGGAACAGGGAAGACGTTCATGCTGTTGATTTCTTCTTTTCGGTTCTGGAGAGCGGCCACAGCCCCGCAAAGCATTTTGTGATAGAGCTCTCCGTTTATTTTCGTGATTGTCAATGCAGTTACCTCAATCTCTTGCCCCGTCAACATTGGCGGGAAAACTAAGTGGGCGCCTATTCTCTTGACGCCAGCTTGATTAAGGCGGCGCAGGCAAACGAAAATACAGCCGCACCGACGGCCAGCTCAATAAGGAAACTCCGACGGATTTTCCTTACCACCTCGGAATAACGGTAATTATTCCGGGCGTTCTGGTTCTGCATGGCCCGGACGACATGGTGGATGTGCGTGCGGTATTCACGGCATTCGGAGCACTTCTCCAGATGATGTTTGACTACCTCGGCGGTTTTGGGGCTGAGTACTTTGTCCTCATATAAGGGCAACAGGTCCTGTATAATGCTGCAGCTGCTGTTATTCATTCAGCAATACCTCCTTAATATAATTCTTGGCGCGGAAAAATATGACCTTGGCCGAGTTTACCGATATGCCGAGTTTTTTTGCGATTTCCTCGTAGGACAGCTCGCCGTATATGCGCAGTATCAGCACTTCGCTGTATTTTTTCGGGATGCTGGCAATTGCCCGCCTCACCCGCGAGATATCCACCTCGCGCATGAGCCGGTATCCCGGCTCCTCGGATATCGGCGCGGTGAGGTCGGTTATATACAGGTCGATTAACATCGACTCGGACTTTTTCCGGCGCAGGTACTTAAAAAATATGTTTTTGGCAATGGCGGCAAGCCAGGTGAACATCTCACACCGGCCGTTATACCTCGGCAGTGACTTGTATGCCTGATAAAATGTTTCCTGTGTCAGGTCCTCTGCGGCGTCAGGGTCCCTGCATAGCTTGAGCAGGAAAGCATAGACGCGCTTGTAGTGGTCCTTATAGATTTGTTCAAATTCGAGCTCGGGCCTGTTCACGCCGCACCTCCTGTTCCGGTATAACCGTATATACCGGGAAAATAAAAAAAGTTACAGTTATTATAAAATAAAAGGCTGTTATTCATTCAGCCTTTGTTTCATTATACAGCCTGTTGCAGAGAATGTCAACAGCTTCTTTATAGCCTTCAAAGGAGCGGCCTGAAATTTGTGCAATGCAGGCATCGGAAGTGTATGAAACCCGGCGGTATGGCTCGCGGGTGTATATGTCCGAAAGATGCACTTCGACGGCCGGGAGCCCGGTCGCCCTTATCGCGTCGGGTATGGCAATGCTCGTGTGGGTATAGGCCGCCGGGTTGATTATGATCCCGTCAAAGAGTCCCATCGCCTCCTGTATCTTGTCGACAATCGCGCCCTCGTGGTTTGACTGGAAAAACTCAAGTTCAATATCCTTGCCGGCGCAATATTCGCGCAGCTCGCGCTCAAGGTCGGCAAGCGTCCTGTCCCCGTAAATTTCGGGTTCCCGGATGCCCAGCAGATTGAGGTTCGGCCCGTTTATGACCAGAAGCTTCATAATCCCAGCTCCTTTTTTATGTTTTCGGCGGTTGTGTCGGGGTCGTCAACCCGGAAGGTCAGGTCGGCCCAACAGCGGTAGAGCGGGAGACGCCGACTGTACAGCTCGTCGATCCCGACCGAGCGCGAGAGCGGCCGGCCGGAGATGTCGAGTTTTTCTTTTTCGCGGTCAAGGAAAATGCAAATGCTGTTCTGGCGGATTAAATCAAGGTTTTGAGGTACCGTCACCACGCCCCCGCCGGTGGCGATGATTTTACCGCTTTCCTTGGATACTTCGCGCAGCACCCCGGTTTCAAGCTCCCGAAAGCATGCCTCACCGAATTTTTCAAATATTTCGGGGATGTCCATGCCGGTCTTCTTTCGAATAAGCTCGTCGGTGTCGAGCAGTTCCCGGCCGGTGAGCTCCGCAAGGCGGCGCCCTATGGTTGTCTTGCCGCAGCCCGGCATGCCGATAAGCAATACGTTCAGCATATCCCGGCGGATTTTATCGGCTATCGAGCCGGCAAGCTCGCGGGGCAGGTCTTGGCCGAGGAAGAGTTCGGCAGCCCTTGTAGCCTGGGCGCAGAGCATTAAGAGTCCGCCGCGGGCCGGAATGCCGAGCCGCTCGGCCTGGAGCATCAGTGCGGTTTTCGCGGGGTTGTAAATCAGGTCGAGCACCAGCCGGCAGGCGGGGTAATCGCCGAGGTCAACCGGAGATTTTCCGTTTTCGGGGTACATTCCTACCGGCGTGGCGTTGATGATGAGCTCGGCGTCGGGGTGACGGGCTTTTAAATCCGGCCCGGCATACCTTGATATCCGCAGGGTTTCGTGCCTGATGCCGAGTTCATCAAGCACCGTGCGGACAGTGGCCGCCGCCCCGCCGTCTCCGAGGATCAGTGCTTTTTTTTCGTGAAAGGCGGGAGCGTCATCCCCCAAAAGCCGCAAGAAACCTTCGTAGTCGGTATTCTCGCCCCGCCAGCCGCCGCCCGGCAGGCGAAGCATGGTGTTGACGCTGCCAGAAGCCTCTGCTCTCGGCGAGAGCTCGCTGCAAAGGGGAATTACCGCTTTTTTGTAGGGTATGGTGACGTTGAAGCCGTCAAGGTCGGTGGCCTTAACGAAGTCAGCCAGCTCATCAGGCTCAAGCGGGAAGAGCCGGTACTCGTACCCGCCGATCATCGAGTGAATGGCGGGGGAGTAGCTGTGTTTGAGGCTCCGGCCTATAAGCCCGAATCTTAAATTGTCTTTCATGTCAGACAATCTCCGTGTAGCTGCCGAGATATTTCAGGCTGGTCACCGCTCCCTCAAGGTCGTCGAACAGCCGCAGGAAGTTGTCGGAATAAACCGAGGTGTCAAGGTCGAAGTAGAACATGAATTCAAAGTCTGCATTGGCCAGCGGGCGGCTTTCAAGCTTTATCAGATTGATTCCCAGCGCATAGAAGCGCGAGAGCGCATGGTAGAGCGAGCCGCAGCGGTTGGGCAGGACAATCATCAGGCTTGTGCGGTTTGCGCCGGGGTAGATTTCAAGCTTCTTTGAAATGCAGATAAAGCGCGTATAGTTGCTGCCTTTGTCCTGAACCGATCTCTTCAGGCATTCAAGCCCGTAAAGTTCGGCGCAGTTGTGCGAGGATAGCGCCGCGATGTCGTCCCGGCCCGATTTTGCCACTATCAGCGCCGCCTCGGCGGTGTTTTCGCAAGTGGTTATCTTCACATTCTTCAGGTTTTTAAGGAAGCCCTGGCACTGTGCTATTGCCTGCTCGTGAGATATTATTTCCCGTATGTTTTCGAGTTTGGTCCCGCGTTTTGCAAGCAGGCAATGGTCGACCTTAACCCGGCAGGAGCGGACGATATAAAAATCGTGCTCCATCATAAGGTCATATATCCGGCTGACCGAGCCGGCTGTGCTGTTTTCAATCGGCAGGATACCGTACCTGCAAAGACCCTGTTTGACCGCCGAAAAGACGCTCTCAAAGCTGTTGAAGTACATGATATTTCCGAAAGGGAAGATTCTCTCGCAGGCAATCTGCGAGTATGCACCCTCAACCCCCTGACAGGCCACAAGCGGGCGGGTCGGAAACTGCGGGTTGGTGTTTACTATGGCGTTGTGTATCATCTGCTTTAGCGGCGAGTCGCCCGAGATTATCGCGTTTTGATGTGAACGCGAGAGGGCGAAAATTACCGAGAAAAGCGAATCTGTCACCTGTGCCATATCGTCACCCACTCGGACGGCGATATCTGCAAGCTTCTGGCGCTCGCGTTGCGGGTCGTAGACCGGCAGGTTGTGTTTGGCTTTGT
>LSQX01222004.1_pt2 | contig 10308 bp, 7 predicted proteins | sample 654561 | NCBI WGS metagenome assembly LSQX01 (sample SAMN04489861, study PRJNA283612) | anaerobic digester metagenome | isolation source: 4 biogas reactors fed with cattle manure at either 37C or 55C with and... | place: Denmark: Kongens Lyngby | collected 2014
ACAATTTACTTGACGCATTCAAGTGAAGTGGATGGCATCTGTCCCAGCCTAGTCCGAGACGGAGATCGGACACTACGGACAGGAGTACTCCTCATTCTTAAGCTGTTACATAAATATCAAAGAATTGACGATAAACAAAAACGTCTATTACAAGTGAGCCGCCTGCTGTTTGCTGTATGTTTGACAGCGGATGTGGCTGTCTATAGAATTACAATGGAGGTCCATACGAATGCGGTGTTTGCATTTTAGACTGATATTCGCGGTGATTGCGATCTGCATGGTCGCTCCCTTGATGCTGTCTGCGGCCCCTGCCAAAGAGGTGGCAATTTTCAAGGGAGATGAGCCTGAGAAGGACAGCATCATACTTGGCGGCTGGGGGAGCGGCGCGGCGGTGCAGTCCAAGGAGATGATCTTCGAGGGCGGCTGGTCGATCAAAGTAACCACGCAGGGTCTATACTCCGGCGGCAGGATCGAATTCGGGGAGCCGGTGACGCTGTTTACAGATGGAATAGATAAGACCCGCTACGTGCAGTTTGTGCTGTTCTTCAACGAAAGCCAGATTATCAATCCCGCGCCTGGATTCGAATATGCGATGTCCGATGTCGAGCCATATCGTAAGCCCAAGGCCAGCAAGGTGCGCTTTGTCTTTGTTTCTGATAAAGGCCAGACAGTCGAGGCCGTCGAGCCGACCGTTGCGCTCGATCAGGACGACAACTGGATGCGGGTGGCGGTTCCACTGGAGAAGTTTAAGTCGATCCCGGATATCACCGAGTTCCGTATGAAGCAATTGATGATCTTTACGGATTCCCCGGGCACCGTCTTTTTGGGACTGATGAGAATGGTCTCCGATACGGATCCTATCAAAGTCGACCCGCTGGACTCCAGAACGACCTCCATTTTATATACGGAATATTTTGTGGCTAACGCTGCCGGAGGCGTAAGTTCGCTCAACTACGCATGGGATTTCGACAGCAGCGACGGGATTCTTGCGGAATCTACCGAAAGAATAGCCAAGCATACTTATAAAACCGGGGGGGATTATACGGTCACGCTGACAGTAAGCGATGCCGACGGCATCAAAGCCCCGGTGACGGTGACTACTGTAATATCGGTTACCGATTGATGTTTGGGGGATGCGATTCGCGGTGTTGATTGCACTGCTAAAATCACTTAGACCAGCACAATGGACCAAAAACGGTCTGTTGTTCGTCGGCTTCATATTCAGCATTCAACAGGGCCATACTATTAAGGAACTGTTGACTGTGATAGCCGCATTTGCTGTATTCTGCGGTGTTTCCGGCGCCATCTACCTGGTCAACGACATAGCCGATAGAGAGCAGGATCGACTCCATCCCCGCAAAAGCAAGCGTCCCATAGCCGCGGGTGAGCTTTCCGTTCCGGCTGCCATTGTGGCGGCGGTTGTGCTGATGGCGGCGGGGATATGGTGTGCGTTCGCGCTAAATACGCCGTTTGGGATATTGACTCTCGCTTACATCATATTGACCCTCTCCTATTCCGCGTGTCTCAAACATTATGTCATCGTTGATGTGCTGGCTCTTACAGGCGGGTTTGTTATCAGGGCTGTCGCCGGCGCCAAGGTGATTATGGTTCCGATTTCTTCGTGGCTTTTGCTGTGCGCGACCCTGTTGGCTTTATTTTTGGGTTTGGCAAAGCGAAGGGGTGAGCTGATGTCACTCGAAGAAGGGGGAGCTAACCACCGCAAAACCCTTGGCGAATATACCGCTCCTATGCTCGATCAAATGATCAGCGTGACCGCGTCGACCACTCTAATGGCCTATTGCCTGTATACTTTCTCCGCGGTATCAAGGGTCACGGGCAAGCCGAACCCGGCGATGATGATCACTATTCCCTTTGTAGTATACGGGTTGTTCAGATATCTGCTGCTGATACACACAAGCAACGCCGGGGCCAGCCCGGAAGCGGTTTTGATAAAAGACAAGCCTATGTTGATCAATCTTCTGCTCTATGTGGCGGCGGCGGTAGCGGGGCTTTTGATCAGGCCATAGAACAAAAATAAAGAGCCGACCACCAAAAGATGATCGGCTCAAAGTGGGGCGAGAAATGGGATTTGAACCCACGACCTCCAGGGCCACAACCTGNNNNAGTTGCTCTATCCCCTGAGCTAAGGAGGCATGCAGTCAGACCTAACTGTCCTCCAAGATTATAGCATATCCATAACCCTGTGAGCAATCCCGAATTGATGCGATTTCTGTTTTATCAGGCGCGATCGAACATAAAATTTGCAATGCTTCTCCAATAGCGGTACAATTCCGCGGAGGTAATAATGTCAATGCATACAGTTTTACTCATCACTATGCTCATTATGGCTTTCGCACCTGTCGTGAGCGCGGCTCCTTATGCCAAAGATGCGCAGTCGCCCTACACAACTTTCCAAACCGGCGGCGGATATCAACCCGACCACGATATCAAAACCGACGCCGTGATCTGCTACTCCGATGACGCCGAGCGCATAAAAAGCTGGGCGGACAAGGGCTATCTCGTGCAGACGATGTATGGATTCCGCACGGGCGAAGACTATATCAAAAACCACGCTCACGAGGGCCAAACTTCCAGGGACGGAGTCATACTCACGTGCGGCCCGGGCAGCTATTATATGGTTCCCACCAAAAGCAGAATTGACGCAGCGGTGAAGTTTTTTGACAACGCAATAGAGCGCGGTTCACTGGCTGTCTGCCCGGAGGAGCCGGAGTTTTTCACCTTGGCAGGCTACTCCGATTCGTTCAAAAAAGCCTGGCAGGAACACTATAAAGAGCCTTGGCAGGATCAGGAAAGCTCGATTGAGGCGCGCTGGAAGTCCGAGCGGCTGAAGGCCAAAATGGAATATGACATGGTAAAGGCTATAATGGATGCCGCCGCCGTAAAAAAACGCAGCGTCCGCAGGATGGTGGCCTGCCACAGCGCGGTCAACTACTACGGCTGGAACATCGTCTACCCGCATTATGCGTGTATGATGCTGCCCAACCTGCAGGAAATAATCGGTCAGGTGTGGACGGGCACAGCCAGAACGCCCAACAAATATGAAGGCAAAAATGAAGAGCGCACATTTGAGACCGCCTTCATCGAATACTCCAACCTCTACAACCTCGCCAGAGATACCGGCAAAAAGATGTGGTTTTTGATGGACCCGCTGGAGGATAATCAGGACCGCACTATGGAGGACTATCACTCCAATTACGAAAAAACTCTCGTCGCCTCCCTGTTATTTCCTGAGGTCGATGCCTATGAAGTCATGCCTTGGCCGAACCGCATCTACGGCCGCATTCCAGGGGAGTTCGCAACGCAGATCAGTTCTATAATTAACACGCTTCAAGATATGCACAATCATAAAACCGTGCAATACGATATGGGCACTCGCGGGATCGCCACTTTTGTCGCCGATTCGATGGCCTGGCAGCGAGCGACTCCTCACGCAAGCAACTACGACAGTTTCTGGGGTATGACACTGCCTCTGGTATACAAGGGAATCCCGATTCAGGTGGCCCAACTTGAGCGCGTGGTCGAAAAAGACTATCTAAAGCCATATAAGGTCCTGCTTCTCACGTTCGACCTTATGAAGCCCGTGAAACCGGAAATAAACGCGGCTTTGGCCGAATGGGTCAAGGCGGGCGGAGTGCTGGCGCTGTTCGGCGGAGAGGATCCTTACAACGCACTTCCTGAATGGTGGACAAAGCGTGGAATGGCGTCGCCGACTGAGGATTTGCTGTCGAGGTTGAAGGATCCGGGCAAGGGTAAGGTCATAGCGATAAAAGAAGCCCCTGCAGTGTATGCAGAATCCGCTGCCGGTGCGGACAAGCTGCGCAGTATAGTGAAATCAGCTTGTGAGGCAGCCTCTTTGGAATATAAAGAGAACAACGCCCTTGGAATCAGGCGAGGGGATTATGTCGCCGTGCGAGTGTTCAGCGGCGAGAAAAAACTGACCGGCTCCTACATAGACATCCTCAATCCTGAGCTTAAGCTTGTCGAAAACCCTGTCGTTCCCGCTGGCAAATGCGCCCTTTATAAGGACGTATCAAATGAAATGCAGGGACAGGTCAAGATCCTCCATACATCATGCAGAATCGACGATATGTCTATGAAAGGACACGAGGCCAGCATAAAACTCAGCGGCCCTCAGGATACACGCGGCGTGGTTCGCGTATTCACGCCTCCGGGGTGTTTCGGGGATATCGTCTCGATTTCGATTGATGATAAGGAGATTGATCTTAAGAAATTGATTGCGGGCAACGGCGCTGATGAGTCAACCGGGGACATAAAAACTAAATTGGAAGGCTACACCAGCCTCGTCAGCTTCGACAACAAGCCGGATTCAGTAACACTGTCCATAGTCTGGAGGTAATAAAAAATGCCTATCAAAGTCGGAGTAGTGGGCGCGGGAATATTCGGCGTAAACCATCTTAACGCATTCAGGCAGCTATCGTATCTCGGTGTGGCGGAGCTTGGCGCGGTCGCTGAGATCAACGATGAGCGTGCGAAGTGGGTCGAGGCCAACTACGGCTGCCCTGTTTATCGAGACTACAACGAGATGTTTGCCGATAAGAGCATCGATGCGGTCACGGTGGTCACTCCCGATCACCTGCACAGGCCAATCACAGTAGCCGCGGCTGAGGCAGGCAAGCATGTACTCGTAGAAAAACCGCTCGATGTCACTGTTGAAGGCTGCCGGGCGATGGTCGATGCCGCAAAGAAAGCCAACGTCCTGCTGCAGGTGGACTTCCATAAGCGATATGACCCCGAGCACATGGCTATGGAGCGCCGGGTGGCTGCCGGGGAGTTGGGCAAGGTTCTATACGGTTCGGTATGTATGGAGGATCGAATTGAGGTTCCAAGCGAATGGCTGACCGCCTGGGCTCCATCCTCCAGCCCTGCGTGGTTTCTCGGCACGCATTTCTATGACCTTGTGCGATGGATAATCAAATCCAACGCTAAAACGGTATATGCGAAGGGCCACAAGGGATTGTTGCGCGATGAATATAACGTGGATACCTGGGATGCGATTAACGCGACCGTGGAGTTCGAAAACGGAGCGGTATTCACCTTTGCTACAAGCTGGATTCTGCCAAAGTCCTTCGAGGCGATCGTCAATCAGGAAATCCGACTTGTCGGCGTCAAGGGCGTTTGGGAGATAGACACTCAGTATCGCGGGTCACGTTCCTGCATGGTCGATGAGGGTATGCGCACCTGGAACAACAACTTCACCCGCGAGTCCGTAGACAAACAGGGTCGGACGATTTATAAGGGTTACGGCATCGAATCAATAGAGGACTTCGCCTACAACGTGCAGGCGATCAAAAACGGCGTTACAATCGAGAGTCTGCAGGGCACATATCCATCCGGCGAAGACGGCCTGGAGGTCACCAAAATTGGCGTAGCCGTTCATGAGAGCGTCAAGACCGGTAGCGTTATAGAGTTAATGTAACAATTCACTCTTCGCGAGTGGTTGAAGCGGCTGGCCTCTGTCCCAGCCACACAAACTATGTCATTTCGAACGTCAACCCTTGTCATTTCGAACGCAGTGAGAAATCTGCTTTTTCGGTTGACGGTTATCGGTTGTCGGTTCACTATCACTTAGATGGGTGGTGATCTCCGAATCACCACCCCACACCCTTTAAAAACGGCCGGGGCGAAGTCCCGGCCACCATACTAATCCAAACTACTCGTTTTATTTCTGGATTTCGCTTCTTTCAGGCTTTCGCGATCTCCTTTCCTACTTCGTCGGCCCTTTCATCTCGATGACCGCGCCGTTTCTCTTCAGCACGGTAGCTTTCTCGACCTTATCTATTCCCCTGACCGAGAACTCCACCTTGCGCGGCTCGTCGGACATATTCGAAAGCGCGACAGCGATGGAGCCATCCTCCGCTTCCCATGCGCTTCCGAACACGCTCGGCATATCCAGCGTATACTCCCCGCCAAACGGAGCCGGGGCCGTGAAATTGACCCTCGGATTATCTCCCTTGACATCCACCAGCCCGAGGAATCGGCCTTCGAGCAGATATTTATGCGCCTTGCCTCTGCATCTGGCCAAGTTTCGCACAAAATCCCGCTCTTTTTCGGCTTCCGGCTGCATCAACTGTTCCGCCAGAACCCAGCCCATCTGCGCTCCAAATATAAACTCCCGCGCCATCTTTGCTCTGAACGGAGTCGAGCGCTGGATATCCTCCCTGCCGATATACTGGAACCCGAAAGTAATCGCCCTGCCCGAATATACCGCCTGGAAGAGCGGAATCACGGCGCTGTATGAGTTGCACGGCGTGTTCACTATGAGTAGCGCGTCGAACTTATCGATAAAGCACTCGATATTTTCCTCAGTGGTGAACATTCTATCCTTCGGCAGCTTCGCACGTGCCTTATCCAGCAGCGTTCTATACCCATCTACCCAGAAATGCCCGCCGCCTAGAGGGTGGCCGTGGTTCTTGTCATAACAACGATACGCATGCGCACAGCCGATCTGGTCGATATAAACTCCGTTTACTCCGCATTCATGTGTCAGCCGCTCGACTAGATAGCTCACTTTATCGTGCCATGCAGTGGTGTAAGGGCACATCGAGTTCAAAGGAACCTGCGATCCATACACTTCTGTATAAGGATCTCCATTCTCCTGCCGTGCAGCGGATTTGGAGAGGCCTTCCTCGTTCCAGCCCTTGGAGTTAGGGTCTACTATGCGGCCGTTGATATATGGCATCACGTGGAAGCCCATAGATTGAAGCTCTTTTACGCCTTCGGCAAAGCCCGGTCGGGTGGGGAAGTAGTCCGGATACAGGGTGTCATACGGTATCTCGTGCCATTTATACCAGTGCAGCGAGGTCGGCACGTCGAAATATTCATGAGCCTGCTTGCAAAAATCCGCTATGCCCTCGTAGCCAAACTCCACTCTGAGCCACAAATCCGTATCTTTCAGCCATTGAGGAATAGGTCGTTTCGATATCGGGCCGGCTTTGCTCCACGGAGCGGTCAGCGCCCATTCTCTATACAACTGAGCGGCTTCATACCATCCGCCGTTGACTACTCCCACTACGGCCTCATACGGCAGCTTATACTCGCCGCCGCCCTTTTCCGCCAAACCCGGCCAGTTCTGACAATTATACTCAACGGTTTTTTCTTCCGCCTTGACGGAAAATACCTTGTGGTTTGCCTTGGGATCGTGAGCGCCCAGATAAAGCGCATCGTTGACTCCATACAACGCCACGAACTGCATCGCAGCGGACATCGACGGGCTTGTCGCCTGATAAGTCATACCCGGAGTCATATTGTATTGAATTCCCCAGCCGATCGGAACCGCCAGTTTATTTCCCAACTCAGAGGAAATAGTCGGCATAAGAGGGAAATCGCAGCGGTCTACCTGCCGGCCATCGAGCATTTTCGCATTCAATGACCAATAGGACACAGAACTGTTTTTTGGCGCTCGAATGGAGACCGCAACCTCCATTGCATTGTCAGCCCGCCAGGTCAAGGTCAACTTGCCGGACGCAGATTTGACGCCGACGAGCGTAGCATCCGCGCTGGCGAACTCGCTTATCCCGCCATCGTCCGATCTCAGCGCAATTCTCCATAGCAAATCGGTGGGTTGAACGATAAAGTTTCGCCCTCCCGGAATACTGATCTCCGAAAGCAGCGCCTTTGCCTCCGAAGAATCAAAGGAAACTCGAAGCTTGCCCGTATCCAATACCTGCGACGCAGGCACATCGGAAATAGCAGCGGAAGAAAAGATAACGAGAATCAAAACAACCACAACGCACAAAGTCATCGCAACACCTCACGCAAATTGTTGTGCAAATGATAACACAGATGATTGAAAAACGGGGACAGTAAATAGCGGAGTAGAGGAATACAAACAGGTGGCAGTGTGCTGGCCGCCCAGTGTACAGGCCGCCCAGCGCGCAGACCGCCACCTGATCGAAAATATCTACTTCTTCAATTCCCGAATAATCGCGTCCCCAACCTCGCTTGTTCCAACAGCGGTCGGGTCGTTGCGGTCGGGCTTCATATCGTATGTGACATCCCTGCCGTCGGCAATAACCTTGGCTACGGCCATCTCCAGCCTGTCTGCTGCGTCGTTTTCGTTGATATGCCGCAGCATCAGCATCCCTGACAGGATCATCGCGATCGGGTTGACCTTGTTCTGGCCGGTATATTTCGGCGCGCTGCCATGAGTCGGCTCAAACAACGCCACCTGGTCTCCGATATTTGCGCCGGGAGCAACTCCCAATCCCCCTATCAGCCCCGCGCACACGTCAGACAAAATATCGCCATACAGGTTGGGCATGCACAAAATGTCATAAAGCTCCGGCTTCTGCACCAACTGCATGCACATATTGTCCACCAACCGTTCCTGATAGACAATTCCGGCTCCCCTGCCTGCCTCAGCCTGCATCGTCTCGTCACCTTTTTCCGGCTCCAGATCACTCCATTCAAACGTCGCGCCATAGGTCTTTGCAATCTCGCGAGCTACTCGATAAAACAGGCCGTCTGTATATTTCATTATATTGGCCTTGCAGACCGCAGTTACGCTCTTGCGACCGTTTGCGATGGCGTAATCAAAGGCGAGCTTGACGATCCTTCGCGTGCCTGTCACAGAGATCGGCTTAATGGAAATGGCGGAGTCCTCTCGAATCTTGCCGCCGCTCATATCTATAATAGCCTTCGCCTCGTCGGTTCCAAGGTCAAACTCGACTCCCGCGTAGAGGTCCTCCGTGTTCTCGCGCACCACCACCAGATCAACGTCCTGATACTTAGAGCGAATCCCCTGATAATACTTGCACGGCCTGACGCAGGCGTATAGATCAAGCTCTTTGCGCATCGCAACGTTTACGCTGCGAAATCCCTTGCCGATCGGGGTGGTAATCGGGCCTTTGAGGGCTACTTTATTGCGCCGGATGCTCTCGAGTACCTCATCAGGCAGCGGCGTGCCGTATTTGTCCATAACATCCACGCCGGCTTCCTTCACTTCCCATTCTATCGCAACCCCGGTAGCGTCTATAACCCGCCGAGTAGCCTCGGTAATCTCCGGGCCGGTTCCGTCACCGGGTATTAGTGTGATCCTGTGTGCCAACTAATTGACCTCCATATAAATGTGTCGCAGTGAGTCTACCATGCCGCAATAAACAGTGTCAAACCCACAATGTGCCGCACGGCACAAAGTCGATTCGACAGAATCTCCTGCCGGCAGAGGAATAGCCTGCGCCATTGCCGTATACAGCAATTGGTTGGCCGTGTTGCAATTATCTATGCTGAGAGTGAAATGTATGATTAGAAAGATCGGTCTTATTTCCGCATTGATGCTTATCCCTTTTGTTTTATCCTCGTTTGTCAGCGTTTTATGTGCAGACACTATGCCCGCGGGATTTGAGTTTATTGTTGTCTCGCATAGAGGCGCGGGTTATCTTGCTCCGGAAAATACCCTTTCATCTTTTCAGCTTGGCTGGAAAATGGGCACGATCCCCGAGGCCGATATCCGCACAACCTCAGATGGAGTTATTGTCACATTCCATGACAACGACTTCAGACGACTTGCTCCCAGTGCTCCCGAAGATATTAAATCCAAGAGCATAAAAGATTTATCGTGGTCTGTTGTTTCGACGCTGGATGTTGGCCAATACCTGGGTGAGAAGTATAAAGGGCAGCGCATAGCTCGACTTGACGAAGTCTTTGACGAGATGAGAGGCCATCCGGATCGCTGGCTCTACCTCGATGTCAAAGACGTCTCCCTGGAAAGAATGGCCAAAATGGCGCGCAGCCGCGGAATTGAAAACCAGCTTATACTCGCAACGACCGATTATAAAGATATTCGCGCATGGAAGAAAATGCTGCCGACATCGGGGACTTTGCTTTGGATGGGAGCCCAGGAGTCCGTATTGCGAAAGCGGGTCGCGGAGTTGCGCAGGGCCAATTTTGCAGACCTTACGCAATTTCAAATACACGTCCACGTAGGAGACCTCAACTCCACAGAACCATTCTCGCCTTCATCGGCATTTCTTCGAGAGGTTGCAAGGGAGGTAAAATCGAAAGGGATTTTATATTCAACCTGGGTTCGCGGATCAGATAACCCGGACGCATACAGAAAACTGCTGGAAGTGGGCTTCGATTCATTTTCAAGTGACGATCCGCACGTGGCCCTCAAGGTGATGCGGGAACACTACGCGGCCAGGTAATGTTTGCAGGAACAGCCCGCCTGTATGTCGTATAAAACATGCAAGTTTGTCGGTAACAACTCACTCTTCGTGAGTGGTTGTCGTGGCTGACCTCTGTCCCAGCCACACAAACTATGTCATT
>LSQX01349947.1_pt1 | contig 10308 bp, 10 predicted proteins | sample 654561 | NCBI WGS metagenome assembly LSQX01 (sample SAMN04489861, study PRJNA283612) | anaerobic digester metagenome | isolation source: 4 biogas reactors fed with cattle manure at either 37C or 55C with and... | place: Denmark: Kongens Lyngby | collected 2014
TTTCACGGAATTAGGTGATGAACCACCAGGTTTCTCACGGTATTTTCCCATGCCTTGCCCGAAAAAGAAGGCTTATGCTATACTCGCTGAAGTACATCGGGAGAGGCGGGTAAGCGTTTGGAGCATACAGGGCACCGGGAAAGGCTGAAGGCGCGGTTTGCCCGGGCCGGTCTCATGGGTTTTGAGCCCCATGAGACGCTGGAGTTGCTGCTTACCTATGCCATCCCCCGCCGGAATGTGAATCCCCTGGCGCATCAGCTGCTCGATCATTTTGGGTCTTTCCCCCGGGTGCTGGAGGCAACGGTGGAGGACCTTCAGGTGGTGCCGGGCATGGGCGCTCATGCCGCCACGCTGGTGGCGATGCTGCTGCCTCTATTTCGCTTTTACAGGCAGGGTGTGGCAGATGAAAAGAGCAGGGGAAGCAATACCGACCTNNCTCTGCCAGGCCCTCTTGATGGGGGAGAAGATGGAGCGTTTCCATGTGCTGGCGCTGGACAAAAAAGGGAAGCTGTTGGGCCATAGCTGTGTATCCTCCGGGGACGACGGAGAGACGGCTGTCTACCCCCGGATTATCGTCCAGGTACTCCTGCGCTTTGGGGCAGGCGCCTGTGTCCTTGCGCACAACCACCCTTCTGGGGAGCTCAGGCCCAGCCAGGCAGACATCAGGCTGACAAAAGCGCTGGCTCAAATGATACAGCCCCTTGACATCACGCTCAGCGATCATGTGATTGTGGGCGGGGACGAGGTTTTCAGCTTTGCCCGGGAAGGGCTTTTATCACAGGATTTTGTGGGGGAACATGGCTAAGAGAGCAAGAAGCGGGTGTTTTGGCTTGATTATGAAACTCATCACCACTCTGATACTGCTGGGCGCATTGGCCTTTGCTGTGCTGTTTGGCCTTTTGATTTTCAGGGAGAACACCATCCCCAGGCCTGGGCCTGCGGACGCGATGATTGTGCTGGGCGCACAGGTGAACCCCGACGGCACGCCCAGCGTGCAGTTGGAGTGGCGGCTGTCGGCGGCCCTTGATGTCTACAAACTGAAGCGTACGCCCATTGTCGTGACTGGTGCCCAGGGGGTTGATGAACCCAGGACGGAGGCCTCCGCAATGAAGGAATGGCTCACGGTCCGCGGGGTGCTCCCCCAGGACATCAGGATGGACGAAACCTCCATGAATACCAGGGAAAATATCGAAAACGCCATGCGATACATGCCTGGTGTAAAGGATGTACTGATTGTCACCAGCGACTACCACCTGCCACGGGCCATGCAGGTCGCCCGGGACCAGGGGCTTAACCCTTCAGGCATTGGCAGCCCCATCAAGCAGGAGTATTGGTGGAAGAACCATTTCCGGGAAACCCTGGCCTGGGGCAAGTATTATCTTCAGAAATTCATTCCGGTCCCGTAAACATCTCGTGGCTTAAGCACTGGGTCAGGAGCCCACGGCGCTCTTTGATATCCCCCAATGCCCACATGAGTTTGGTTACTGCGGCTTCGGTTGTCATGTCATGCGCCCCGTAAATGTTGTTTTCCACAAAACCACGGCCGACTTCATAGATGGTGAAGTCGGCCTTTTCGTACAGGCACTGGGTGGTCACCAGCGTGATGATCCCGGCGCGGCTGAGTGCATGGAGTTTCTCAATGAGATTGCGCCTGATGTAGTGAAGACCGCCCAGGCCAAAAGCCTCAAGCACAAGACCCCGGTATCCAGCCTTTTGAATATGGCTAAAAATTTCGGGGTCGGTTCCCGGCATCATTTTAAGCAGGAACACCCGTGCATCGATTTCAAGCGGATTAACGAGTTCGCGCTCTTCAGGAGCCGGCTCATCTCGCAGGTGCAGGCCGTCCGCATCAAAACGGCCTAACGGAGGCGCGTTGATGGAGTCAAAGGCATCAAAACCCAGGGTGCGCATCTTCACCGCCCGGGTGCCGTGGATCACCTTGTGGTGAAAGGAGATGTACACACCAGGGCGGGCGGAGGCGGCCATGGCAAAGGCTTCCCGAAGGTTCCCCGGCGCGTCTGAATAGGGGTGGCGCAGGGGCAATTGGCTCCCGGTGAGTACCACAGGGATTTTTAGCCCCAGCAGCATGAAACTGAGCGCTGAAGCCGTGTAAGCCATGGTGTCGGTGCCGTGGGTAATGACGATACCGTTGCTGCTGGCCTCGTGCTCCTTCACAGCCTGGGCCAGCTGACGCCATTCCTCAGGTTGTATGTTGCTGGAGTCCAGCATGAACACATCCCTGGCGCTGATGTCCGCCCGCTCCATAAGGCTGGGCATGAAAGCCAGGATGCCATCAGCACGGGTCAGGGGCATCAGGCCCTCCGAGGTTTCAAGGCTGGCGATGGTGCCGCCGGTGGCAAGCAGCGTGATGCGTGGCAACATGCTAATCTCCTTCAGGTTTAGCGGTTTTTGGGACAACAAAAAGATAACACGCACCGTGGACTGGAGTAAGACCTGCTAATCCAGTGGCAGTTCTTCCCAATAAAGGCATTCCCGCCTCGTGGTGTATTCATCATCCTGAAGCGCACGGTTTTCCGTTTCCGCCTCACCGCTTTGGTTGTCATAGGGGTCGTTCCTGGGATGGCGGCGGGGCGGATCAAAGGCCTGTTGAAAGTCGCTGTTGGCCACCATGCGCCAGGGCTCAAGGTTTCCAAAATAGAAATTCCAACGGTCCAGGTGCCCCTCCCTGATAGCAGATCCGCCAAACGAGCCGTCCGCGTACAGCCAGCCGTATGGCGCCACATAAAACCGGGCCCAGTCATGGCTGTAGAGATGCCCGGGCCGTGCAAACCAGCCGGCTTGCCATTGGGCCGGGATGCCCTTGGCGCGGCACAGGGCGATGAAGAGGAGCGCATGCATACCGCAGTCCCCCCGTAGGCCTGTGCCAAAATACTCCGGGATGCTGGCCACGGACCGGTAGGCCCTGACATAGCGGTAAACCGCGTTTTTCGTGATATGGTCATAAAAAGCCCGGGCAATTATCAGGGGATTGGTTTCCTCTCCAGCCAATTCCTCCGCCAGCAGCCGGATAAACGGAGTGAGGGCTATCTGGGGCAGCAGTTCTGTGGTATCGAATGAGGGTTGGCCAGCCACTGCTTTATGCGGATCAGGCGAGGCATATCGCGCGTCAATTTCGTATTCAAACTCCGCCGAAAAGCATGTCCCAGGCGTATAAACCTCCTCAAAGTAGGCGGTGCGCTGAGGGTGGGTATCAGGGGCTACGTGCTTTGCCGTGGGTTCTGTAAGGACAGCGCCCAAGGGCAGGCTCTGGGCTGTCCGGACAGGCAACGGCAGATGCACGCGCAGGATTTCCCCGGGACGCAGTGCTCCTTCCTTTGGTGTGAGGGTAATCCTCATCCGGTAGCGCAGGCGCATGCCACCCTTTTCTTTCATCCTTTTTATGATGCCATCCAATGCCTGGGAGTTCTCTGCTTTGGCTTGGAGGGCTGCTTCATCCAAGATTCTGTTGTTCATATCAGGGCGGGTTTTGATGAGGCTGGCTACACAGTCGTCTTTGTATCTTACCTGCCCGTCCACATAGATCCAGTCCAATGTGCCATCATCCCTCAGGGACTCCATCTCTTCAAAGCCAATGTCCCTCACCTTAGCCTGAAGCCTCAGGAGAGCATCCTCTGGTGTGTACGGATAGGCCGTTTTCAGGTCGCGGTTCATCAGGTGTTGGAATTTCAGACGTTTCTTCATCAACTCAGTCACACGGGGATCAGCGATCCTCAGGGCGATCAGCCTTTCGGCTCGGTCAAAATCCCCATAGTCCACCAGCCGGCGAATATCCTCCGGCAGCGGGCAAGCCAGAAAATCGAGGTATTCTTTCATCAGTGCCTCCTGCGCGCAATCATTTGTCGATAACCGGGGGGATGCCCATATCAAGACGGCACTTCAGGTAACTGTCAAACTCCTTCCGGTTTCCCAGAACGAAGTGCCCTGGCCAGATCTCGCGCCAGACGGGCGGGTCCACGCTGTATTCGTGCATATTTTCATCATAGGTGAGCACCGTCTTGTTCCGCTCATACGCGGGATTCGGCATGGGAATGGCTGAAAGAAGCAGCTGTGTGTAGGGGTGCAGCGGGCAGAGGAAAAGTTCCTCCGTTGCGGCCAGTTCCACCAGCACCCCCTTATGGATAACGGCAATGCGGTCGCATATGAAACGCATAACGGACAGATCGTGGGAGATGAAAAGATAGGTCAGCCCGCGCTTTTTCTGAAGCTGGCTTAAAAGGTTTAGCACCTGGGCGCGGATGGACACGTCAAGGGCGGAAATTGGTTCATCAGCAATGATGAACTCCGGGTGCATAATCAACGCCCTCGCGATGCCAATGCGCTGCCGCTGGCCACCGGAGAACTCATGGGGGAAGCGGCTGGCGAACTCGTGAAGCAGTCCCACATCCAGAAGTGCTTCGCGCACCTTTTCCTCCCGCTGGACGGCGGAGAGTCCTTTCTCTGTGGCGTACAGGCCTTCGGCCACAATATAACCAACTTTTGCCCGCTCGTTCAGCGACGCCATGGGGTCCTGGAAAATCATCTGAATTTCCCGGGTTACCTGGCGGTCCAGATCCCGGCTGATATTGCCGCTGATGCGCTGCCCTTTGTAAATAACCTGCCCGCCGGAGGCGGGATAGACCCGGATGATGGCACGGCCGATGGAGGTTTTGCCGCTGCCGGATTCACCCACCAGGCCGAAGGTTTCACCCCTGGCAATGTCGAAACTGACGCCATCCACCGCATAAAAGCGCTTGCGCCTCTCACCAAAGGCCACTTTCAGGCTCTCCACCCTAAGGAGAGGCTCGCGCTCACTGATCATACAGGCTCCCTCCTTCCCGCCGGATGCGCGAGAGCACCGGGGGCGGCTTCACCTCCGGCGCCCGGGAGTCCAGGAGCCAGGAGCGGACCTTGTGGGTGGGGCTGACATCAAAATAGGGTGGGCGCTGAACAAAGTCAATTTTCAGCGCGTGGGGGTTCCTGGGAGCAAAGGCGTCCCCGTGTATGTCCTTAAACAGGCTGGGCGGCGTACCGCGGATGGAGGACAGTTCCTCTCCCTTGATGCCTAACTGGGGAAGGGAGGACAGCAAGGCCCAGGTGTAGGGATGCCGGGGAGAATAGAAAACCTCTTCACTGGTTCCGATTTCAACGATGTCCCCGGCGTACATCACCGCGATGCGGTCGGCCACGTTTGCCACCACCCCCAGGTCATGGGTGATATAGACGCAGGTCAGATGGTATTTTCTGACAAGATCGCGGATGAGGTTCAGGATTTGTGCCTGGATGGTAACATCAAGGGCAGTGGTGGGTTCATCACATATCAATACCTGGGGCTTGCACGCGATCGCGATGGCAATGACCACCCGCTGGCGCATACCACCGGAAAACTGGTGGGGGTACTGCTTCATGCGGCGGGCTGGTTCTTCAATTCCCACATCCGCCAGGATTTCCTGAATCCGTTTTTTTGCGGCTTCGCCTTTCAAGCTCTGGTGCAGTTCCAGCGCTTCGCCGATCTGGCGGCCGATGGATTTGAGGGGATTCAGGCTGGTCATGGGGTCCTGAAGCACCATAGCGATTTTCCGGCCACGAACCTTAAGCCAATCCTTTTCCTCATCGAAAGCGGCCAGATCCTTTCCTTCAAACAGGATGCTGCCCGAATCAATCCAGCCGTTGTTATCCAGCAGGCCCATAAAGGTTTTGGTCAGCACCGTTTTGCCGGAACCGCTTTCCCCAACAATGGCCAGGCTTTCGCTTTTATACACATCCAGGGACACGCCGCGGATGGCGTGCAGCATCTGGCCCCGGAGGCTGAACTTGACGTTGAGATCTTTGATGGACAGGACAACTTGTTCAGGCATGTCATTCTCCCGATCGCGGCGCGGACTGATCACAGATGGTTTCTGGGATCGGCTGAGTCTGCGAAGGCGTTACCGATGATGTAAAAGGACACTGTCACAATGGACAGCACGATGGTGGGGAAAATCAGCTGGTAGCTTTGGGATGTGGAAACCAGTTTGCGGCCCACGGTAATCAAGTTGCCAAGGGAGGGAATGCTCACCGGCAGCCCCAGGCCGATATAGGTGATGAAAACCTCGCTGCCGATGGCCCCGGGGACGGCCAGCGCCATGCGAAGCATGATAACACTTACCAGGTAGGGCAGAAGGTTGCGGGTGATAATTCTGAATGTACCCGTGCCCAGGCAACGGGAAGCCAGATTATAGTCCCGGTCCCGGATAATCACAATCTGGTTGCGGATAAACCTGGCCATTCCCACCCAGCCGGTGATACTCATGGCGAATATCAGGCTGCTGATTCCCGGCCGCAGGATATATGCCACCAGGATCAGCACGATGGTGGTGGGGATATTGTTGATAACATTGTAGATTTCTGTCATGATCCGGTCAAGCCGCCTGATATAACCCCAGACGACGCCCACAAATATGCCCACAGCGGCCTCTGCCAGGGCCACCACAAATCCAATGAAAAGCGAAGTGCGGGTGCCGGACCAAACCATGCTCCACAGGTCCTGACCGGCGATATTGGTGCCAAAGAGGAAGGGCGCTTCGGTGGGCAGGATGCGCAGTTCCGCTTCCGTTGCGAGCTCTGCCGTGATGCCGTCCTTGCCAATCTCAAGGGCGTCTTTTTTAATGAACAACTCGTCTCCCTGGTAGGTCAGGTCTTCAGGGGACAAAAACAGCTGGACGGGGAAATTGGCCCGGGAAGAGTAAGGCACCTTCTCCGGATTATCCGGGAGCTTCAGGTTTGTGGTGAAGTCATTGCGCACATAGCCAGTCTGTCCGTTGAAGGATGCCTCCACCCACTCTCCCAGGTAACCCGTGACCGAAAACTCGCTGCGGGCGCGGATGGTGGTGACTACATTGCTCACAGCGGCCCACTCCTCATTTTCCCAAGGGGTGATGGCAAGCTTTGTCCCGGCGGGCACTGTACGGACAACACTGGAAAGCGAAGGCTGCACATTGCTCATCTGCATACCAGTGATGGGATGGTTGATTATCCGAGTTGCTTCATATTGGCCTGGCAAGAGCGGCTGGATAAAGGTGAATGCCACGAGGATCACCAACACCAACAGCAACGCTACCGCGCCTCTGTTTTTAAGAAACACCGACAGCGTGCTGCCCCAGTAGGAATATTGTGAAAAACCGGTCTTTTCAGCCAGGTCGGGATCGCTATTGGCAAATTCGAACAGCTCGCTTTCAGGCACTCCCAAATTCCTGACGGCGTCCGTAACCGCGTCCTCAGCCCTGCGGTTTTTGTGATCGAACAATCGCATCAACGCACCCCTTCCTTTTTGGCGAAGGTGATGCGCGGATCAAGAAACACCATCAGGATGTCACCCAGGAGCATCCCTACAATGCCCACGCAGCTGTAAATCATGACGATGGCCTGCACCATGGGGTTATCCTGGCGGCTGATGACGTCAACCAATAGTCCGCCCATGCCGGGAATGGAATAAAGTGATTCTATGTAAATAGATCCGCCGACCGTGTATAAAAGGGAGGTAGGGATATACTGAATCATTGGCACAAAGGCGTTACGGAAGACATGGCCCATGGTGATATTCCGGGAGGCGACCCCCTTGGCCCGGGCCAATTGCACATAGTCCTTGTTCAGTTCATCCAGCATATAGCGCCTCAACCACATGGCGTAATAAGCAATATTTCCCAGTGACATGGAAAACACGGGAAGAACCCAGCTGATAGCCCGGCTTCGGTCAAAGAGCATGGATATTCCCAAAGCGTTTGAGCCGTAGGACTGGATATAGATGTAATAGACAGCGGCTGGAATGGCATTGACAAATACGATAAACGCGGTCCCAAAGCGATCCCAGAATTTGGATTTGGACCTGGCCATGGCGCCTCCCAATGGGATGCCCAGCGCGATGGCCAGCGCCATGGACAGCACACCCATTTGAATGGAAAGCGGCGCCTTCTGCGCGATGATATCGGCAATAGGGGCGCCGACGCTGTAGCGGGCGGATATCCCCAGGTCGCCATGCAAGAGGCCAGTGAAGAAACGCAGCATCTGCTGCAGAATGGGCGCTTTGAGGCCCATCTGATGAAGCCGCGCGTCTATGACTGCCTGATCCAGTTTATCGAAATTATCGAAATATCCTTCAATGGGCATTTGCCTCAGAAGGATAAAGACAACACTTAAGATAATGATCAGCGTGAAGAGTGAGGCGCCGATCCGTTTAAGGATATATTTGACCAATCGTGCCGCCCTTTCACTGGCCGCGGCAGGAAGGAAGACTTCCTGCCGCGGCGATGGGATAATCTGTTCGGTTTAGTTGCCTTGGGCCAAGGCATCCCGATCCGCGAGCCACTGGTCGTAGGCATCGAAATAGCGGTCAGTATTCATTGGCTCTTCCAGCAGCGACTGCCCCTTATAGCGCTCATTGGAGAGGCCGAAGGGGGCGTACTGCGACTCAAAGGGGTTGAGCCTGGAGGCGACATAGCCGCCGGAACCATAGCCAAAGGGGATGACAAAGGCGTGGTCGATAAGGAAGGCCTCAGCTTTGGCGAAGGCCTCATAGCGTGCCATGAGATCGCCCGTGATCGCCTTTGCGGCGTCAACGAGATTGTTATAGGTTTTGTTTCCGTCAGCGTCGGTATAGCCCTCTGCGAACTCGATGAAATTGTAGGTGCCGCCCAGAGAGAAGGGATCAGTATAGGTTTCGGGATCGGCGTAGTCCGGGCCCCAGTTGCATTTTAGGAGCGCGTACTGGCCTGCGCGGCGTACGGCTGAGAGGAAGCCTGAAGAGGGACCAGCCTCCACGATGATATCGATGTAGTCACTTCCCAGCAGTTCCTCCAATTGCTGCTCCACCACCTGGCATTCCTCAGCCCAGGAGGTGACCGCGGGATTATAGCTCATCAGCACCTTAATCGGCAGGGCAGCGCCGGCGGCAACCAGTTCTTCCTTTGCCAGGTCACGGTGCTCCAGGGCCTTCTGGGCATTGAAGGTGTTCAGGCCCTGCTCTGTTATACGCGCCAATTCCCCGATGTTGACATAATCAAGGCCATTGACATTGACAAAGTTAGGCGGAGTGATGGTGTTGAATATGATGGCTTCAGGATTATCCGGCTCGATTACCAGCATGGCCTTCAGCCGGTCCAGCCCCGCGGCGATGGAGAGACGGAAGTTTTCGTTGTTCACAGCGATTTTCCAGTTCTCCGGCTCGTAGGAGGCGTCAAACTCCGGCTTAAAGTTCAGCGCGTAGAAGTAGGTGTAGAAACCGCTTTGTCGCACCGGACGGATCAGGTCGGCTGTCTCGGGATTTGAGAGCCACTCGTTGGCAATCGCACTGTCAATGGAAGCTTCGTCAATCTCCCCGCGCTGGTATAACTCAGGCGAGAGGGTGGTCGCTTCCTTGTTGTAGAGCTGTTCGATGGTTTCAATCAGCACATTGTCCGCATCCCAGTTGACTGCGTTTTTCGTGTAGACTCTTTTTTCCTGCGGCTTGAACTCAGAGAGGACATAAGCGCCGTTATAGAGAATCGTGTCGTTACCTGTCGCAAGGCCGAAGCCCGCGCCCTTCTCCTCCAGGAACTGGCGGTTGACCGGCATGAAGCAGACATAGGTGGTCATGGAAAGAAAATAGGGGATAGGAGAATTGAGCTGATACTCCAGAGTATAGTCGTCCAAGGCTTTAATGCCGACGGTTTCCCAGGGCATTTCAGGTGCCGGCTCCTCTCCTTCCTCGGGTGTAGCAGTGCCTTGGTAATAGGCTTCCGCACCATCGACAACGCTGTAAAGGATGTCAGCGGTGGAGGATGCATTCGCGGCATCAAGGATGTATTGGGCTGCCGCCACAAAGTCATCCGCCTTCACCTCCGCATAAGGCTCTCCCGCGCCGTTTACCCATTGGGCATCCTTGCGCAGGTAAAAAGTCCAGGTCAGGCCGTCTTCGCTTACCTTCCAGTCCTCAGCCAGTGAGGGCTGCACCTGGCCCAGCCTGTCATATTCCACCAGAGTGTCAATGACATTGGCAGCAACGGCAAATTCGTTGGTGGTCGCTGTTGTGAGATAATTGAGCGTGGTTACTTCACCAGAGTACAGGGTTGTGTAAGTCGCGTCCTGCGCCCGGGCGTTTCCCAGGGACAGAATCATGAGCAGGGTGAGGAGTAAAGTCAGTGTGCGTTTCATAAGCTACCTCCTTTGTTTTCTCAGTCCTGAATGTATACCACGAATAACGGGCGCGCAAAATAGATGCTTAATGATACCATCTATTGGAATAGTATGCAATTCCGGATTTGCCGGAGATCGTGTCAAGATATTGCAGGTTCAGCA
>LSQX01369267.1_pt3 | contig 10308 bp, 10 predicted proteins | sample 654561 | NCBI WGS metagenome assembly LSQX01 (sample SAMN04489861, study PRJNA283612) | anaerobic digester metagenome | isolation source: 4 biogas reactors fed with cattle manure at either 37C or 55C with and... | place: Denmark: Kongens Lyngby | collected 2014
CGATGGGGATGAGTAGCTCCCCCTCAATGGAAGGGATCTACATTGCCGAGCAATACTAAGTGGTGAGGTAGCGGTAGAGGTTGTCGGGAACGCGCTTCTCCATCTTGAAACGCATGGCGACTACAGGGAGGCGCCTCCCCTTGTCATCAATCTTTTCTCCGGCACCACTCATTAAGTGTTCTAAGTCGCCCATATAATAGAAAGAGTGTCCTTCATCGTTACTCTTCTTAATAAAAAGAAGCTTACGACACGCTTTATCTTCAATAGCCACAACCTCTTTAGATTTTAAGGTAACTCGGTTACGAGTCTCCCAAGCAAACTCCTCGGGGGAGATGAAATAATCTTTATAGTGAATCGAAGAACTGATTGCCTCTAGATCTTTATCGTAAGTGACAAAGATGGGGCACTCTTGCCTCTCATAATCAACCTTATAGCCGAAGAGTGTAGCTGCTTGGTTATCAGGCCACCCTAAGAGGCGACACACATCTTCACGACTATATTTGTGGTGGAGGGCGAAGTCATCAGCACGTCGGTGGGGGAGAATAAAGTTTTCAAATTCCCACTCTCCTAAGTTGAGGATATCGACAAGCTCAAGGCGGTAGGAGGTACTTTTTAACAACTCTTTGAACTGGGAAGTGGCCACTATCTGACTCCCCCTCTCTTCACAGTAGATAATATTGCCAAAGCCGGTTCTTGCTTGCGAATAGTAGAACCGATCTTGGAGAATAGAGAGGGCTGAAGCAATCCCCTCCGGATTTGGCTCCACTTGGTAGCGCTTAATAACCTCAGCATAGATCTCGGTTAAGGTTGTCTCCCCGTTAACCATTAAAAGGTCAACCAAAAGCGCTTCATAAGGACGTNNGTCCAGGGGCAATTACCTTTGAGAAGAAGTTAAGGCTTTTGTGGTGAAGGTCACTCAAAGAGTCTTTGTAATCGAGGTCAACACTTTTCTTAAAAGTGGCGTAGTTTTTAGATTTATCTATAAAGAGGAGGGGCGAGATGGCACCATGGCGGACAAAGTCGATCATTGTAGGAATGCGTCCCACTTTAGTGCGAACTTTAAGGTACTCCTCTTTCAGTATCCTGATAGTTAAAAAAGAGACTTCGTTAATCGCTTTGAAGATTCGTTCTTTAGCTATTGGGTCAAAATTGACAGTCGACTCCCCGCTTATCGTTAAGCTGCCACTGCTAATTAGCTTCCTCAGATTATCTTTCTTGTAACTGGTATCACCATAGAGGGCAATAGGGATGAGGTAGTTATTGGTGTAGTTGCCAACGAAATCGATTACCGTTAGAAACTCCTTCCCCGGGAACTTCCTCAATCCCCGTCCCAACTGTTGAACAAAAATAATTGCCGACTGGGTGGGGCGCACCATAATAATTTGGTTAAGGGAGGGGATATCAATTCCTTCATTAAAGATGTCGACAGCTACAAGGTACTCTAACTCACCCTCCTCAAGTCGTGTAAAAGCCTCATCACGCCTTTCACTGCTGTCAGCACCACTGAGGGCTAATGTTTTGAGACCCAATTCAGCTAACCTTTCAGCCAAGAACTGTGCTTCAGTGTTACGAGAACAGAAGATCAAACCCCTACGTGGAGAAGTACCAATCGAATAGCGGTCGATAGTAGCCTTAATTTGTTTGGCCCACTCCTCTCTATCGAGGCGTGAGAATTGGCTCAAGTCGTCGTACTCTTGTTTATTAACTTCCAACTGAGCTATGCCGTAGTAGTGGAAAGGGGCTAATAGGTCAGCCTCTAAGGCTTCGTTAAGTCTAATCTCATAAGCGATAGTGTGGTTAAAGAGGCGGTAGATATCGTACCCATCGGTTCGCTCAGGGGTGGCTGTCATCCCTAAGAGAAACTGGGGTTTAAAGTAGTTGAGCACCTTTTCATAGGAGGTGGCTCCAGCTCGGTGGACCTCATCAACAATAATATAGTCGAATGCATCGGGCTTGAAAGAGGTGAGAACCTCATCTTTAGAGAGAGTTTGGATCATGGCAAAGAGGTGGCTCTCCCCTCCCCTTAAACTCCCCTGCCCCGCTAACAATGCAGTGGGGACATCTGCCCCTAAGATTTTAAGAAAACTTTCACGGGCTACTTTGGCAATTTGCTGGCGGTGAACTATAAAGAGGAGACGTTTTGCTCTAAAGGCTTCTACATCGAGGGCACTAAGATAGGTCTTACCGCTACCCGTAGCTGAGATTAAGAGGGCCCTTGTGGCTCCCTCTTCCCTTAGAGCTTTGAGAGAAGCTAAGGCTTCTCTTTGCATGAGGTTGGGTTCTAGCGTCTCTTTTTTAATCTCTTGATCTACTGGAAAAGCTTTACGCACCTCGCGATAGTGGGAAAGCCATCCAGAAGTGAGTTTATGGGCAACTTCCCAAGCACTCTCAAATTCACGGTAAGTTTGCCTGAGGAGCTCTCCATCTTCCAGCGAAACAAGGCGCAGGTTCCACTCTCGGGTAGTTGTTAAAGCTTGTTGAGTTAGATTGGAGCTCCCTATCACTAGGGAGGAGTGATCTTGGTGTTGAAAGAGATACCCTTTGGCATGAAATGGGTGGCCACTGTAAACTTTAATTTTAATGTTTGGAAAGTAGTTGAGAAGGGTCTCTAGTGCATCGGGATCACTGAAATTGAGGTAGTCACTCGTTAAGATCCTCCCCTTAACGCCCCTCTTCTTAAGGTCATAGAGGGGTTGCAGAAGGGTAGCCACTCCTCCACGGGTAATAAAAGCGACCGAGAACTGAAAAGATTCACACTGTTCCAATTCACGAATAAGGGTTGCTAAAACATTATTCTCAGGTTTTTCGTTTAAGACTAAATGGGGACGAAACTCCTCTCTCGAGAGGAGAGAGTGGTCAATGAGGCCAGTCTTGATACTAGCTGTTAGCTTCTCACGTGTTTCCATTCCCCTCCCTCAAAATCTTCTCAACCCGAGCTACAATTGGTAAATCGGCTGCTGCCCAGTTAACACTGTAGAGCTCTTCAAGTGATAACCATCGCTTGGCAAGGTGCTCCCTTAAAGTGAGCTCCCCTTCGACTACGCGACACAGATAGGCCAACAAAGTGATTGAGAAGGTTTGGTAGGTGTGCTCAACTTCCATCAAATAACGCACCACCTCAATTTTGGCTGAGAGTTCTTCTTCAATCTCACGTACAATTGTCACCTCACCAGACTCCCCCTTTTCCACCTTTCCCCCTGGGAATTCCCAGTGGAGGGCCAACTCTCCTTCATTTTTCCTTTGGGCGCAAAAGACCTTGTCCCCCTCTATAAAGACTGCTGCAGCTACTTTTATTTGTTTCATTACCCAGATCGTAGCAGCCTCACCCTCTTGAGTCCAGATCATTCATCAATAATCTTGCTAGAGCACTATAGAGTTGTTATTATCGAGATATGCGCCGAGAAGCTTCACGACATACCCTCAAAGAGGGGACAGTGGTCACTATTCGCTCCCTCTCTCCGGGAGATGGCCAAGCTGTGGTCGATTTCATGCAAGATGTCTATACAACCTCAAAATATATGGTGAAGTACCCTGATGAGTGGACTATAACAGCTCGCGCCGAAGCTGCTTATATCAGGGGGGCTCTGGAAGATTCTCAAAGAATTCTTTTGGGAGTCTTCCATAAGGGATATTTGGTTGCCATGGGGGATGTATTTGAAGTCTCTAAACGCTCACGTCTAAGGCACAGAGGAAGCCTCAGCCTAGCTGTAGCCCTCCCCTACGAGGGACGAGGAATAGGCTCTCTCTTAGTTAAAATCTTAATTGAAGAGGCCCGTAAAATAGGCTTTGAACAAGTTGAATTAACGGTAGTTACTCAGAACAAAGCTGCCGTCCACATCTACGAGAAGCATGGCTTCCTCCCCTACGGAACCCTGAAGCGGGGGATGAAGAACAGAGATGGCTCCTACTGGGATCTACTCCATATGGTAAAAGAGCTCTCTTCTGTTTATTAGAATTGGTTATCTAAAGGGATGAAACATTAATAAAAGAGAAGAGGAGGCTCCTGACGGAACCTCCTCTAGATGGTATCAAAATTAATGACTTACGGTTCATATATGAACGAGTCAACCTTGCGTCCGTTAACCTTTAGAGAGGCCAACCCCGAGTCCGCCAGACTACCAGTAATACGGAAGGTTCCGGGATACTCATATCCTTCCCATTCAATTTCATAGGTAAGGTCAAAGTTTTTAGTTTTACTTTGTGCATTCATGGTAGCACTTCCGCTCTTAATGATGATCATTAAGCCAGGATCCCATTCCTCCTCGACTTCCTGGGCAGCCTTTTCGAAATCAAAGTTTTTCCATTCTATTTTACTAGGACTTTCAGGATCACCCGTTATTGTAATCATTTTACTTATTACCGTAGAGTCAGGGTCGTAGAGGTCTAAAGACCACTCGATTAAGTCAATTCCAGTCCAACCGATTTCAATTAAGTCTTCCCCACTATAATCACTTATTCTAGACAACCCAAAATCTTGACAGCTAATAACGAAGGCTATAAGTACTACCAAAATCAAAGAAATACTTAATACTTTTTTCATGCGTAACTCCTTAATATATATAGTTTTCACATTCTGGTGAGGCCAATGTAACTAAGATATTCCCAAACGGCAAATTTTTTCCACTTTTTTGCAATCTTTTCCTACAAAAAGAATTAAATAGCCAAAAGAAGATATTTTAATACAAAATATCATAATTTATTACAATCTGCTTTACAGGAAGGAGGCTCCTAACGGAACCTCCTTCTCACGATTTTAGAGTGCTACTTTAATTTGAAAATCCAGTTAAGTCGACATTACGCCCATTAACCTTTAAAGTCTGCTTGGTCTCTGAAATAGATCCAACAACGTGGTAGGTGCCGGGGAAGTCTCCTCCGGTAACTTTAAAGGTTATGTCGATCGTCATTGTGTCAGTTCTACTGTCTTCTTTGTAACTTCCTCTCTGAATGACTACATTAAAGTCATAAAAGTCATCCCAGTCATCATCCCAATTCTCTGCTCCTATCCGGTTGAAGGCTTTTTCAAAATCAAAATTGCTGAAGGTTGCTTCTGTAACAAATTCACCCTCATTGAGAGTAATCATGTCATTTACAAGATCTGGCTCAGCCGCATACATTCCTATAGCCTGATTGGCAAAAATAATTCCTGCCATACCGATTCCAACTAATTCTAAATTATCATGATCAAATCGACTCAATCCGAAATCACTACAACTAACAACAAAAACAATCAGGACAACTAGAATCAAAGTAGTACCTAGTACTTTTCTCATGTGTAACTCCTTATAATATAAAGTTTTCACATTCTAGTGGAGTTAATGTAACTAAGTTATAACAAATAGGCAAACTTTTTCCTAATTATTTTTGCCAAAAAGAGTTAAATGATATTTATGTGTAAAGTTTCGTAATTTATTACAATTCAATTTTAATAAGATAGAGAGATGCCCCGGTTACGATTACTTTCTATGCATAATGCTGGGGAAAAACATTTAATGTAAAACCAGTTGTGTCAACATTACGTCCATTAACTTTAACTCAGTATTTAGTAGAAAAAAACTCCCCTTTACTTCTCCCCTATTAGCCTCTCTTTAGCTATTTTTGCCTTCAGGTGGATCAAGTATGAGAAAAAAGATCCTTTTTATAAGCTTGCCAATCTTATTGCTCATTATTTTAGTTGCTTGTAGTGGCTCATTGGTTGCAATGCTCAATGTCTCAACTATTAACGAGATTAATGAACATGAGGATTTAGTCTATCTAGTAGACGCTACCATTGAAATCGAGACCCTCACCGATGAGGAAGATGTAGAGTTAACCGCTAAGATAGAAGAATGGTTCAGGGGGGCTAAGAATATCCACTATGCAGAGGCTGCCTTCTCAAACCTTCTCGTCGCTGATATCAAAGTACCGGTTATCAACTTTAATAATGAAACTTTTGATTCGAGTAATGATTTACTAACCCTCTTAGTTGAAGGGAATTATCTGGGGATCTCATATCTGGGGTTTCGCTTCAGTGAATCTCTAGTCAGTGAGATAAACGCCTACTTATTGGCCAACTATTTCACCCAACTCTCAATTAAAGATTGGCAGTTCAGTATAACCCTTTATAACGACACCACAGAGGAGCGCTCTTTAAGTCTCAACGGAGTCTATGCTGACGATGACCCCGTTATCTACCCCTCCAGCTACCATCTCTCTCATCAAGAGAGTATCAAAATTACCATCGGAGATGTCCTCAAAGATTGGGGCTATAGATGGGGTGACGGGTACTTTGCCACCCTTTACTAATAAAACAAATCCCTTGCTTCCTCCTCCACAATGTGTTACTGCTTAGTGTTAAGGGGTAAAAGATGAAAAAACGTGGCTTTAGATTTGCTCTCCTTTTAGGAGTTGTCCTTTTTTTAGTAGCTTGTAGTGGTTCAGTTGTAGCTGAACTCTACTTCTCTGATATCTTTGAGATTGCCTACGACCCAGACTTGATCTACTACACCAAAGGTACCATCGAGATTGAATCATATGGCGACGAGTTGGACGAAGAGTTAAATAACAACATCAGAAAGTGGTTTAGTGATGCTAAAAACTTTAGGATTGTTGAACGTGATTTCGACAACTACGTAGCGGCCGATATCAAAGTTCCCATCATCAACTACGATAACTGGGACTTCGACACCAGTGGTGATTTAATCACCATTCTCGTCGATCGTGACTACGACGACTCAATTTACTTGGGCTTTGAGCTCAGTGACACTGTTGTTGAGATGATTGATGACTATCTCTATGAAAACTACTTCTCATCTTTTGAAATTACCAACTGGGAGTTTACAATAGATCTTAAGAACGACACCCGAGAAGATCATCTAGTAGAACTCTTTGGAGTCTACGCCAATGAGGAGCCTCTCCTCTATGGTGAGACCTACATTATCGACACCAGAGAAGCGATCATGATTAGATTTGGGGATATCATCAAAGATTATGCCTATCTCTATGGAGATGCCTACTTCGGCATAATCTATTAAGGTTCGCTCATAACTCAGTTTATCTAATCTACCAAAAAGGGGGCTACTTATGTCCATTAGGGGACGTCTCACTACTGTGCTACTTGTTGCGTTAACAACACTCTTTCTCTTCTCAGCCTGTGACCTACTAACCGGTGAGGTAACCCCTCTAGTAATCAAAAAAAGGAAAAGGAGTGGGTCTCACTAGTCAACTACTTGGATAAGTCACTCCTTAGAACTGAATTCGCCTGCTCCCTTATCTCCCAAATCTTTAGTAACCTAGTATAGACCCCTCGATGGAGCTAGCCCTTAACAGAGAGTATATGGCCTCTACCGACTTAAAGAGAAGATTGAACTAAACGGGTGGCTAAATATCCGTTACCATTGGTTCGACCAAAATTTGGCCCTACTCTAGCTTATAACCCCTCTTTAAGGAGCCGGTCGTAAGCGTCCAACATCTTGGCGGTAGCAGCTTCTGCAGCTTCGTTGGGGGTAAACTCTTCGGCGACCACTTGAGCAGCCGGCATAAAGGCCTTCTCAATATTCTCCAATGAGATTGAGAGGAGGACCCACACCCCATCATCAACGTCGACCCACATCTCTTCGGTGATAACACCCGAGAGGGTCGCTTCAGCCACTTGGCGACTTAGCACTTCCATCGCATCGAGGGCTTGGCGATCATCACCGCTTCCTGCATCGCTCACATAGGTCAAGATAACTTGTTTGACGTTCTCGTTGATATAAGCTGCGATATTATTTTTAGCCTCTACGGTTGCCCTCTTGAGTGAGTTGTTAAAATCGCTCATTTTACCATAGCCACTGGCAAAGTGGCGTTCGCTGGTTGAGACATTCTTAAAGACCCATTCGGGCTGGGGGATTCCATCTTTACCCAATACCTTGGGTACTTTAGGCCCTACGTCCGCTGAGCTAGTACAACCGCTAACGATAATTATCAAGACAACGACTAATATAAGTGCCCACTTTTTCATGTAAAGCCTCCTTATTGTTGTCTTGATTATAAAGGGGGGGAGAGGGAAACGCAATTAATTTCCCTCTCCCCCCACATTAAACTATTGCTTAATCTATGTTACCAAAGGAAGCCATATAGTTATCGGGATCAATCATCACGCCGTTGATAATCGCATATTCTGCGCTACCAACCTGCCCTTCATCGTTGAAAGTGCCTCTAAATTTTATTTCGTAGTATCCAAACCCCAACATGGTGTTCAGCTTGATAGTTGCCTCTAGGGTATAAGAGCTCCCCTCCTCAAAGGGGGTAGCCTTAAAGAATCCCTTTACTATGACAAACCTACCAGGCATCCCTATCTTTTGGATGGTAAGCCCCTCTTCAACTTTTTCAAAGTCGAAATTATTCCAAGTAACATCAAAGAAGGCTGTCTCTTGAGCAAAGTCCAAATCATACTCACCGCTGATCATATCCCCAACCGAATCGGGATGGGCATCCCAAACCTGTACTGAAGACAGAAGAATGGTTTGTAGTCCATTAAAGTAATTAATCAAGTTTTCCTCTTCGTAATCTCTAACAGAAGTCAGCTCCAAAGCTGGCTCACTACAAGCAACAGCGAAGACAAGCACTAGAACTATTACGAGGAGCATAAAGAAGTTTCTTTTCATAGTTTTCTCCTCACGTTTCTTTAAAACGTTGTCATAACTTTCGACGAAAGTAATACCAGTTCGACTTTGAGGCAACCTACAAAAAGCTTCAAAATTGGCTAAAATAGGCAATTATAGCAACAATTTGCCTAAAACCACCTAAATACAACGAGTTTATATATGTTAATATAATGATATTTATTTTAACTATTTTAAGATATTTAAGATTAAAGAGTTATCTAAATGACCCAACTAAAAGGGGGGATGGCTAGCCCCATGGTAATGGAGCTAACCATCCCAATATTATTAAATGGGCGCTAGCCCTGCTACAAAGACCTCAAGTATTAAACTCACCCAGGCCTCTCCACGAGCCAGATCAACCTTGACAAAGGCAGAAACCCCTAAGGGGTGGTTACGAGGCTCTAGGAGGTGGAGTTCCTTCCCCTTAACCCCTACCAACTCATCGTGCCGCTCTCCCGTTATGGGATCTTCCAAAACAGTTATCTTCTTTATAAAAGAGGGATCGGGATTATCCTCATGGGTTAAGACAATCTCTCCCGGACGGGCCCCATTGGGGACAAAAACCCACTCTTTGTTGTACTTATCGAGCTCAGCCAACACTGCCAGCCAATCTTCGGTAACCTGTTGGTTGTGGATATAGAAGATCCCCGTCTCCTCTTGGTAGTGGAGCTTAACAGGGGCTGTAGCTTGGCTAAGGTGGTGGTAGGCTCTGTCGCTGTCTTCATGGACTACCCAAGGCTTTCCAGCTATCCCTTCGTGGAAAGCAAAGCCGCTCAGCCAGAAAAATTCCTCTTCAAGATACTCTGTCGAGATCTCCCCCCACTCATCGACAACTAAGAGACGCACATGAAAGCCACTGAAGTCATCAAAGTAGAGCCCCTCTTCCATAAGCACGGGGTCTGCTGCTTCACAGCCAATAAGGGTTACTATTAAAATTAGAGCTAATGCTATCTTTCTCATCACCCTCCCCCTATGGGATATCGTTACACCCAACTACACGTATCTCCAACCAGATCTTCTCTTCAGCCATTCCGGTGGCTACGGTAACTTCAACTTCAAATGTAAAACCTCTTTCGAGGTTATTTCTATTAATTAAGTGGAGCTCATTGTCGATAACTTTAACCCAGTTAGAGTAGGTCTCCCCTGTATAGGGGTGGGATAGAACTCGCATCGATTTAATCATATAGGGGAAAGGCTCTTCCCCGTCGGGTAAAGAGATCACCCCTTTCTCACACCCCACTTCAAGGGTGATGTAATCAAGGTATTTCTCACACTCCTCATAGACCAATAGCCAATCTATAAAGGCATTTGAGTCGACAAAGTAGTAGTTACCCCAACCACCGGAGTGGCGTACCTCAACTGGTTTAGTTACCCCCTCCATGTACTTAATAACAGCGCTCTGGTCCCAGATTTCAAGAAACTCAAACCTTGAGGTAGCTTTACCGTCATGGTAGGCAAATCCCATGAAACAGCAATCATCTATAGAGTCGTAGAATTGGTAAGTATCGCCATACATGTCGACCTCTATGAAGCGGACAAAGGGTCCAAATAACCCATCATAATACAACCCTTCTGGTAGGACTTCCATCTCAGCTTCACTCTCACAGCTAAAGAAAACTCCCAACAAGATAAAAACCAATAGGGCAATAAAAATTACCTTGTAAGAACCTTTTTTACTCATAGA